>Ga0115026_10000350_pt1 | contig 12056 bp, 11 predicted proteins | sample Mud_0915_D1_FD_83878 | JGI IMG/M metagenome (GOLD analysis project Ga0115026, IMG submission 83878) | Wetland microbial communities from Old Woman Creek Reserve in Ohio, USA - Mud_0915_D1 | ecosystem: Environmental > Aquatic > Freshwater > Wetlands > Sediment ...
CCTCGCCCGAGGATTTCGCGGCGATGATGTGGAGGTGGGCGGTGACCTCGCCGCCGTCGCCCGCCACCAAGTTACCCTCGATGCCGAGCAGTTCGAGCGGCCCCTCGACCTGGTGGTGGCGGACGCGCGGCTCCGTGATGGGAAGATGGGCCCCCATCTGAATGTCCGTGAACGTGAGATTGCGGATCGACCCCACCGCGGACACCATGGCGGCCATCTTCAGGCCCACGGCGCCGGCGAAACCTCGGAGCTCCTCCACCAGCTTGGCGCCGGGCGGGACGGTGATGACGAAGCGCCGGCTCTGCTGGCACTCGCGATATCTCAGCTTGTCCACGGTCTATTCCTCCGCCGCCCGGCGCAGGGCCGCCTCGACGCGCGCGTCGATGGCATAGTCCAGCGCCCCGCGGTCGTTCACCCTGATCCGCGCGGCGGTGACTCCCAGGCGCGCCAGCGGCTCCTGGATCCGGACGCGGATGAGGTGTTCATACTGCTTCTTCACGGTCGACTCGATCTCGATCGACAGGGTGTCCGACGGCTCGACGACGACCATGAGATCGCTCGACTGGGACGTTCCCGCGGTCGCTTTTCGTCTGATCTGCATCGGCTACCGTCCTTCCCCGGCGCCGGCGAGACGCCGAATCACGTTGCGCCCCTCCGGCGAGCGCAGGTACGCCATGGTGGCCGGGGGCACCCACGACGCGACGCGGTCGAGGTCGCCGCGGCCCAGGAACTCGCGCACGCGGCTCGCGCTTATCGCCGCGTCGCCGTGCGCCAGCCGCGGTATCTGTGTCCACTCGATTCCGTACTCCCCCAGCACTTCCTCCATCGTGCGGTTGTACGCCGCCGTGGTCGCACAGTACGGCTCGTCCCCCACGAATCGCGCCCGCACGGAGAAGGGCGGCGCGAGCACGGAGCCGAACAGCCGCACATCCAGCTGCATCTGGGCCAAGGCCGCATCGTCCAGCCGCCTGAGGAAGTACGACGGGAACGTGCCGGCGCTGACCGCATATCGGGACGTCTCGAGCACCGTCACGCCGGAAAGGTGCGCCGTCGCTTCCCGAGCCAGACGGAAGCGCGCGTCGAACGGGAACACGGATCGATCTTCGCGCACCACGAAGAGATACAGGTGCTCCACCCGCCGGGCGGCCGTCTCCGCGAGGTGGAGGTGCCCCAGCGTGAAGGGGTTGCCGTTGACGACGATGGCGCCATTCTTTCCCGAGCGCATCAGCGCCCGGTGATTGTCGAGGTATTCCCTGATCCCCGGGCCGATCTCCAGGAGGGCTGCCATGCTGTGCGTGACGAGGAGGCGGAAATTCAGGCGTTCGAACGTCGTCACATTGTCGGGGCGCGTGTAGACGAAAAACGTCTCGTGCCCCGCGTCCATCCCGCGCTGGATAAGCAGGGTGACGAGCTCTCCCAGCGCTTCGCCCCCTTGCTGACTGGGGGCAATGGCCAGCATCTTGAGCACGTACCCTGCCCGGGAACCCGTGGCGACCAGGCACTCGCCTTCGTACAGCCCTACGATGTCGTCGGCGTCGGTCTCGAACCGCAGCCCTTCGGACTCGATGAGCCGGCGCGCCTCGAGCCGGTCGTGATCGGACAGCAGGGGGACCGCTCCCGTCATCGATGCCTCGCGTTACTCGTCTCGTCGCGCCCGCCGTCCGCGGGTATGACGCCACCCGCGGCCGGTTACGCCGCCCCGGCGCTAACCGCCCGAGCCGCCTGGAACTGCTTCGCCCTGGCCAGGAGCGCCGGCAGGAACAGGAACAGCACGGCGCCTATAAGCAAGGTGAGGGAGATCGGCTTCGTGAAGAAGATCAGATTGCTGCCCTTGGAGATGATGAGCGCCTGCCGGTAGGCCTGCTCCATCCGACCCCCGAGGATTAGGCCCAGAATGAGGGGCTCGATGGGGTACTTGTTCCGCCGGAGGTAGTACCCGAGCAGCCCGGCGCCCGCGGCTAGCAACAGGTCCACCGAACTGTAGGAGAGCGACCACACCCCGATGGTGGAGATCACTAGGACGATCGGCATCAGGTACTTGGCCGGCACCGACATGACGCGGGCGAACACGTTTACGAGGGGCCAGTTGAGGATGAGGAGCAACGTGTTGCCCACGTACATGCTGGCGATGAGGGCCCAGACCATGGCCCCGTGCTTCTCGAACAGCAGGGGTCCCGGCGTGATGTCCAGCATCATCAGGGCGCCCAGCATGACCGCGGTCGCCCCGCCGCCGGGGATGCCCAGCGTCAGCAGGGGCACCAGGGATGCACCGCTGGCGGCATTGTTGGCGGCCTCGGGATTGGCGACGCCCCGGATGTCGCCGGTGCCGAGCCGCTCGGGGTTCTTGCAGATCCGCTTCTCCAGATTGTACGCGATGAACGTGGACAGCGTGGCGCCGGCCCCGGGAAGCATGCCGACGATGAAACCGAAGACAGTGCCGCGGCCGATCGAGGCCAGGCTGTACTTGAACTCCTCCCACGTGAGCCAGATGCGTTCCGCCTTGATGACCTCCGCCCGGGTCCCCGCACGCACCTCCATGGCGGTGACGACGACCTCGGTGAACGCGAACATCCCGATAGCCACGACCACGAAGTCGATCCCGTCCTGCAGGAACGGGTTGCCGAAGGTGAAGCGGGGGGCGCCCGAGACGAGGTCGATTCCCACAGTGGCGATCATGAGACCGAGGCAGGTTGTAACCACGGATTTGACGATATCACTGCCGGTCAGGCTCGCCACCGTGCACAGGCCGAAGACCATGAGGGCGAAGAACTCCGGAGGGCCGAAGTTGAGCGCGTAGCCCGCCACCGGCGCCCCCACCAACGTCAACACCAGGACGGCGAAGGTCCCCGCGATGAAAGACCCGACGGCGGCGATGACTAGGGCGGGGCCCGCCCGGCCCTGCCGCGCCATCTGGTTCCCATCCTTGCACGTGATGACCGACGCGGACTCGCCGGGAATGTTCACCAGGATCGAGGTGGTGGAGCCGCCGTACATGGAGCCATAGTAGACCGACGTGAGCAGGATCATGGCGGTCGCCGGAGGCATGCTGAAGACCAGGGGAATCAGCATGGCCAGGGTGGCCGTCGGTCCCAGGCCGGGCAGGACCCCGATCAGGGTCCCCACCAGGCATCCCACCAGGGCGATCAGCAGGTTCATGGGTTGGAGGGCCACCCCGAAGCCGTTCAACAGGTGCTCGAACATGGCGGCTACTCCTCACATGCGTCGCGGACGAGGCCCCGCGTCGCGCAGTGGCCGAAGCTCTCTTTCCCTCATCCCGTTCACTTCAACAGCGATTCGAACACGCCGAGCGGCAGCCGGACGTTCAGGCCCTTGCCGAACCCGAGGTGAATGACCACGGTTACCACGAGGGCGAGACTTCCGACGAGCCACCAGCGCTTCTCCCCGAGGAGGAACGTGAAGACGGCCAGCAGAACGAACGTCGCAACCGGGAAGCCCACGGACGGCATGAGAGCAAGGTAGCCCACGATCACGATCCACATGGCGTAGAAGTGCCACTGCGCGGCCAACCGAGCCGAGAGGCTCGCGGCGGGAGCCGGCGGCTTCTCTGCGCGTTCCTTCGCCGCCGGCTGACGGCGGCGGGCCAAAAGGTCGGCGGGCGAGATGAGCAGCCACAAGCCGGTCAGGGCGAAGATAATCCCCAGAAGGTACGGGAACGTGGTGGGCCCCGGCACGCCGGGCATTTGGAACAGATCGGGAACGTTGTGGGCTTCCCACAGGTAACCGCCGGCCACCAGCAGGATCGCCAGCCCTTCGAGGCGGGCGCGGGTACTTCCCTTCATGGAAGCGCTCACGAGAGTCACCCTCGCGTCGCCGTTCCCGCGCCGCGGCGATCGTCGCGGCGCGGGAACGTGCACAGAAGAGGTCCGGCCCCCAAAGGCGGGGGGCGCCGAATCGACCTACTTCAAGAAGCCCAGCTCCTTCAGCAGGGTTTGCATGCTGGCCGTTTCGTCCTTCACGAACTTCCCGAAGTCGTCGCCGAACTTGTACACCGGCTCCCAGCCGAGCCGCTCACGGTTGGTGTTCCACTCCGCGGTGGTCGTCATCTTCTGGATCGCGCCGGACCAGAACTGCACGGCCTCCGCCGGCACGCCCGGCGCCATGTAGAGCCCGCGCCAGATGGGGAACGTCGCCTTGACGTTCTGCTCGTAGCTGGTGGGGATGTCCTTGAACTTGGTGGACCGCTTGTCGGACAAGAGGGCCAGGCAGCGAACCTTGCCCGCCTCGAGCTGGCCGGCGGCCTCCGAGAGGTCGAGGGCGGCCACGTTCGTGTGCCCGCCCAACAGGGACGTCATCGCCTCACCGCCGCCCTGGAACGGCACGTATGCGACCTTCGTCGCGTCCACGCCGATCGCCTTGGCGAACACGGCGGCCTTGATGTGGTCCAGGCTTCCCGGCGCCGATCCTCCCGCGAACGTCGCGGCTTTGGGGTCCTTCTTGAGAGCATTCGCGAGATCGGTAAGATTCTTGTATGGCGAGTCGGCCTTCACGAAGAACCCGCCCATCTCGGCCCCGACTTGCGCCAGCGGGATGACGTCATTGTACGTGTGGGCGGTTCGCTTCATGGCGATGGTCAGTGTGAGAGAGTTCGACGCGGCCACCAAAAGATTGGTTTCGGCCTTCCGCTTGGTGATGACGTTGGCGATGGCAACCGCGCCACTGCCTCCGGGCATGTTGGTGACGTACATGGTCTCCTTCGTGATCCCGGCCTTCTGGAGGACGGCCGCCGTGGTGCGACAGATGGCGTCCCAGCCCCCGCCGGGGTTCGAGGGGGCGATGCACTCGAGCTGCCCCTTCGGCTCCCAGGCTGCGACCGCATGGGGCGCGAAGGCGACAAGACCAGCCGCGACTCCGAGGAGCGTTGCGAGTACGCCGATCCGTTTCATGTGAGGCCCTCCTTTGCAAGAACCAGTGAAGTCCAGAGGATACCGATTACTCAAGATCGGGAGGTATGCTAGCAGAAGGCGAAGCCACCCACCGCGCTCGCATTTTCCTCTTCCGGTTTACACGACGCACATTGCAAAGCATACATTGTTCCGTCGACCATACATCGTTCCGTCGGCAAGGATGTGACGTGAGGCGACATGTTTGGGGGGGGCTTCTGAGCGTCAGCGGCAGCCCCCTTATCCTTGGTCGCCGCCAGCGCTAGCAAGCCGCGCTAGTGGCCCAGGTAATAGCGTCCCGGCAGGCTTTGCCGAGGTCGTCAAGGGCATCCGCGAAATCGTGGGTTGTATCGAGTCGCCGCACCTAGGGCGTCGCGGGCAGGGAGAGGTAGAGCGCCTCGAACCGGCTCGCGTCGCAGTGCTCGTCGCGCGTCGCGCCGATCAGGGCGATGGGGCAGATCGCCTGTCGAAGGAAGCCGAAGTCGTAGTGATTCAGAGGCGTCGCTACCCCGAGGTAGAAGCCCACGCGCCGATCCGCGGCGGCGACCATGGCTCCCACGAAGCTCCCGAAGGAATACCCCGCCACCGCGAACTTCTGCGGCCGCCCGCCCAGAGTCTCTTCGAGGCAAGTCAGGGCACCCGTCACATCGGCCAACTCGCTCCGCCCTTCGCCATGAATTCCCTCGCTCCCTCCGACCCCGCGAAAGTTGAAGGCCAGCGTGGTGAAGCCCGCCTCCTGGAACGCCTGCTCGACCGTCATGATCACCGGGGTCAGCATGGAGCCGCCGTAAAGAGGGTGAGGATGGCACAAGACGACGGCCCGGTTGGGTGCGCCCCGCGTCAGCCGCCCCTCGAGCCTTAGGCCGTCCGAGGACGAGAACTGGATGACGGTGGCGTTCCCGGACAGCCGTATAGCCATGGCGCTTCCCTCTCCTGCGGCCGTCGATCTGCGACATCTTACTCCAATCGGGTCGCTCGAGGAAGGAAGGTTATTCCGGGCGTCGCCTGCCCCTGTCGGGTCTCGCTGCGCGGGCGGGCGGCCAGATGTGGCGAAGGGGCTTGACGCGCTTGCGCGTCCCTGATATGAATTACAGCCAGACTGTATTACTGTATACAAAGGACGATCCACGCCCATGGCACAGGAAAGTCTTGCCCACCGCATCAATGCCATCCAGAACACCGCCGAGGTGATCGCTCAATCCCTCAAAGAGATGATCCACGAGGCGGAGTTGAAGCCGGGCCAGCCGCTCATCCAGGAACGAATCGCCGAGATGTTTGAAGTATCTCGCGTGCCGGTACGGGATGCCCTCCAGTTGCTCATCGGCATGGGACTGGCGGTGAACGTACCGCGGCGGGGCGTGATCGTCCGCCCGCTCTCGTGGCAACTGCTGGACGAACTGTTCGAGGTGCGGAAAATCCTCGAGGGAGCGGCCATTCGGATGGCGATGCGGAACGCCACGCCGGAGCATCACCGGCGGCTTGACTCGGTGATCGCGCGGCAGGCCGAGTGTCTCAAGGCGGGGGACGCCAAGCGGAATGCCGCGCTGGACGATGAATTTCACAGGCTGCTGTACGATTCGGTTGGAAACACGAGGCTGGTGGAACTGATCTTCGCCAACTGGGAAATGATCAAGCAGGCGCGGTGCGCCTCGACGGTGACGCCCGAGCACGGACGGGCCTGGATCGGCACTTCCATCAAGCGGCACAAGCGGCTCCTGGCGGCGATCAAGAGAGAGGACGAGGCGGCGGCCTGTGCCGCCATTTTCGAGAACATCGAGAGCTCGCAGCGGGAGATTACCGCCTGCTTGCGCGAAATGGGGTGGATCGAGAGGAAACCTGGGTCGGGCGTGGGACCCCCGTCCGGCGAAGGGCGCGCTCGGCGGGGCCGACGGGTCGCTGAATCCTGAGGAGGAGGTGCGTGATGGAAAAGCGCGGAATGAGTGTGATCGTGCTGATCGGTCTGCTCTGCCTGGTGGCCGGGGTCGCGGAGGCCGGGACGACTCTCCGGTTGGGGCACACGGATCCACCGGACGGGCTGCGACACAAATCGGCGACGCTTTTCGCGGACAAAGTCAAGGAATACACCCAAGGGCGGTACGGCGTGGACGTGCACCACAGCAGCACGCTGGGCGACGACCCAAAGCTCTTGGAGCAGGTGAAGCTCGGCGCCATCGACTTCGCCGTGACCGGTGTCGCGATCTACTCGAACCAGATTCCCGAACTGGGCTTGTTGGCGTTGCCGTACCTGGTCGAGTCGTACGACCAGGGGTGGGCGCTCTACGACACGTCGCCGTGGGTGAAGGAGTGGTTCGCAAAGCTTCAGACGAAGAACATCCGATATCTCGCCATGTGGGAGGCGGGCTTCCGGCAGCTCACGGCGAAACGAGCGGTGAGGGTGCCGGAGGATGTCAAGGGGATGAAGGTTCGCATCTCCAAGAATCAAGTCTACCTGTGGCTCTGGTCGGCCCTCGGCGCGAACCCCACGGTGATGGCGCTGGGGGAAACCTACATCTCGCTGCAGCAGGGGGTGGTCGACGCGCAGGAGAACCCCATCCCCACCATCCACGTCCAGAAATTCTACGAGGTCGCCAAGCACATTTCGCTCACCAACCACATCTATGCCCCCATCCCGCTGTCGATCGAGGAAAAGCGCTGGCAGAGTCTCTCAGCCGCCGACCAGGCGGCAGTGCTCAAGGCGGCCCAGGAGGCGTCGGTGTGGCACCGGAAGGCGGTCGTGAGCGAGGACGACAAGATGCTGGCCGACATGCAGGCCAAGGGCGCGACGGTCATCAAGCCGGACGTTCCCGCGTTCGGGCGGGCGAGTAAGTCGGTCTATGACAAGGCGGGCGAGCAGTTCCCGAAACCCGTCCTCGAGGCCTTGCTCAAGGATACCGCTGCGATCAAGGAGAAGTATCCGGTCAAGTAGAACCGAGCGTCGAGCCGCGAGCCGACGACGAAGGAAGCCACAAGAGTCACGAGAGGCACAGAGGGTAGGGAGCACCGAAGGTCAGACGGGGTGTGTGGGAGACGGCACGGCGCGCTGTGCAGTGGGGCGAGGAGATGCCGGACCCATCGGATGCGCGTGTGAGCGTGGCGGATGCTGTCCTGGACCGCGGGGTCGGTCCGGCCGTGGACTGGGCCGTCGGCTCGCTGGTCGCGGTCCTGGTGATCCTGGTGGGTTCGGGCGTCCTCGCGCGCTACGTCTTCAACTATTCGCTGGCGTGGTCGGACGAACTGGCAGGCCTGGGGTTCGTCTGGCTGACCCTGCTCGGCTCGGTGGCGGCATGCCGGCGGCGCACCCACATGGCCATGGGTTTCTTTCCAAAGTGGTTCAGCCAGGCGGGCCAACGCCGGGTTGGCCTGTATGCCAATGCCGCCATCCTGTTCTTCCTTGCCGCCATGGTAGTCGAGGGGATTCGCCTCACGGCTGCCACCTTCGGAGATAAGTCGGCGGTCCTGCGAATACCGGTGGGGCTTTCCTATCTCAGCCTGCCGGTGGCGGCCGTGCTGATGGGCGGCTTCGTGGGCCGCCAGACGCTGGCCGTCTGGCGAAGCCAAGGCGGCTGGACGGCTACTTCGGAAACCGAGGAGGACTAGGTCATGAACTTTGTCGTGATCTGGGGCTTCTTCCTCGGGCTGTCCTGCACGGCCATCCCCTTGGCCTTCGCTATTGGCCTCACCCCGCTTCTGTTCTTCCTCGGAACCGGGAAGTATGCCCCGGCGGTCATCTTCCAATCCATCGTTTCTATCAACGAGTCCTTCACCTTGCTCGCGCTTCCCTTCTTCGTTTTGGCCGGCGAGATCATGAGCGTCGGCGGGATCGGCAAGCGCATCACCCAGTTCGCCTTCGCCCTGGTGGGCTGGGTTCCCGGTGGCCTGGCCCTGATCAGCGTGGTGGCCTCCATGATCTTCGGGGGCGTATCGGGTTCCGCTGCGGCCGACGCCGCCGCCGTGGGCGGGGTCATGATCCCGTCCATGATCAAGAAGGGTTACGACAGAACCTACGCCGCCGCCGTTATCGCCTCGGCGGGCACCATTGGCGTCATCATCCCGCCCAGCATCCCCATGGTGCTCTACGCCTTCGTGTCAGGGGTCTCCCTCGGGGATCTGTTCATGGCTGGGATCATCCCCGGCATCCTGGTGGGTTGCTCCCTCATGGTCTGTGCGTTCGTGATCGCCTGGCGGCGCGGGTACCCGACGGAGGCGCGCCTCGGCACGCGCGAAGTGCTCCGCGCGTTCTGGGAATGTCTCCCGGCACTCCTCGCTCCGGTCTTCATCCTGGGGGCCATCTTCACGGGCATTGTCACGCCTACCGAGGCGGCGGTCATCGCCGTGGTGTATGCCATGATCGTCGGACGTTACATCTACAAGGACTTCGTCTGGGGGCAGCTTCCCGGCCTTCTGCGGAAGACTGGAGAAATGACGGCGGTCATGATGCTGATCATCGGAGCGGGAGACGCCCTGGCCTGGCTGCTGACCGTGGAAAACTTCTCCATTGTCTTCTCCCAATGGATCGTTTCCCTCGCCGGAGGCAAGATAGCCATCCTGATCCTGATCAACATCTTCCTTCTCATCCTGGGCGGGCCCATGCCTCTGGCGCCCGCGCTGCTTCTCACCACTCCGATCCTCCTTCCTGTCGCGAAGGCCGTCGGAGTCGACCCACTCCACTTCGGGATGATTGTCGTCTGCAATCTCGCCATCAGCATCTGCAGTCCCCCGGTGGGAAACACCCTGTTCATTGCGGCAAAATTGGCGAAGGTCAGCGTCGAGAAAACCTCGGTGGCGTTGCTTCCCTTCATTGCAATCAACATCGTTGTCCTGCTGCTCATCACCTACGTGCCCGCCTTCAGTCTCTGGCTTCCCCGGGTGCTGAAACAGTAGATCCGCGCCGCGAGCCGTGAAAGTGCGGCCGGCAGCAGGCAGGGGGCAGCAAGCGGGCAAGCGCACAGCGCAAAGGGCAAGGGGGCGGGCGCCATGCGCCATGCGCTTTGCGCCAAGGGGAAGGAACAGCGCGCGGCGTGCAGCGCACGAAACACTGGGACGAAGGAGCGCCGATGAACAAGCTCGCCATCATCACGGGGTTTCTGGGAGAGACCCGGAACCGATACATGGTGTATCAGGGGAATCGAGACCTCGCGGAGAAGTTCGCCATGTTCACGCGGATTCAAGGGGTGGACGGTGTCGAGCTGTGCTATCCGGCGGACTTCGAGAATCCCGGAGAGCTTCGAGAGCTGCTGAAGCGGACCGGGCCCGGTATCGCCGGGGTCAACTTCCGTTCGCGCCGCTCTGGGAAGTGGTGGCGGGGATCATTCATCGCCGAAAGCCCGTCGGAGCGCCAGGAGCTGGTGGATGACTTCAAGCGCTGCATGGACGGCGCGGCGGCGCTGGGCTGCCGGCGCATCACGACCTGTCCGCTCAACGACGGGGCGGACACGCTGTTCGAGGTGGATTACCTGAAAGTGTACGATTACGCATTGGAGACGTTCTCTGCCGTCTGCGCCCACAACCCGGCCATCAAGATTTGCATCGAGTACAAGAAGAACGACCCCATCGCGCGCTGCCTCCTGGGGACCGCGGGGGAGACGGCGGCCTTCTGCCTCCTCGCCGGCGCCCCCAACCTCGGCGCCACCCTCGACATCGGCCACGCACTTTATGCCGAGGAGCGTCCCGCCCAGTCTGCCGCGCTTCTCGCCAAGGCCGGGCGTCTCTTCTACGTTCACCTGAACGACAACGATGGGCGTTGGGATTGGGACATGCTCCCCGGCGCGTTCCATCTGTGGGAGTTCGTGGAGTTCTTCTACACGCTCCGGAAGGTGGGGTACGACAACGACTGGTACGCGTTCGACGTGTATCCCAAGGAAATCGACACCGTCCAGAACTTCACCGCGGCGATGCAGCTCACCCGGAAGCTGGAGGCCATCACCGACCGGATCGACGTTCCCACCATGGAACGGCTCCTCGCGGAGCGGAACTCCGCGAAGACGTTGCCGTACCTGTACTCGTTGTTGTAAAGTGCGGCGTCAGCTTTCCTGACGGGCTGCTGAAAAAGGCCCATCTGCGGGGACCCAAGCCTTCGGCTGGGTGCCCCGACCGCTCGTGTGATGCTGCGGCGTACGGACCTAGTACGCCTCGCACCCCACATCGCGTTCCGCCTTGCAGCTGGACCTTTTTGGGCAACCTTCAGAAAATGGTTTTTCGGCATCCTGCTATCATGGGAAGAACTGGAGACGTCAACCGAGTAGTCGGGGAAAGGTGAAAAGTCATGGCAGCCACAGACGTGCGGGTGAAGGCGGACGAGTTGAAGCGCTTCACGAAGACGGTGTTCGAGAAGGCGGGGTTCACAGCCGAGGGGGCCGAGAACCAGACCGATGTGCTGGTGTGGGCGAATCTGCGCGGGGTGGATTCCCACGGGGTGCAACGCATCTCCTGGTATCTGGAGTTGGTGGACAAGGGGCACATGAAGCCCCGTCCCAACATCCAGATCGAGAAAGAAACGCCGGCGGTCCTGCTCATCGATGCGGACTACGCGCCGGGGCCGGTGGTGACCGTGATGGCAATGCGGAAGGTCATCGAGAAGGCGCGCAAGGTCGGCATCGGCTGGGCCGTGATCCGCAACACGCTCCACCAGGGGGCGATGGGCTACTACTCGCTCATGGCGGCGAACGAGGGGATGGCGGGTATCTCCATCGTGTGCAATCCACCCAACATGGCGCCGCACGGAGCGAAGGCTGCCGGCGTCCACAACAGTCCGATCGCCATCTGCGTCCCCGGGAAGAAGCACCGCCCCCTGATGCTGGACATGGCCACCAGCATCGCGGCGCGCGGCAAGATCGACGTGGCGGAGGACAAAGGGATCGCGATCCCGCTCGGCTGGGCGCTGGACAAGAACGGAAAGCCGACCACCGATCCCAAGCAGGTCGCCGTCCTCTTGCCGGCCGGCGGGGGAAAGGGGTCCGGCCTTGCCATGATGTTCGAGTGCCTCACGAGCCTCTTCGTGGCCAACCCGCTGCTGACTCCCGTTTTCCAAAGGAAGCCCGGCGCCGAGGTGCACCGGCAAAACGGCATCGTGGCGGCGGTAGACATTGCGACCTTCACGGAGCTCGCCCAGTACATGGCCAACGCGGACGCGATCGTGGACGGCATCAAGGCGCTGCC
>Ga0115026_10000351_pt1 | contig 12040 bp, 12 predicted proteins | sample Mud_0915_D1_FD_83878 | JGI IMG/M metagenome (GOLD analysis project Ga0115026, IMG submission 83878) | Wetland microbial communities from Old Woman Creek Reserve in Ohio, USA - Mud_0915_D1 | ecosystem: Environmental > Aquatic > Freshwater > Wetlands > Sediment ...
AGGGGGTCGGGGGAGGCCTCGGCCATCCGCTTCAGCGCCCCCAGCTCGATCCCGTGGGGGTGGGGCTGGATCGCCTGGGGGCACGCGATGGGTTCCGCCGAGACCCTCTCGAAGGTCAGCTTCTCGCCATCCACATCCACCATGAGCCGGGCATGCGGGTTCACCACCGACGTGTACTTCAGGTACTCCAGCAGCCGTTTCTTGGCCGTGAGGGAGGTTTTGAGCTCGATCTCCACCCGGGTCCCGTGGGTCCGGTCCCAGTCGATCTCTTTCTGCGAGACGATGTGGGGCTCGTTGGTTTCCACGTGGATGGCCAGTTCGAACCGGTGGGCTTTCTCCTTCGGGTCCGTCCGGGAGATGACGACCGTGGGGAGGCCTGTCGTCAGCTGCGCATAGAGAACAGCCGCCGAGATACCGATCCCCTGCTGCCCCCGGGACTGGCGGACCTGATGGAACCGGGATCCGTAGAGGAGTTTTCCGAAGACGAAGGGGACCTGGGCAGGGACGATCCCGGGCCCGTTGTCCTCCACCGTGATCCGGTACACGTCCTCCGAGACCTTCCGGATCCCGATGAACAGGTCCGGGAGGACGCCCGCCTCCTCGCAGGCGTCCAGCGCGTTGTCCACCGCCTCCTTCACGGTGGTGATGATCCCCCGGGTGGGGGAGTCGAAGCCCAGCAGGTGTTTGTTCTTCTCAAAGAACTCGGCGATGCTGATGCTGCGCTGCTTTCTCGCCAGCTCGTCAGCGAGCGTCAGACCGCTTCACCTCTTTGACGGCGTCGGGGAGCGGCACCTCCCGCTGCTCCCCTGTCCTCAGGTCCTTCAGGGTCACGGTCCCGGCCTCCGCCTCCCGCTTCCCCAGGATCACGGCAAACTCCGCCGACTTCGCCGCATGGGAGAGCTGGGCAGAGATGGACCGCTCCGAGAGGTCCAGGACTGCGGTCACCCCCGCGTCCCGGAAGGCCCGGGCCACGGTGAAGGCCCGTGCCCGGCCGTCCTCCGTGGCCAGCACCGCCACCCGGAGTCCCTGCGCCGCCGGCCGCTCCCCCAGGGAGACCATCACCCGGTCGAAGCCGATGGCGAATCCCACCGATGCCACGTCATCGCCCCCGAAGAGGTGGGCGAGCCGGTACGCTCCCCCGCCAAGGATCTGGTTCTCGGCCCCCAGGTTCTCCCCGAACCCTTCGAAGACCATGCCGGTGTAGTAATCCAGGCCTCTCGCGATCCCGAAGTCCAGGGAGTAGCGGATCCCCTCGGCATCCAGGAGGCCGATCATCTCCTGGATCCTGGCCTTCTCAGGGATATCCCCGATAATCTCCCAGAGCTCGGAGAGGTCCCGGATGCCCCGCAGGGCCTGGAGCCGGTCCGGGAGGTCCACCAGGCCCTTTTCCGCCAGGAACGCCCCGAGGCCGGTGGCATCATGCTTGTCCAGGAACACCATCACCCGTTTTCTGTCCGCGGGATCCAGGTCCCGGAGCAGGGAGGTGACCGGAGCCAGGTGACCCACACGGATCTCGAACCGTGCCCCTGCAACAGCCAGCAGGTCGTGGGCCAGAAGGATCACCTCCGCATCCGCCCGGGGGCCGTCGGCCCCGATCAGCTCTGCCCCGAACTGCCAGAACTGGCGGTACCGGCCTTTCTGGGGCCGCTCGTACCGGAAGCAGTCTGCAAAGTAGAACCACCGAAGGGGTTTTGGGATCACCCTCGCCTCGTTCACGTACATCCTGAGCACCGATGCGGTGATCTCGGGGCGCAGCGCCAGCTTCCGTCCCCCCTTGTCCTCGAAGGTGTACATCTCTTCCACGATCCCCTCCCCGGATCGGAGGGTGAAGAGCTCCAGGTGTTCGAACTCCGGTGTCGCGATCTCCCGGTATCCCCATCTCCGCGCCCGGTCCCGGAAGGTCCCCTCCAGCGTGCGCCGTGCCTCCATCTCCTCGGGAAGGAAATCCCGTGTCCCCCTCGGCCTCTGCAGCATGCTCCTCCTTCTCCTACTGATCTCTTCCCGGTGGTTTATCTTTCATGCGCCTCGCGCTGCCGAAGAAACGCTGGGCCGTCGTCTCGGAGGTCCAGATCCGCTCCTTCCCCTCACGGCCCTGGAGAATGAGCGCGAGCAGGACAACGCCGATGCCGAGGGCTTCCCAGGCCGGCGACAGGGCGATACCGAGTCCCAGGAGCGCGAGGGCCGCGTACAGGACCCCCCGGTATGCCGCCTTCCGGTAGCCGGGGAGCCCCGTGCGGCGGAAGATCCGCACGTCCCGGAACCAGAGGAAATAGACCACCGCCGTGCCAAAGGCCGCCACCCAGAGCAGATACGTCATACGGTTATGGTGAGTGGTGGGTGTTACTCAGGTAAAAAGAGAACGCAGGGTGCGAAAGTGGCGCTCACGCCACGACCCTCTCGGCTGGTTCAGGTGGATTTTCCAGCACGGTTCACTCACCTTATGATACGGAGTACTGAGATGCCTCGGGGGCTCGCCGCCCCTGCCGCGTGGGCACCCCCCGCCATTGTACCGCCAAAGGATGATGGATGGTACACATCAGCCGACGTGGCGGACTATCCTCACGGGGGAGGGACCGGGAGGGGGCTGGCCCCCTCCCGCACAATGTCACCATCCCCCGTCGATCCGGCCCGATACCAATCGGATCCTCTCTTCATGACCCAGGAGGAGCACCGGGTGTGCCGCGCACGCAATCCCTTATGTATTCCCTCCCTTCCATGGATAGTACAGGAGATAGCCTCATCATGAGACCCCAGGCGAGCATCCAGGAGCTGCTGGATGCATACCGGAAGGGCGAGATCTCGCAGGAGGAGGCGGCCCGGGGGATCGAGGGGCTCCGGATCGGGATGGTGGAATCCATGGCCCGGCTGGACCTGGGCCGCACCGTCCGGTGCGGGATGCCCGAGGTGGTGCTGGCCGAGGGGAAGGATCCGGAGATGCTCGCAGAGATCGTGGTCCGGCACGTCCAGGCAACAGGCCGGTGCCTGGTGACCCGGATCGGGGATGCGCAGGTGCCGGTGGTGGAGGAACGCTGCCGGCAGGAGCAGATCCAGGTGGTCCGGCATCCGCTGGCCCGGGCACTGGTGGCCTCCCGCGGGGAGACACCCTGCCGGCACGGCGGGGTGGTGGCGATCCTCACGGCAGGGACGGCAGATATCCCCGCGGCAGAGGAGGCCCGGGTGACCGCCGAGGAGATGGGATGCACGGTCCGGACCGCTTACGATGTGGGTGCCGCCGGCATCCACCGGCTCTTCCCGGCGCTGCGGGAGGTCCTGGACGCCCATGTCCTGATCGTGGCCGCAGGACGGGAGGGGACGCTCCCGGCCATCGTGGCAGGCCTCGTGGACCGGCCGGTGATCGGCCTCCCTGTCTCCAGCGGGTACGGGTACATGGGTGAGGGCAGGGCCGCCCTCGCCTCCATGCTCCAGTCCTGCGCGGTGGTGTCGGTGGTGAATATTGATGCCGGGTTCACGGCAGGGGCCTTTGCAGCCCGGATCGCAGCGATGGTGGCGTCGCGATGACGAGAGGATTCTATATCGGCAGGTTCCAGCCCTACCACAACGGGCACCAGGCCGTGCTGGAACGGATCGCACGGGAGGTTGATGAGATCGTGATCGGGGTCGGGTCAGCCCAGCTCTCCCACGAGCTGCTGAACCCGTTCACCGCCGGGGAGCGGGTGCTGATGATCACCCGTTCCCTCTCAGAGATCACCTGCCCCTTCTACGTGATCCCCATCGAGGATATCCAGCGGAATGCCCTCTGGGTGGCCCATGTCCGGTCCATGGCCCCGCCCTTTGACCGGGTCTACACCAGCAACCCGCTGGTCATGCGCCTCTTTGAAGAGGTGGGGGCAGAGGTTCACTCGCCGGCCATGTACGAACGGCAGACCCACTCGGGTACCGCCATCCGGGAGCGGATGCTCCGGGGCGACGGCTGGGAGCACCTGGTTCCCCCCGCAGTCGTCAGCGTGATCCGGGAGATCGACGGCGTGGAACGGCTGCGGCAGATCGCCCGCAGCGACTGAGCGGGAAACGCCCCGGTGGAGGACATGTTCGACTTCCTGAAACGGCTGAAGAAGACCGGGGAAACCCCCCGTGCCCTTACTGTCGGGGAGATCGCCACGCTCCTTGCGGACGAGAAGGCCAGGGCGCAGGAGGCGATGCGGGCAGGGGTTCTCGCCCACCGGGCCGCGATCCTCCAGGGACAGGAGGGCATCAGAGCCATCCTGCCCGCCTTCTCCCCTCCCCGGGAGCCCCCCGAGACCCACCCCAAGCTCCGTTCCATCACCGAGCACTCCCTCCCCCTCTTTGTGAAGGCCATGGAGGCGGCCGTGGCCCGTCCAATTCCTGAGGATCCCGACGGGTGCTACCGCGAGGGGAGCGAGGTGCTCCGCTCATGCCTCCGCACCATGAAGGGCCAGGGCCGGTACCTGGTCACCACCCACCGACAGGAGATGGAGCAGGTGAGGGAGGAGGTTTCCCGGATGGGAAAGGCCGTCAATGCCATGACCGAGGTCATCGCCACGGCCCGTCGGAGAATGGCCGAGATCGAAGGGGTGGAGGCCCCCTTCCGGGAACTGACGGGTGCCCGCGATGATGCCAGGAACACATCGGAGAGGATCCGGGACCTGGAGGCGTCGGAGACGGCCCTCGTGAAGGAGGCCGGCGAAGTTACCCGGTCCCGGGACCTGCTGGAGGCCGGGGAGGAGTTCCGGAGCGTGAAGGATCTCTCGCGGCGCATTTCCCTCCGGGAGAGCGAGCGGGACGACACGCTCCGGGAGTACCAGTCGCTGGCAGCACAGGCGATCCACCTCTTCCGGAAGGCCGAGGGATCAGCGCTCTCCGTGCAGGACAGCAAAGGTTCCGATCTCTTCCGGGCGGCGCGGGAATACCTGGACATGGTGCCCCCCCCGGCGGCCGGACAGATGCGGGGGATCCTGGCGCCGGCGGTGCAGCGGGCACAGGAACTGGAGAAAACAGGCGTGCTGGTGCTGAAGGCTGCAGACGATCGTTCCCTGATCCTGGGGGACCCGGGGCTCTCCGAACGGATCTCGCCCCTGCTGGATCGTTACCATGGCCTGACGCAGGAGATCGGGGATCTGCACCGGACCCGGGAAGCCATCCCTGCCCTGGCCAGCCACCGGGCCCTCCATGACAGGCTCCGCACACTGGAGAAGGAACAGTCTGTTCATACCACCCAGCTCAAGGACCTGAGGGCCCACCAGGTGATCCGGGAGAGGGATCTCGCCCCCCTCAGGGAGAAACTGGCAGCTGCCCTCACGAAGCTCCTGGGATCACCCATCCTGGTTCAGGAGTAGGAAGAGCACGGGGTCGGACGGATCTGCACCCCTCCGGCCGGTTCCCACCGGTTGCCTGGCCGGGCGAAGGATTGGCCCTGGAGGAGAACATTCCGTCCCGTGGCCGGTAAAGGAGGATTTATCCCTCCCTCTCCCAATAGTTCCGGGAACGAAGATGACCGATCCCGCCGAAGAGAAACCTGCACGCGGGCGTCCCCTCTGGCTGCTGGTGCCTGCCATTGCATTCGCCGGCCTTGCCCTGGAGCTGGCTCTCCCCGTGCCACTCATCGGCACCCTGACGGCGGGGATGATCGGCTGCGTGGTGGCGTCCTTCGTCCTGGCCATTCTGGCCCTCCTCTCACCGAAGAAGGACATCGTCGCGATCTGTATCCCGATCGTCGCCGTGTACATGTTCATCATCTTCCCTGATCAGGCGAGCGGCATGAGCTTCTTCTGGGAAGCGATCTTTGCCGTGAGCCTCGCAATCCTGGCCGTTCGGTTCGGCCGGCTGTATGCGCAATGACGGGTGTATGGCAGAAAGGTGGTAGGGATGGATAAGTTCCTGACCGGATACATGGAACGGGTGAAGCCCCTCCTCTCGGGCATCGGGAGTCATGCGGGCCACCAGACAGCATTTGTTTTCCTTTCCTTCAAGATGGGCCTGTATGACGAGGCAATCCAGCGGTGCGATCACGCGCTCCGCCATGCAGCGATCCTGCCGCCGCTCCTGGTCCGGGCCCTCAGGATCATCCGGGAACGGGCCCAGCACCTGGTGGGGGCAACCTACAACGAGCCCCTCACCGAGACCTTCTCCCGGGAGGAGATGCCGCTTCTTGCCATCGCTCCGGAGGAGACCGATGTTCCCGATGCCCCCCAGCTGCAGGTGACCAATGCCCTGATCCTGGTCTACGTGGCCGGCCTCCTCTCCTCGCCGGATGACAATCAGGCACTGGAGGAGCAGGAACGGTACGTGCTGCAGCAGATCGCCGCGATCCGGAAGAGCCAGTTCTGAGAATTCTGCTGATCCTTCAGGTTTTTCTGGCCCTTGCACTCGCGGTGTTTCGGAACCATGATATGGGAGGAGGCCTGCCCCTTCCCGGTCCCTCGCCTGATAGGATAGTAGGTAACATCAGTTGTCTCTGGATCTCAGACGGCGGTTTCCGGGAACTGATGCGGGAGGGGGCTGCTCGCCCCCTCCCGGTCCCTCCCCCGATGAGGATAGACCACCACGACAGTGTTATCCCCGAATCTGCTTCAGTCCGGATCAACCGGCGGGGGGTGCCCACGCGGCGGGGGCGGAGCCGCAGCGGAGCCCCTGAGAGCGTCTCAGTTGTAAGAACAGTCAAAGGAACCGGTTCGGTTGAGGGAAACTCTCTACCGATTGTGCTGCAGCATGGCGGATGAGCCCCTGGGAACGTCGCAGGAGACGCACCAGAAACGACAGGAACGGAATCAGAGATCAGAAGAAAGGGAAAGAGATCTCCGCATCTGCGGCGGCGGCCGCGTCAGAGGGAGTCGATGCTGACCCGGTCGAAGTCCTGGGTGGCCTTCCGGATGTCGGTCACCCCGAAGGCAGTCTGGACCGAGGTCATCTCCAGCTCCACGGCAGCGGAACAGACATAGTCCAGGAGATCCACCGAGAGTTCCCGCTTCTCCCGGCTCTTCCGGAGCTGCTCCATGAGGGCCGCCATCTTCTCCGGCGGCTCCAGCCGCAGCTTGGCGAGGCTCACCACGCACATGTAGATGCGGGTCAGGTTCCGATCCGGCCCTGTGATCGTCTCAAAGAAGTTGCGGATCACCTGGGCCTGGTAAATCTCGCCTGCCATCGTGATCAGGAGTTTTTCCCTGCGGGTTAAATAGTTGCTGGAACGGTCAGCCGCGCAGCAGACCCGGATCCCCCTTTCCTCCCTATTTCCGCGTGGAAACGATCTTGATGATGTCCCCGTCCTGGAGGGGCTGGGTCTCCTTGATCCGCATCTTCTTCCGGGCATCGACGGCATACAGGAATCCCTGGCCGATCTCGGTGTGGACCCGGAAGGCCAGGTCCTTCGGTGTGGACCCCCTCTTCATCAGGAATGCGTCGGGGAGGACCCGGCCCTGCTTGTCGGAGTACTTGTGCTCATCCTCCACGGGATAGACCACGATCTGGTCCAGGCCCTTGAAGACCACCTGGTTGAGCATCTGGGGGACACCGGTGCCCCCGAACTTCCCCATCAGCTCCTGGATCTTCGCGAGGCCGGTCTTCTGGGCACCGCTGAGGGACTCGGGTTTCAGGACCGTGAAGAAGGGATCGCCGGGCACGTACCGGATGATCCCATGGGCGGTGGCGTTCCGCAGGGCCAGTTCGCCCGCCGCGGAGGCCAGGGGCACTCCCATGGCCCGGAGTTCCCCCAACCGCTCCGCCGGCGCCTCGTCGGCCTTGTTCCCCACCGGATAGAGGGGCTTTGCCAGGGCCAGCAGCCGGCCAGAGAACCGGATCAGCTCCTCCTCGGAGGCCCGGGGGAGATCGGTCCCCAGTTCCAGATCCACCTGGTGGACGTGCTCCCGGGTGATGCCCAGGCCGGCCAGGAGCTCGGCGAGGGCGGTATCCATGGAGAAGGATCTGGCCTGGGCCTGCCGCTGCAGCTTGGCCCAGTGCTTCTGCAGGATCCCGTACAGCCACATGGTCATCTCCAGGGGCAGGAACCGGATATCCTCCCGGGGATCATGGCTGCCTATCCCGACGGGGTTCCCCTCGCTATCGGTACCGCCGCTGGCATCCACCACGTGGATGATGGCGTCCGCCTCCCGCAGGTGGTCCAGGAACTGATTCCCGAGACCCCGCCCCTTGTGGGCGTCCGGTACGAGACCCGCCACGTCGATCAGGCCCACAGGGATGAACCGGACCCCGTCCACGCAGGCGGCGCAGGTGATCCCCAGGCTCCGGCAGGCGCAGGGGGCACGCACGTAGGCCACCCCGTGGTTGGCATCGATGGTGGTGAAGGGATAGTTGGCGATCTCCACGTTCGCCAGGGTCGCCGCCTTGAAGAAGGTGGACTTCCCGCAGTTGGGTTTCCCGGCCAGTGCAAGCGTGATCATACCACTCCCATTTAAATGAAGGGACTTAATAAATTGTGATCATGGCGTTCACGAGGAAGGATATCTTCTATTTCCAGCGTCCCGGTGAGGAAAACACCGCGGATGCAGCCCGGATGGCAGTCGGGCGTGCCCGGGAGCTGGGTCTGCGCCGCATCGTCGTTGCAAGCACGTCAGGCACGACGGCCCTCCGGTTCCTGGATGCGATGGAAGGGACCGGGCTTGAACTGGTGGTGGTGACCCACGTCGTGGGATTCTCGTCGCCGGGGGTCTGGGAGTTCGCTCCCGATGCCGAAAAGCGCCTGCGGGAGAAGGGCGCCCGGATCGTGACCGGGACCCATGCCCTCTCCGGCCTGGAACGGGCCCTCTCCCGCTCGCAGAAGGTCAGCGGCGGGTCCCGGACGGAGGCCATTGCCGAGGCCCTCCGGCGGGTCGTGGCCATGGGCCTGAAGGTGGCCGTGGAGTGCGTGCTCATCGCTGCCGACCAGGGTGCCGTCAGCGTAACGGAGGAGGTGGTGGCCTGCGGTGGCACCATCAGCGGGGCCGACACCGTCTGCGTGATCCGGCCTGCCCACACGGCCTCCTTCTTTGATCTGCAGGTGAGGGAGATCGTGGCCATGCCCCGGGTGCGGTAACCCTATGGTCCTTGCATCGCTCCGGGAAGCCCTGGGCCTGCTCGTCTCCAGGCCGGTCCTCTGGATCACCGGCCTTGCCATGGGTTCCCTGGGTGTTCCCCTCCTCCTGTTCGGGTATGAGGGGGGGGCGTTCCTGGCCGGACGCCTCGCAATCCTCCAGCTGGCCATCCTCCCCTTCTTCGTTGCCGGATCCCTGGGGGTCATCCACGGGGGTGAAGGCAGTCCCGGCGCCTTTCTCTCCTGCGGCCGGCGCTTCTACTTCCGGGTCCTGCTCCCCATGGCCGTCGTCCTCGCGGCTGCCGTGCTTACCATCTTCCTGGTCATGATCCCGGTGAGCCTGCTTTCCGGCGGGGCGGCGGCTGCGGCAGGCTTCGTCATCCCCGGGGTCCTGATCCCCTTTGCCTTCTTCACCTATTTCTCCGATACCGCTGCAGTGCTGGAGGACCGGAAGGCACTGGATGCCGTGAGGAGGAGCGTGGAGTTCACGATCCAGCATTCCCTGAAGGTCGTGCTCTTCTACGTGGTCAACCTGGCAATCCTCTTCGGCGCCCTTTTTCTGGGCGCCGCCCTCTGGAGCATCCTCCTGGCAGAGGAGCTGACGCCCCTGACCCGGATGAATTCCACCGAGATCGCGGCCCTTACTCCCGGGGACCTGGCCACCCTTATCGGGACCGACGGGATCTGGGTCTCGGCCGCCGTCGCATTCGTTCTCCTCACCTGCTGCGGCACCCTCGTGGTCGCGTACCGCGCCTGCTTCTTCCGGAAGATTGCGGGTGCCTTGCCCACAGCCCCCCCGCAGGGTGAGTACGATACCAAGGGGCGGTGGTACCGGTACTAGGGAACGGGGATCTCCTGGGACAATGGACTGCCGGAAGTGATGGTGCGGGTTACAGAAAGAACACCAGGGCAACGAGTCCGCCGCAGAGTGTTGCGATCAGGTTGGTGCCGGCATTCCCTATGTACCCCCCGTTCTCCAGGGTTGCCCCCACAAGGCTGTCGATGTTGGTTCCGATAAAGCCGGCCAGCGAACAGACGGCCACCATCGGGAGGGTGATCACACCCATCGCCGAGGCAGCACCGGCGACAATCAGGGAGCCAACTAAGGCGGCCACCTCCCCTTCCCACGTGATTCCGCCATTGGTCCCCCGGGGAACGATCTCAAATGTTGTGATAAGTACCGGAGCGCTGGTCGTCATGCCGATCTCCCCGGCCACTGTGTCACCGGCAGCGGTGGCGATGGAGCCGACGAAAAGAGCCGTGAACATCGCCTGTGCCGGGAGACCGACCTGGCCCGCGAGGCCGAAGAGCACCGCCGCCGCAGTCCCCACGAGCAGGTTGGAGAAGACGTTCACGTACCCGCGGACCCCGCCGTGGGACTCGGCGGCCCCCAGGGATGACTTGTACTCGAACCGGTAGCGGGTGGCTGCGGACCCCACGATCATGAAGACCAGGATCACGAAGAACCACCAGACGTCCGCGAAGACGATGGTGATGAGGCCCACCAGGGCCCCGGAGAAGAGACCGGAGAGATCCGCGACCCGGAGCCGGTACGCGACATAGCCGAAGGAGAATGCGATGAAGGCCGCGAAGGCCAGGTTCCTGACCGGGACCTTGTAGGCCAGTTCCATGAAGAGCCACGTGGCCATGGCCACCCCCAGGCCCTCCACCATCATCACGTCGCTGCGGTTCTTGAGCGCCGTCTTGATCAGCATGGCCACGGTGACCCCGATGAGGCCCACCAGGGGTTCGAATTGCCCCATGGCGAGCATGACCAGGAGGGAACCGGTGACGGCACCGGAAAAGTACAGAAAATGGGGGTGGAGCCCGGGGCGGGCGGCACGGAAGGCAATCTCGCCGAAAGCTACGATGGCCACGGCCTGCAGCAGGGCAAAGAGGGGAAGCCATCCCATCCCGTAGAGCACCGCAAGGACCGCAAGGGAGATGGAAACGGATTTCGTGCCCCGGATCAGATAGAGGAGGGCGGAGAAGAGGACCATCAGAAGGGAGAGGACCCAGGGCGGCTGGAGATAGGGTGCCGCCAGTACAAAGGCGATGGTCAGGGGGATGGCCACCCAGGATCCGGCCCGCATCTCCTAGAGGATCGGTCGGCGGGATGGAAGAGCCTTTCGGGTTCCCGTCCTCCACCCCAACAGCACCGGCGGGGATCGTTTGCGAGAGGTATATTTTCTCCCAGTGACAACGCTTGCCGCAAGGATGGCAGACACACCGGGCATCCCCACGCACTACGATTTCGGCGAGGTGGAGGGGCGCTGGCAGCGGACCTGGCGGGACCAGGACTTCTACTTTGATCCCGCCTCCCCGAAGCCCCGCTACATCATCGATACCCCTCCCCCTTACCCCACCGGGAGCTTCCATATAGGGAACGCCCTCAACTGGTGCTACATCGATTTCATTGCCCGGTACAAGCGGATGCGGGGGTACAATGTCATGTTCCCCCAGGGATGGGACTGCCACGGCCTCCCCACCGAGGTGAAGGTGGAGGAGACCCACCATATCACGAAGAACGATGTCTCCCGCGAGGAGTTCCGGAGGATGTGCCGGGAGCTGACGGCGAAAAACATCGCGCTGATGCGCAGCACCATGCGGGGGCTGGGATTCTCCACCGACTGGTCCCACGAGTACATCACCATGCTCCCGGAGTATTATACGAAGACGCAGCGGTCCTTCCTCCGGATGTATCACGGGGGGTACATCTACCAGTCCGAGCACCCGGTGAACTTCTGCACCCGGTGCGAGACAGCCATCGCCTACGCCGAGGTGACCTATGACGACCGGAAGACCACCCTCCACCACTTCGATTTCGACGGGATCGAGATCGCCACCTCCCGGCCCGAACTCCTGGCCGCCTGCGTGGCGGTGGCTGTACACCCCGGTGACGAACGCTACCGGGGGCTTGAGGGGCGGAAGCTCCGGGTACCTTTCTTCGGTCACCAGGTGCCGGTGATCCGGGACGAATCGGTGGACCCCTCCTTCGGGACAGGTGCCGTCATGATCTGCACCTTCGGCGACAAGCAG
>Ga0115026_10000352_pt1 | contig 12034 bp, 10 predicted proteins | sample Mud_0915_D1_FD_83878 | JGI IMG/M metagenome (GOLD analysis project Ga0115026, IMG submission 83878) | Wetland microbial communities from Old Woman Creek Reserve in Ohio, USA - Mud_0915_D1 | ecosystem: Environmental > Aquatic > Freshwater > Wetlands > Sediment ...
TCGCTCGGGGGGGCGGTATCGCTCTGCGGAATTGTGGGTGATGACGAAAACGGGCGAAAGATATATCGAAGGATCGTTGAGAGGGGAATCCAGGCACAAGGGGTATTTTTTGAACAAGGGAGACAGACCACGGTGAAGACAAGAATTATTGCCCATCACCCCCATTACCAGCAATTGGTTCGAGTCGATCGGGAGACGACCGCCCGCCCCAAGGTTTCCACTTTCAGGAGTATATCCAGGTTTTTGACGGAGAGGATAAAAGATGTCGACGGGATCGTCATTTCTGATTATGGGAAAGGTTTATTGACGAGAAGACTCATCCAAACCCTTGTTAAAAAAGCGAAGAGGTCGAAGAAGTTGATCATGGTTGACCCAAAACTGAGGAATTTCTTCTTTTATAAAGGGGTCACCGTGATCACCCCTAATACCAATGAAGCCAGTGAGGCCTCAAGGATCCCTGTCACCGGTCAGTCCTCGGTCGAAAAAATGGGGAGAATTCTGTTGAGGAGATTGAAATGCCATGCTTTGGTCATCACCCAAGGGGAGAAGGGGATGACCATTTTTGAGCCCCATCGGAAACCCTATCCTGTTCCCACTGTGGCCAGGGAGGTTTATGATGTGACTGGCGCCGGGGATACCGTGATTGGAACGATGGCCCTTGCTTTAGGAACAGGACCTCGTGTGAGTGTTAAAGATGCAGCGAGCATAGCGAACTATGCAGCGGGGATTGTCGTCGGAAAGGTCGGGACGGCAATTGCAAGTCAGGAAGAGTTGCTGAAAGTAATCAAGGAGAGAACTTAAACTCTCAATCCTCCGGGTTTTTTCACCATCCGATGGAGAAGGGAAACCTGAAAGCAGAAAGACCCTCCCTCAGGACTGAGGATAGGGCCTTTCATTCTTTGTGACCCCTTACATTTTCGGCCTGCCCACTGCCTACCGGCCCCAGTCCCGACCGAGGGCGGGGCAGGCAGGGTGGATAAGTCTTGATCAACAACTCGTCATGTTTCGAGCACGAAAATGATTTCCAGCCTAACTCTGTATTCAATAATCTTTGTGTTTTCCACTGCCACCCGCATTTCCACAACGCGTAATCCAGTGATACCTCTTAAGGTCTTTGTCGCTCTTGCAAAGCCGACCTTGATGGCATCTTCAAAACCCTTTGAAGAACCTGCGATAATTTCGGTCACCCTTGCCACTCTGGGTTCTGCCATGCCTATCACCTCCTTTTCTTAAAGTAAGATGGGTATTCCTATTGAAGTCTATACAGAAAACTGGGGGGATGTCAATGAGAAAAATAAATACGTCAGAAAGTTATTGATAAATTTTGGAATTGTGTTATAAAATGAAATTTCAATAATATTTTCATAACTTACGTGTCGTGTCACGAGATGATAGACGAGAGAATGCATGGTTCCTCGGTCCTCTGAAAAGCGTGCTCTCATTCAACGATTTATGCATTATCTCGCTTTAGAGAAGAATGCCTCACCTCATACCTGCCGATGCTATAGGAAGGATTTAGAGGGGTTTGAGGATTTCCTGAAGAGTTCAGGGATGTATCTCAACCCTAAGGGAGGTGTTGAGATAGAAAAAGTGGATCGGATGGCGATTCGAAAATACATGAGTTTCCTTCACCGGAAGAATAAGAAGAGTTCGATTGCCAGGAAGATTTCAACGCTGCGTTCTTTTTTTAAATATTTGATCAGAGAGCAGATCATTCCTTCTAACCCGGCCAAGAGTGTTTCATCTCCGAAGGTGGAGAAGACCCTCCCCACCACTCTGACGGTAGATGAGGCCTTCCGGTTGATGGAATCACCCAAAGGCATCCCTGAAAAGTCTTCTGAGGTGTCAAAACAGAATGGCGTGAGGGATCGGGCCATTCTGGAACTTCTTTATTCGAGCGGGTTGCGTGTGAGTGAATTGGTCGGGTTGAGTTTAAATCAACTGGACTCAGATTTGGGCATCGTGAGAGTGATGGGAAAGGGAAGGAAAGAACGTATTGTGCCGGTAGGGGGGAAGGCAATAGATGCATTGAAGTCTTATCTGGAAGGGCGAGGTGGGTCAGCGGGAGAGAATCCCGTCTTTATTAACTCCTCCGGAGGGAGATTAACGGCACGGACCGTGGGAAGATTGGTTAAGAAGTATACGAGACATTCGGGCATTTTCCGGAAAGTCAGTCCTCATAGCCTGCGCCACACATTTGCCACGCATCTCTTGGATGCAGGGGCGGATATCCGAGAGATTCAAGAGATGTTGGGACACTCGAGTCTCTCGACGACCCAGAGATATACCCACGTGAGTATGGGAAAATTGATGGAGGTCTATGACAAAGCCCATCCGAGAAGTTTTGGAAATACGAAGGGAGGGAAGAGGAATTAGGCGCTGACATATCGATTCTTGTTCAATGGGAATCTTCCAAATTCGAAGCACGAAATACGAAATTCGAAACAATTTCGAATGGACAAAATTCAAAGCTCTAAGAGAGTAAACAAGCCATGTTTCAAAAATTTTATCATTTGAAATTTCGATTTGTTTCGGATTGGTCCGAGACGGACGCTTCGCCCGATATTCGGATTTGGGATTTGGCAAAAGAAATGGAGGCAAAAGGGAATTGAAGAGAGATAGGCATTCAATGGGCAGAATACATTCCACTACCGTTCTATCGGTTCGGCACAAGGGGAAAGTGGTCATGGCGGGAGATGGTCAGGTGTCTCTTGAACATACCATCATGAAGCACACGGCGAGGAAGGTTCGAAAGATCTACCATGATAAAGTTCTTGCCGGTTTTGCTGGCGCCACGGCAGACGCCTTCACCCTTTTTGCGAAGTTTGAGGAAAAATTGGACCAATTCAGCGGAAACCTCCTTCGGGGGGCCGTAGAGCTGGCCAAGGACTGGAGAACGGATCGAATGCTCCGGAGGTTAGAGGCTTTGCTCATTGTCGCTGACTCCGAGCGCACGCTCATCATCTCCGGAAACGGGGATGTCATCGAACCCGACGATGGAGTGACGGCCATTGGAAGCGGCGGTCCTTATGCCCATGCGGCAGCCAAGGCATTGACTGAGTTTTCAAACCTGGATGCCAAGGCCATCGCCGTAGCAGCGATGAAGATCGCGGCCTCCATCTGCATTTATACGAATGATCAAATCATCGTGGAGGAGTTGTGATGAAAAACTTCACGCCCCGCGAAATCGTCTCCGAGCTGGATAAGTACATTGTCGGGCAGAAGGACGCGAAAAGAGCGGTGGCCATTGCATTGAGAAACCGGTGGAGGCGTCAACAGGTTCCGGAACCTCTCCGGGACGAAATCGCGCCCAAGAACATCATTATGATTGGTCCCACGGGGGTCGGTAAGACAGAAATCGCCCGGAGGCTGGCCAAATTAGCCCAAGCCCCTTTTCTGAAGATTGAAGCATCAAAATTTACAGAAGTGGGCTATGTCGGCAGGGATGTGGAGTCGATGGTCCGGGACATCACCGAACTGGCCGTCAATATGATGAAAGCAGAGGAGTCCCATAAAGTTCAACAGAGAGCGGATGAAATGGCTGAAGAGAGGCTCCTGGATTTACTCCTTCCTCCCTCGGAGAGGAGGACGCAGAAAGAAGGCGAAGATCAACGAACCACTCGTGAGAAACTTCGAAAGTTGCTGAAGGCGGGAAAGTTGAGTGAGAAGTATGTGGAAGTGGAGATTGTCGACCGAAACCTTCCCATTGTGGAGATCTTTTCCGCTTCTGGGTTGGAAGAGATGGATGTCAACATCAAAGATATGTTTGGAAGTCTCTTTCCGAAGAAGAAGAAACAGAGAAAGGTCAAGGTGCCAGAGGCCCTCACCATCCTCTCCCAAGAAGAGGCGTATAAGCTGATCGATATGGACTCCGTCATCAAACAGGCCATTGAGCGGGTCGAACAATCGGGGATCATTTTTCTGGATGAAATCGACAAAATCGCCGGAAGAGAGACCACCCTGGGTCCCGATGTCTCGCGGGAAGGCGTTCAGAGGGATATCCTGCCGATTGTAGAAGGGACAACGGTGACGACGAAATACGGGATGGTCAGGACAGATCATATTTTGTTTATTGCTGCGGGAGCCTTCCATGTTTCCAAACCCTCGGACCTCATTCCTGAACTTCAGGGCCGTTTTCCGATCCGGGTTGAATTGGATTCCTTAGGGAAAGCGGACCTCGTGCGAATCCTCACCGAACCCGAAAACGCCCTCATCAAACAGTACAGGGCCCTGTTGGAGACGGAGTCGGTCAAGGTGAAATTTACAGAGGATGGCATTGCAGAGATTGCTGAGATGGCCGCTTTGATTAATGAGAGAACGGAGAACATCGGAGCCAGGCGGCTTTATACCATGATGGAAAAATTGCTGGATGAGATTTCATTCGACGCACCGGAGATGTCTGGAAAAGACATGGTGATCGATGTTACATATGTACAAAAGAAGCTAAAGGATTTTGTACAGGATGAGGACCTGAGCCGTTATATCCTCTAACCCAGTTCGGAGTTCGGAGTAGCTCAAAGCTGAAAGCCATATCTTTTTCTTCAAACCTTGAACTTTCCGCTTTCAGCAGAAATTACTCCGTGCTAACGCGAGGAATCATCGTTATGGATAACCCAATTGACAAGGCCAAGGTACTGGTGGAAGCCCTGCCTTATATTCGGCGGTTCTACGACAAGACGATTGTGATCAAATATGGGGGAAGCACGATGGAAGAAGAGGGGATGAAGCGAAGCTTTGCTCTCGATGTCGTCCTCTTGAAATATATCGGCCTCAACCCTGTCGTGGTCCACGGCGGGGGGCCTCAGATCGGGGAAATGTTGACCAAGATAGGGAAGACATCCCAGTTCATCGAGGGGATGAGAGTCACGGATCGAGAGACGATGGATGTCGTAGAAATGGTTCTCGTCGGGAAGGTGAACAAGGAAATCGTTGCCCTGATTAACCAGCAGGGAGGGAAAGCCGTCGGACTGAGCGGAAAAGACGGACGTCTCATCACCGCCGAGAGATTGAAATTAACAAGGAGTGGCGGTAAGGGTAAAATGCCAGAAGTCATCGATATTGGAATGGTGGGGGAGGTCAAGACGATCAACCCAGGAGTGATTGAGGCCTTGGAGAAGGAGAACTTCATCCCGGTCATTGCGCCCGTGGGTGTTGGGGAGGAGGGGGAGACGTATAATATCAACGCGGATCTGGTGGCCGGAAAGATCGCCTCTGCGTTGAAAGCGGAGAAACTGATTTTACTTACCGATGTGGAAGGCGTGATGGATGAGAAACATCGACTGATTCCTACGCTTGATGTCAAACAAGTCAAAAGACTCATCTCCAAAAAAATCATTTCCTCCGGGATGATCCCAAAGGTCAACTGCTGTCTCGATGCGTTAGGGGGAGGAGTCGCTAAAACACATATTATCGACGGAAGACTGGAACACGCCATCCTGTTAGAAATTTTTACCGATGTGGGAATTGGAACGCAGATCACAAAAGAGGAGAAAGAGAAGTTATGAGTTCGGAGTTCGTAGTTCGGAGACTTAAAGGCAAAAACTCCGAACTCCGAACTAACACCTCCGGACTTCTTTAAGAGGGGGTCATGGATTCTCAAACCTTGATGATGTTATCGGAGCAATACGTCGCCCATACCTATGCCCGCTATCCCGTTGTTCTGGTCAGAGGGAAGGGAACTCGGGTTTGGGATCAGGAAGGAGAAGAATACCTTGATTTTGTGTCAGGCTTGGCGGTCTGCAATTTGGGGCACTGTCATCCAAGAGTCGTCAAAACCATTCAGGGACAAGCAGAGAAGTTGATTCATGTTTCAAATTTCTATTATATCGAACCGCAGATCCAACTCGCTTCCCTTCTCTGTAAGCATTCCTTTGCTGATAAAGTCTTCTTCTGCAATAGCGGGGCCGAAGCCAACGAGGGGGCGTTCAAGTTAGCCCGGAAATTCGCAAAGGAGAAGACCGGAAAGGATCGATATGAAATCATTACCATGGAGCGGTCCTTTCACGGGAGAACTCTGGCTACCCTGGCCGCAACGGCCCAAGAGAAGTTCCACAAGGGGTATGAACCTCTGATGCCCGGGTTTAAGTATGTTCCCTTCAACGACATGGGGGCGGTGAAAAAAGCCATTGATCCTAAAACCTGTGCCGTCATGGTCGAACCCATTCAAGGAGAGGGAGGAGTGAATTGTCCATCAGAGGGTTACCTCAAAGCCCTCCGGGAGATCTGTGATGAAAACAGCCTTCTCCTCATCTTTGATGAGGTTCAGGTGGGAATGGGGCGGACGGGGAAGCTTTTCGCTTATGAGCACGAAGGGGTTGAACCCGATATACTGACCCTTGCAAAATCATTGGCAGGAGGGGTTCCGATCGGTGCTTTATTGATCAAGAAGGGAATTGCAGACAGTTTCAAGCCCGGGGATCATGCCTCCACCTTTGGAGGGAATCCTTTGGCCACCGCAGCCGGGGTGGCAGCCTTAACAGCAATTTTAGAAGAGGGGATGCTCGAGAACTGCCGGAAGATGGGAGACTACTTCCTCTCTGAGCTTGACAAGATGAAGAATCAATTTCCTTTCATAAAAGAGGTTCGGGGGAAAGGCTTGATCTTGGGTATGGAGTTGAAAATAGATGGGAGTTCGATTGTGAAGGAGATGTTAAAGAAAAGGATTCTCATCAACTGCACGATGGGGAACGTACTCCGGTTCCTCCCTCCGCTGATTGTAACCCAGGAAGAAGTCGACCAGGTCGTCAAGGCCTTGGGGGAAGTCTTTTCCAATTGCGGAGTGCGGAATGCGGATTCCGGAACGTAAATTAAGGCGTTTATATCCTGAGTTCTCAAATGGATGGTAATTTTTTTATAATGCGGGATTTTGAATGCGGACAGAGGAGTTCTGAATTCATGTTTTTGTTTCTCTAAATCCGCAATTCGCAATTCGAAATCCGAAATTGACAAGGGGGTTTTATGAAACGGGGGGTGAAGAAGGTCGTCCTGGCTTACTCCGGTGGTTTGGACACCTCGATCATTTTGAAATGGTTGAAAAATGAGTTCGGGTGCGAGGTCATCGCTTTTACTGCCGACGTCGGACAGGCGGAAGAGATTGATCATTTGGAAGAAAAGGCGATTGCCACGGGCGCCAGCAAAGTCTATATCGAGGATCTGAGGGAGGAGTTCGTCCGGGATTACGTTTTTACAGCCATCAAGGCGAACGCCGTTTACGAAGGAACTTATCTCCTCGGCACGTCGATTGCTCGGCCTTTAATTGCCAAGAGGCAGGTGGAGATCGCCCAGTTAGAAGGAGCCGATGCGGTGTCCCATGGATCCACGGGGAAGGGGAATGACCAAGTCCGTTTTGAATTAACATACTATGCCCTGAATCCTTACATTCGGGTGATCTCTCCTTGGAGGGAATGGCAATATAAATCAAGAGAGGATTTAATTGCCTATGCCCGGGAAAATGGAATTCCCGTTCCCGTGACAAAGGAAAAGCCTTATTCGTCCGACCGAAATCTCCTGCATATCAGTTTTGAAGGAGGAATTCTGGAGGACCCCTGGTCGGAACCCCCGGAAAATATGTTTATCCTCTCCGTCTCTCCGGAAAAGGCCCCTGACCGTCCGACCTATATTGAAATTGATTTTAAGGATGGGGTCCCAGAACGGATTGACGGGAAGGCCTTTTCTCCTGCGGCCCTGCTTTCCCGCTTGAATGAACTGGGGGGTCGAAATGGAATCGGCCGGGTGGATATGGTGGAGAATCGTTATGTTGGAATGAAATCGAGAGGAGTCTATGAAACTCCGGGGGGAACCATCCTTCACGTCGCTCACCGAGCCATGGAATCGATCACCATGGACAGAGAGGTCATGCATTTTCGAGATAGCCTGGTTCCGAAGATCGCGGAGATGATCTACTATGGGTACTGGTTTTCACCGGAGATGGAGATTTTGAGGAACACGATCGATGAAACGCAGAAGGACGTGACCGGGACGGTTCGCCTGAAGCTCTACAAAGGGAACTGTACGGTGGTCGGGAGAAAGTCGGAAAAATCCCTCTACCATGGGGCATTTGCTACTTTCGAGAAAGATACCGTTTATAATCAGAAGGATGCAGAGGGATTCATCCGGCTCAATGCATTAAGACTCCGAATCCGAAGGATGATGAGGGACAAATAGGTTTGGAGGAATGCCTGCCTTCGTCCCGCAAGGCGGGACTACCCGCAGGCAGGAGTTCGGAGTTGGGAGTAAGAAATAAGAAAGGGTGCGGATAGAGGAAGAAGAAGATGAACGAGCGTTATCAACCCAAAGAAATTGAAGGAAGGTGGCAGGGGATCTGGGAAAGCCAGAATTTGTTCAAGGTGACGGAGGATCCAAAAAAAGAAAAGTATTATCTTCTTGAGATGTTTCCCTACCCATCCGGCAAAATTCACATGGGTCATGTGCGGAATTACTCCATCGGAGATGTGGTCGCCCGGTATAAGAAGATGAAGGGTTTTAACGTCCTTCACCCGATGGGATGGGATGCCTTTGGCATGCCTGCTGAAAACGCGGCCATTGAACGTGGCGTTCATCCTGCCAAATGGACTTATGAAAATATCGACACCATGCGAAAACAGTTGAAGCGGATGGGGTTCAGTTACGATTGGGACCGGGAGTTCGCCACCTGTGACGTTTCCTACTACAAGTGGGAACAACTTTTCTTCTTAAAGATGTTCGAGAAGGGGTTGGCCTACAAGAGAAGGTCCTTTGTCAATTGGTGCGAGATCTGTCAGACCGTATTAGCAAATGAGCAGGTGATGAGCGACGGGACCTGTTGGCGCAGCCATGCCGATGATCCGGGTGTCACACAGAAAGAACTGGATCAATGGTTCTTCAAAATCACGGATTACGCGGAAGACCTGCTCAAGGGATGTGACGAACTTGCTGGCTGGCCCGAACGGGTTCTGACCATGCAGCGCAACTGGATTGGAAAGTCCATTGGCGCTGAGATTCATTTTCTTTTGGAGGATTCGAAAGAGATCATCCGGGTCTTCACCACACGGCAGGATACTGTTTTTGGCGCAACCTTCATGAGCCTGGCGCCTGAACATCCTCTTGCCCTGAGCTTGTCCAAGGGGACTCCGCAGGAACAGGCCGTGGGAGAATTCGTCGAGCGGATGCGACGGCAGGATAAAACAAAGAGAACGGCTGAGGCGGCAGAAAAGGAAGGTGTTTTTACAGGAGCCTATTGCCTGAATCCAATGACCAAAGCCAGGATGCCCATCTTCGTTGCCAATTTTGTTTTGATGGAATATGGGACGGGGGCGGTGATGGCCGTGCCCACCCATGACCAGAGGGACTTTGAGTTTGCGAAAAAATTTGGGCTTCCCTTGATCGTTGTCGTTCAACCGGAGGACCGGAAATTAGACGCGAGCACCATGACGGAAGCCTATGAAGGAGAGGGGGCCCTGGTCAACTCCGGGCAATTCAATGACCTGTACAGCGTCAAAGCGAGGGAGATGATCGCCCAGTATCTCGGTGAAAAAGGACTGGGTGGAAAAAGAATCAGCTACCGGCTGAGAGATTGGGGGATATCAAGACAGCGGTATTGGGGAGCACCCATTCCCATCGTTTACTGCAGCCGATGTGGAACCGTGCCCGTTCCTGAAAAAGACCTTCCGGTCGTCCTTCCTTTCAATGTGGAGATCACCGGGATGGGCAGGTCACCTCTTTCGGGGTTGAAGGAGTTTGTTGAGACCCGATGCCCTCAATGCGGTGGACCCGGTCGAAGAGAGACAGACACCATGGATACCTTCGTCGAATCCTCATGGTATTTCGATCGTTTTGCATGCCCTGACTATGATCAAGGTCCTTTGGACAAGAAACGGGTGGATTACTGGATGCCTGTGGACCAATATATCGGGGGGATTGAGCATGCGATCCTTCACCTTCTCTACTCGCGATTTTTCACTCGAGTGGTAAAAGAGATGGGATGGGTCGGTGTGGATGAACCGTTCACGAACCTTCTCACGCAGGGGATGGTTTGCAAAGAGGTATACGAATGTCCCAAGGATGGCTATCTCTATCCGGATGAGGTGGAGGAACCTGGCGAGACCATTCGTTGCCGAAAGTGCGGCAGTCCGATTTCCATCGGAAGACTCGAGAAGATGTCCAAATCGAAGAAGAACGTGGTGGACCCCGAGTACCTGATCGAGAAATACGGCGCGGACACCGCCAGGATGTTTTGCCTCTTCGCCTCCCCGCCCGAGAAGGATCTGGATTGGAGTGACCAAGGGGTGGAGGGGTCCGCTCGTTTCCTCAACCGGGTCTGGAGGCTCTTCTCTGAGCAACATCCTCGTGTCCAAAATGTAACACCCTTTCCCTTCGGGACAGCCCTTGAAGGAGATCAGAAGTCTTTGCGGCAGAAGATCCATAAGGCAATCAAAAAGGTCACCGAAGACATCGAACGGTTCCATTTCAACACCGCCATCAGCGCCATCATGGAATTAGTAAACGAGATCTATCTTTCAGCGGTCAAAGAACGGCCAGACGAAATTTCGAGGAGGGTGATTCGCGAGTCCCTTGAGACAGTGGTCGTTTTGCTCTCACCCTTTGTCCCTCACTTTGCGGAAGAACTGTGGGAGGCTTTAGGAAGCCGGGATTCTGTCATCAAAACCCGGTGGCCCGAATACGACCCGGAGGCTGTTTTGGAGGAGGAAATATTGATTGTTATTCAAGTGAACGGGAAGTTGAGGGATCGGATGACCATCCCTGTCTCTTATGGAGAAGAGGAAGTGAAAGGCTGGGCATTAAAGAGCGACAGAATTCGGAAATTGGTTGAAGGCAAGGAGATCAAACGGGTGATCCTGGTGCCCAAGAAGCTCGTTAATATTGTATGCTAATCCCCCTTTTATCCCCTCCCTCTTGACGCCTGCCTGCGCGAAGCCCCGCCCTGCGGGACGAAGGCAGGGGGGAGGGGGAGGGTGGGGGTGAAAGTGGGGTCTGATTCCCCCTCCCCTCAATCCCCTCCTGCCAGGGAGGGGAGAGGTTTATGGTTAATGATGATGATCATGATAAAGAAGGGTCTGCCGGTTATCTGCCTGCTTCTGCTAGCAGCCTGTGGTTACCAGATGGTGGGGAAGGAAACACATGTCCCTCCTGGTCTGAATTCTGTTGCCGTCCCCACCTTCAAGAATCGAACCTATGAGCCTGGAATAGAGGTGCCTTTCACTCAGGCTTTTTTGAACGAATTCATCCTGGACAGAAGGGTCAATGTGGTGAGCCGAGCGCAGGCAGACTCCTTGTTGGAGGGGATCATTACGAATTTTACGATGTACTCGGTATCCTTTGATCAATCTGGTCGTGTCGTGGAATATCAGACCAATATCACGCTCGATTTAACTTTGAAAGACCGGGCAGGGAAGGTACTTTGGGAGGAGAAAAACTTTTCTGAAACCCAATGGTTTCGGGCCTCTTCTGGCATTCTCATCAACGAGGCGAATAAGGCGGCTGCGATTCAAAAAACCGCAAGGCTTGTCGCCGAGCGGCTTCGAAATCGTTTCTTCCAAAATTTTTGACGGAGTGAAGGTTTTCCCTCCAGCCGCGGCTGTGGCAAGCAGACTCGCCCTCCTGGAGAGGGGGAGGAGGGGAAAAATTGGGAAAGCTCATCAGGCAGGAGTATCTCCAAAGTGTTACAATTGCGATTCGCTATCTCTGCCTGCCTGCCAACCTTAAGCCATTGTTTCATCGCTTCGGGGAAAAGAGGGGAAGGGAAATAATCTATGTACACCGCTTCGGACTTGAGAAAGGGATTGAAGGTCATCATCGATGGGGAGCCCTACATCGTGACGGCATTTGAATTTTCAAAGCCTGGAAAGGGACAAGCTCTTTATCGGACGAAACTGAGGAATATGATCACAGGCTTAAGCATTGACAGAACGTACCGTGAGGGAGAAACTTTCGAGCCCGCTTCGTTAGAAGAACGGGTCATGCAGTTTCTTTATAAGGAAGGCGATCACTATCATTTCATGGATAACGAAAGCTACGAACAGATCATTATCAGCGAAGA
>Ga0115026_10000353_pt1 | contig 12031 bp, 12 predicted proteins | sample Mud_0915_D1_FD_83878 | JGI IMG/M metagenome (GOLD analysis project Ga0115026, IMG submission 83878) | Wetland microbial communities from Old Woman Creek Reserve in Ohio, USA - Mud_0915_D1 | ecosystem: Environmental > Aquatic > Freshwater > Wetlands > Sediment ...
GGATATGCTCCATGTTGATATCATGGACGGACATTTTGTTCCCAATATTACCATCGGTCCCTTTGTAGTGGAAGCGATCAGGAAGGCCACAACCCTTCCACTTGATGTTCATCTCATGATCGAGGAACCTGACCGCTATATTGCAGATTTCATCAAGGCAGGAGCGGATTATCTCACTGTCCATGTGGAGGCCTCTGTGCATCTGCATAGAACGATTCATTGGATTAAGGACAGCGGCGCAAAGGCAGGCGTTTCCCTGAATCCCGCAACCCCTATAGGGAGTCTCGATTATATCCTGCCGGATCTGGACCTGGTCCTTCTTATGTCGGTGAATCCGGGGTTTGGAGGTCAGGGTTTTATTCCCCAGATTCTCGGAAAGATAAAGGCACTCAAAGGCCTGCTCGCTGAGCTGGGGTTCCCTGTACTCATCGAGGTAGATGGAGGGATCAAATATGAAAACGCAAAAGAGGTGGCTGATGCGGGCGCTGACATTCTGGTCATGGGCTCTGCCTTTTTTAATTCAAGGGACTATCAGGCACTCGCCGCAAAACTGAGGAATCTCTTCATTGCCAGATAACATTTTACAGCGCGCAGAACTCATGAGAGAATCCTCCCGATACCGGGAGGCCCTCTCCCTCTATACAAGAGCCCTGCGCATGTACAAAAAGAAGGGAAGCAAAGAAGGAGTGCTGAACGCTCTCCTCTCCGTGGGAGATATGTCCAGGATGCTGGGAGATTTCTCCCGGGCGAGGGATTCATATGCTGATGCGATAACCCTTGCTGGGCAGGTGGGAGACAAGATAATCCGCGCCGATGCGGTTATGGGGTTAGGCCTCTCGGTGAGGGCTCTGGGGGATTGGCAGAGGGCATTGAGATTATTCGCTGAGGCCAGGAGGATTTACCGAAAAACCTCTGACAGAGATGGTCTTGCCTTTGCAAGTTGGGCAGAAGGGGGCGCCTACAGGATAGGAGGAAAACTAAGAAATGCAATGGACTCCTTCAAATCGTCTCAGAGTATATTCAGGTCATTAGGAGCGAATCCCGACAATAAGAAGGGAGAGGCATACAGTCACTGTGGCTTGGGCGGGGTGTCGCGCGTTGCCGGACTCTTTGGTGACTCCATGGATTACTACACTTCAGCGAACCGTGTGCTTTCTTCGCTGAAAGACCGGTTCGGCGTCGCCTATTCCCATTGCGGTATGGGGAACGCATTAAGGATGAGAGGAAGGTATAAGGATGCGCTGCGCCATCTCAGGAATGCAGAACGCGTCTATCTGACAATCGGCGATATCGTGAGCTACTCCTATACCCTCTGGAGCCTTGGAATTGTGCACCTGATGGAGGGAAGATTGAGGTGGGCCGAATACTACGCGACCAAGGCATCCGCGCGATTCAGAAAGACAAAGGATATACGGGGTCTCATCTATTGCAGACTTACTCTCGGCCAGGTGCAGTACCTGAGGGGTGACAGAAGGGGCGCACGGAGAGAACTCGCGAAGGCGCTTCATGCTTCACTGAAAAACAAATTTGGTATAGAGAGGTGCCACTCCAGATCACTTCTGGATTATATGGAAAAGGGAAAAACAACTCATGACTGTTACCGGGCAGCCGGGTCGCGCCTGAGGGCGAGTGCTATTCCCTTTAATATCCCCTGAGAACCTGGCTACCATGACGCCCTATGAAATGTATCCCAGCGGTTTGTTGAATCCTGACTCCCACTATTGGAAAAGAGCATGGCTATTTTAAATTTGCCGAATACACTCACCATCACAAGGATAGTGCTTATACCATTATTCGTAACCTCAGTCATCTACCTGAGATACGATTATGCCCTCTATCTCTTTGTCATCGCCGGACTTACGGATATGTTCGATGGGCTCATTGCCCGCCTCAAGAACCAGAAAACGCTCCTGGGAACTTTCCTGGATCCCCTTGCAGACAAATTTCTTCTTATCACATCTTTTGTCCTCTTCTCCTTCTATGGCCTTGTTCCCACATGGCTCACCATCACGATCATCAGCAGAGACATCATCGTCATCACCGGATGGGTCATCCTTTACCTTCTCACCCATACGGCTAAGGTCGAGCCTACGATGATGGGGAAGCTCGCGATCACGTTCCAGCTCATCCTTATCTGCTATATACTCCTTGACATCAACCTGCCTGCCGTTCCCAATATCCATGGATACCTGATTTGGCTCACCGCAGTGTTTACAACGACGTCGGGATTGCATTATATTTACAGGGGGCTTAAACTTGTCAATGCATAACAATCCTGGTGCCGAAATAACGCGTGTACTGCCAGAAAGCGTTGCCCATGCTGCGGGAATTGCTCAGGGAGATATTATACTCTCCGTAAACAGCCATCAAATCTGTGATAGCATTGATTTCATGTTTTTCGGGAGCGAGGCAGAACTGCACATCATCGCAAAGAGGAAGGACAAGCGCCTCCCCTTCACTCTTATGCTCAAAGAAGGACAGGAGGTGGGGATAGAGCTTAAGCCTTTCAAGATAAAGACCTGTACGAACAAGTGCGTATTCTGCTTTGTACATCAGCTTCCGAGGGGCCTCAGGAAGACGCTGTACATAAAGGACGAAGACTACCGCATGTCATTCCTCTACGGCAATTATATTACCCTTACCAATCTCACCCCTCTGGACAGGAAGAGAATTGTACAGCAGAGGCTCAGCCCCCTTTATCTCTCTGTGCACTCTACCAATGGTACAATTCGCAATACTCTGCTGGGAAACCCCAAGGCGCCGGACATCCTCAAAGAGATCAAATTCTTCAAAGAGAATAAGATACGGATGCATTGCCAGGTTGTCCTCTGCCCTGGCTATAATGATGGCAAGGATCTTGAGAAGACCATACGGGAGCTTTATAAGTTTTATCCCTATGTTTCGTCCATTGCGCTGGTGCCGGTAGGCATCACCAGCCATAGGAAATCGGGCCCGAAATTGAAGCCTGTGGAAAAGAATGACGCGCTAAGGGCACTCTCACAGGCCGACTCCTTCCAAAAAAGGTTCAGGAAAAAGCACGGGGACTCCATCGTCTACGCTGCCGACGAACTCTATATTAAGGCAGAAGTGGAATTCCCTCCTCTCCGCGAGTATGGTGAACTTCCCCAGATAGAAAACGGTGTGGGGATGATACCGCAGTTCATCCATCACGCGAAGAGGGTGAAGACCCCTCAGCCAGGGACCAAGAAGAGATTTGTTACCTTTACCGGCGTGTCTTTTTACCCCTATCTCACAAAGTTTATAGATAAGCTGAAGAAGAGTGGGACCGACATCCAGGCCGTACCCGTGGAAAACACCTACTTTGGAAAAAGCATCACGGTGACAGGATTGCTCACCGGAAGGGATGTGATAAAGACACTTCATGAATTCATAAAGAAGGATGATATTCTCCTCATCCCTGATGTAGTGATGAAAGAAGGGGAAGAGGTGTTCCTCGATGATATTGAAAAGAAGGACCTCGAAGACCTGCTCGCGGTAACTGCAGTAGTGGTCGAATCAACACCCAAGGGTCTCGTTGATGCCATTGCTGCCTCATCCTAAGAGGACAGGCGACACAACGTGACCCTCAGGAGGCTTCTGTGAGAATAAGCGGAAAGACAAAGATTGTGGGCCTCTTCGGCTATCCCGTGGAACACAGCCTCTCTCCCGGCATGCACAACGCCGCTTTCGCGTATCTGAATATGGATTACTGCTACGTGACGTTTTCCGTAAGGCCTGACCTGCTGGCCGATGCAGTGCTGTCCATTAGGGCATTACGCCTGGGGGGCGTGAACGTCACTGTCCCCCACAAGGAAAGGGTGATTCCCTTTCTCGACGAGGTGAGCGATGAGGTGTCCTTCATAGGTGCGGTCAACACTATTGCGAACAGCAACGGCTTCCTTAAGGGATACAACACCGACGGGAGGGGTTTTATGGAATCACTGTCTGAGGCAGGTATATCCTGCGACAGAAAGCGTGTCCTGATCATAGGCGCCGGTGGCGCCTGCAGGGCCGTGGGATACTATCTCAGCCAGAAAGTGGAGCACCTCTGGATATTCGACATCGACGAACAAAAGCGGGAAGGAGTGGTAAAGGACCTGGGGACCTTTCGTGGCAATGTGAGTTCAATGAAAAAAATGGATACGCTCAGCGATCTCGATATTGTCATTAACGCCACCCCTCTTGGTCTGAAGGATACTGACCCTCCCCCGCTGGACACTTTCCTCCTTTCCGGGCCAATGACGGTCTGCGATCTCATTTACAGGGATACCGCCCTCCTTAGAGCTGCCTCAGAAAAGGGCTGCAGAACCCTCAACGGTATGGGGATGCTCCTCCACCAGGGTGTTCTCGCATTTGAGATATGGACAGGAGTCAGACCCCCTGTGGAGATAATGCGTAAGGCCCTTCAGAGCGCCCTTCCCTAGCTTTGTAAGCTCCTTCCCGACGATGAAGAGAGGTAAATTCTGGCAAACTCTCACTGCTCTCCCGTATATTTGCCCGTTAGCCCCGCAGCCCCGATAAATCGTGAAGGAGAATTCACCCGCTGTCCGTTTCAGAAGCATCTTTGCCTCGTCTACACGCCCGCGTATTTTTTTAGTAATTGAATCATAATGTGGTATATTTTTTGCTTTACTAAGGCATTTCAATGTGATAACATTTAATCAATGCAGGAATTTTATGAATTGATTCCACCGTTTTTCAGGGGCCGGAGGATACTGGCTGCCATCGCATTTCTCCTCGCTTGTGCGGTATTTTTCTCTGTTTTTAGTGGGGAGCGGGACCTCAGGAAAGACCTTTCCATTCAGCGCGGCAACTCCTATATTGAAGGCCTGAAAATCCTGAACAAGAAGGATGGTACTGACACCTGGATTGTGACTGCCCGCAGGGCTGACTTTACCAAAGACGAGACTGTGGCACAGATGGAATCAGTGGCCATTGACCTCAAGAAAGAGGACGTGGTGCTTACTGCCGACAACGGCACCTATCATATGAAGACCCAGGACATCCGTCTAGGGAACAATATCAGGATACAGATAAAGGGTTCTGTGGTCACTACCGATGAACTCTCGTGGAATGCCTCGCGCGGGATACTATTTTCCAAGGATGTTGTCCGGATGGAGGGTAATAAGTTCAAAATAGAGGGAGAAGGGCTGACCGCCACTAAAGACAACAAAGTCAAGCTGATGAGAAATGTCAAAGCCACCTTTTTTTAGAGCCTTAAAAGGCATATGTTTCATAGGCCTTTTTTCATGTCTCCTTCTCTTTTCCCTTTGTGTCAGGTCGGGGGCGGAAGAGAGACTCATGGAGACGAAAGGACCGATAACCATAACCTCTTCCACATTGACTGCGGATAACAAGGCGCACACCGCCCTTTTCGAGGGCTCTGTGGTGGTAAAGACCGAGACGGCAACCATTCAAGCTGACACGATGCTCGTTCACTACACCGATGCCGGAAAAGTGACTAAAATAGAGGCCATGGGCCACGTGAGGCTCGTAAAGGGTGAGCGGGTAATTACCTCTGACGAGGCCACTTTTCTCGCGGATGAAGAGAAGGTAATATTCACCGGGCAGCCCAAGGCCGTGGAAGGGACTACAATGGTGACCGGCACGAAAATGATTTATCTGATGAAGGAAGACCGCTCACTGGTGGAACAAAGCAGGGTATTCATGGAAAAGGGGTCTCCCAACCCCCGCTAGGGGTGCAGGACTGATTGGAATGGCACATATTCTCCGGGCAAATGGACTTTCAAAAATCTATCGTGGAAAGAAGGCAGTTGACGACCTCAACCTTTATCTTACCACAGGGGAAATCGTGGGGCTTCTCGGTCCAAACGGCGCAGGTAAAACCACAACGTTCTATATGCTTGTGGGAATGATCAGACCGGACAGGGGGAGCATCACTCTCGACGATGAAGACATCGGTCAACTCCCCATGTACAAGAGGGCGCTCAAGGGTATCAGCTATCTGCCACAGGAAGCCTCCATTTTCAGGAAGCTCTCGGTACGGGATAATCTCAGGGCAATCCTTGAGATCAAGGGACGCCCCCGTGAGGAGATGGAAGAAAGGGTGGAAAGCCTTTTGGATGAATTTGGGCTCTCGGGCTTTGCAGACAGGCACTCTTACAGACTTTCAGGGGGCGAGAGGCGAAGGACAGAGATCGCAAGGGCCATCGCTACCGATCCCACTTTTATCCTCTTTGACGAACCCTTTGCAGGAATCGATCCTCTCGCTATTATAGAGTTAAAGAAGATGCTGCAGTACCTCAAGGAAAAAGGGCTGGGGATCCTGCTTACTGACCACAATGTGAGGGACACCCTTTCCATCACTGACAGGGCCTATATCATAAGCAATGGAGGCATACTGGATGAAGGGATTCCTGATGCACTCATTGCCAACCCCAGGGTAAAGGAAACGTATCTGGGGGAGGAATTCAGACTCTGATGGCACTCGAAAGCAGATTAGAGCTCAAACTCACACAAAAGCTTATTCTCACTCCCCAGCTCCAGCTCGCCATAAAACTTCTCCAGATGCCGCAGCTTGAACTTTCCCAGGCACTTACCCAGGAACTCACCGAAAATCCCTTTCTCGAAGAGATAATCGAGGAGAAGGAAGAGCTGAGCAGAGAGGAGAGGGAAAACATCGAAACGGTTGAGGAGCCTGATGACACGGAAGCACCCCTTGAGAAGCTCATGGCAGGTCTTGGCAGCTTCGGCGTGGACGACTATTTTGATGAGCGGAGCAACGACGGGCGGGACCTGGGATACTTTACGCCCGGTACTGTAGAGCATCCGTCCTTTGAACAGTTTGTAAAGGAAGAAGCGGACCTTTCCGACCATCTCCTCTGGCAGCTCAGGCTTTCAGATGCCGACGAAGAGACGAAACAGATTGCAGAGGTCATCATCGGCAATATTGATGAAAACGGATATCTGAGGGCCACAGAAGAAGAGATACTCCAGGGTGCCCGAGCCAGCGCAGAGAAGGTCCAGTCGGCCCTCAGTCTCGTTCAGGGCTTTGACCCTCCGGGAATTGCCGCGAGGAATCTCCAGGAATGTCTTCTCATACAGCTGTATTCATTGGGGCTCAAGGGAAGCCTTGCAGAGCAGATTATCCTCCACAATATGAGTGATATAGAGAAAAAACACTATCCGCAGATTGCAAAACAGTACCAGGTCTCTCTTGACAACGTAATGGCCGCTGTCAAGGTCATCGAAGCAATGGAACCAAAGCCTGCCAGGAACTTCAGCAGCCTCACGCCGACGTATATCGTTCCCGACGTAACAGTGATCAAGACCGAAGACGGATATCAGATTATTCTCAATGACGAAGGTCTTCCACGACTCAGGCTCAACAGCTTCTACCGGAAGCTCTTCCATTCAAAAAATGCCCTCTCAAAGGAGGAGAAACTCTTCATTGAGGAGAAGCTGCGCGCCGCAATATGGCTTCTCAAGAGTCTGGACCAAAGGAACAGGACTATTTACCGGGTTACCGAGAGCATACTGAATTTCCAGCGTGATTTCTTTGATAAGGGAGTTTCCTATCTCAAGCCCCTCAACCTCAGGGATGTTGCCCTGAGTCTCGGGATGCATGAAAGCACTATAAGCAGAGTTACCTCAAACAAATACCTCTCGTGTGGTCACGGTCTCTTTAGTTTTAGGTTTTTCTTCTGCAGCGCCCTTCAGGGTGCTGAGGGAGCCGTCTCCTCTACCTCGGTAAAGGATCTCATCAAGAAAATCATCCTTGAAGAGGACACAAAGAAACCATTGAGCGACCAGAGGATCGCCGAACTTCTGAAGACAAGAAATATCACTATTGCAAGGAGAACAGTTGCCAAATACCGTGAAGAACTTAAGATTCCACCCCAGGGCCAGAGAAAAAGCCATGACTAACTATACCACATATGCAAAGGAGGAGCTATGAACATCATCGTAAACGGTAGACACCTTGAAATTACTCCGGCACTCAGAAGTTATGCAGAGGAAAAACTGAAAAAATTTGACCGGTACCATTCGCATATTACGGAGGCGACCGTTACCCTTTCTGTGGAAAAATACCGGCACAAGGCGGAGGTCCTCCTCAAGGCAAATGGAATCCTTATTCAGGCTGAGGGGGTCACCGAAGAAATTTATTCAGCCATTGACGAGGTGGTGGAAAAGCTCGAGAAACAGGTAAAGAAATACAAAGAGAAGCTGGTCTCCCACAGAAAGGGCGAAAAGGCCGAAGGGAAAGCCGCCCCTGCCGCTGTTCCTGCCGGTCCCGAGCCCGAACAGGGAAGAATCATCAAGAAGAAACGTTTTGATATGAAGCCCATGAGTCCGGACGAGGCCGCCATGCAAATGGAGCTTCTGGACAAGGCGTTCTTTGTTTTTTCAAACCATACTACCGGAGAGATTAATGTGATCTACAGGAGAAACGACGGTAACTTTGGACTCATAGAGCCCGCAAAATAGGATGCCTCGGGTTCTCTGCGGACGCTTCTGCCGGGAGAACCTGCCATCCCTTTTATGTTCCTTCTGAAATGGGGATGAGAGGGGATTCAGTGTGATGAGAATATGAAACCAATGGTAGTGATCATAACAGGCCTCTCTGGTTCAGGCAAATCAGTTGCCCTGAGGGCATTGGAAGACGAAGGCTTCTTCTGTGTGGACAACCTTCCTGTAACCCTCATGGAATCATTCCTCTCCATCATTTCCTCCAACGGACATACTACGAGGATAGGGATAGGAGTGGATATCAGAGAAAAGGAGTTCCTTTCTTCCTTTGATTCGGTCATTACGGCATTAAGGGTGAACTATGCGGTACAGATTATATTCCTCGAGGCAGACAAGGACGCCCTCATACGGAGATTCAAGGAGACGAGAAGACCCCATCCTCTTGTTTCGCCCGAGGTTACGGTGGAAGCCGCCATTGACACCGAGCACCGCATGCTCCTTCCCCTGAGGAATGCCTCTGACAGGGTTGTTGATACCTCCTCTTACACCCCTCACCAGCTGCGGCATCTCATTGCGTCACTCTTTAAGACTAGTTCCTCTCCTGGCCCAATGTCCATAAACCTTATCTCATTCGGATTCAAGTTCGGTATACCCCAGAACGTCGACCTTCTTCTGGACGTGAGGTTTCTGCCGAACCCTAATTTCGTTCCCGCACTTAAGGTCCATAAGGGCACTGACAGGGAGGTCCGGGACTTTGTACTGGAGCAACCCGCCACAAAAACTTTTCTGGAAAAAACCGCGTCATTGCTGAATTTCCTTATCCCCCGCTACATGGAAGAAGGAAAGGCATACCTGACCATTGGCTTTGGCTGCACCGGAGGGAGGCACCGCTCACCCGTAATTGTGGAAAAGATCGCCGGATTCCTTCGCCAGACCCACGGAATAGAGCCTGCTGTCACCCATAGAGATATGGAATGAAGGAAACCGAATTGGTATGATTTACCTCGATCATAATGCCTCGACGCCTGTTGATCCCGAGGTTACAGATGCCGTGTATGCGGTTCTCAGGACAAACTTTGGGAATCCCTCAAGCGGACATGACATTGGTATCAGGGCCAGGTCATCAATGGAAAAGGCACGCCTGCAGGTGGCAGGGCTGATCGGCGCTTCCCCGGAGGAAGTCGTCTTCACCTCAGGAGGCACGGAATCCAATAACCTCGCCATTATGGGTATGGCCCTCAAGAAGAAAAAAGGTCACATTATCACTTCGGTCATCGAACATCCCTCAGTAACAAATCCCTGCAGATACCTAGAGGCGAGGGGATTTGAGTGCACCTACGTGAGGGTTGACCATGACGGCGTGACTATAGTGGAAGATGTCCGCAAAGCAATCAGGAAAGAGACCTTTCTGATCACCGTAATGCATGCGAACAACGAAACAGGAGTACTCCAGCCAATAGAGGAGATAGGGGCACTGGCCCGCGAGAAGGGTATGTCCTTTCATGCGGATGCTGCCCAGACCGTGGGAAAGGTCCCTGTGAATGTTGAGAAGCTGCATGTGGATATGCTTACCATAGCGACGCATAAGTTTTATGGCCCAAAGGGGATTGGTGCACTCTATGTGAGAAAAGGAGTGGAACTTAACCCTCTCCTTTTTGGTGCCGGCCATGAACGTGGTCTCAAGCCGGGCACAGAGAATGTCCCCGGCATTGCGGGGCTGGGAAAGGCATGCGAGATGGCCGGTGTCTACATGAAAGACAGGACTTCGCACACGAAGAGACTCACCACTATGCTCCACACAGGGCTCAGGGAAAGAATCCCCGGCCTGAGGATCAATGGCCACGAGACCCTGCGGCTGCCCAACACATTGAATATATGCATTCCGGGAATTAATTCCTCCGACCTGCTTGATAGGATAAAAGAAAGCGTGGCAGCGTCTTCAGGCTCTGCGTGTCATGCGGGAGAGAACAAGCCTTCTGCGGTACTCATGGCAATGGGAATCTCGGAAGCTGACGCCATGTCATCCATAAGACTGAGTACAGGTAAGGACACTACTGAGGAAGAGGTTAAGGATGCGGTTGAGATCATCGCAAAAGAGGTGCAGGCACTCGCACGTCCCTGAGCGTTAGGGCGTATAATTCTAGAAGGAGGTTCTATGTCAGAAGAATTTCTCACCATTACCGGCACCACATGGGATGCACAGGTTTCACAGTCCCATGGAATTGTCCTGGTATATTTTTGGGCGCCATGGTGCGGCCACTGCACGCGATATGCCCCAATATTTGAAGAACTCGCAAAGGAATACGCGGGAAAGATGACATTTGCAAAGCTGAACTGCGATGAAAACCCTGATGTGGCAAGCAGGTGCGAAGTGAGGGGGACCCCTACCCTCGTCATTTACAGGGATGGGGAGAAGATTGACAGTATCGTTGGTGGGATACCAAAAGTCCAGCTCCAGGCGAAACTGGACAGCCTTCTCAAAGGATAGGTATCCTGTTTCTTCATCATAATACTATCCGGGAGACGTAGGGTGCTGGTTTTTGATACCTTGAGGGCGTCGGGGGGAGTTTTGCGGGATTCAGGTTACTTTAGATTTTTCGATATAATTATAGAACAACTTTAAGAAAGGTTTATAACCTATTGTAATTATATAATAGTTATGAGCTGCCTAAAGGCTCAGTGAAGACAATTGGGAAGGCTGTACTGGACCAAGGACAGTGAGTGCAATGGAACCCTGCCCAATAAGTTTTTCGGAAAGTTGTTTCACCTCACGCAGGGTGACTGCATCGATCTCTTTTATGATCTCTTCAGGTGAGAAATACCGTTCATGGTAGATCTCCTGCCTGGCAATGTTCTGCATCCTGTTGTTAGTGGATTCCAGGCCGAGAACCAGATTGCCCTTCAGTTGGTCCTTCGCCCTCGTGAACTCGTCATGGGTGATGGTATTCTTCAGCTCTTTCATCTCTTTCACGATAATCTCGATGACCTCCACCACCCTCTTCTTGGCGCTCCCCGCATACACACCCCAGACCCCTGTGTCAAAATACGAGGCGATAAAGGAATAAATGGAGTATGCAAGTCCTCTCTTTTCCCTCACCTCCTGAAACAGGCGTGAACTGACTCCTGCGCCGAGTATTGCGTTCAGGAGATAAAGAGCGTAGCGCTCGTCACTCCCCTGGGCAATTCCCTGCACCCCGATGCAGCTGTGTACCTCGGAGAGGTCCTTGCTGTAAACCTTGGTTACAGGTTTAAACAGCGGGGCATTGCCTGTTTTCGGCTCAGAGCCTCTCCTTAAACCTCCCAGGATGTGGTTGAGCTCATGGAGCAGTTTGTCAGGCTCAAAATTCCCCGCGCATGCGATGACCGTATCCTTTGTGCCGTAGTACCTCCTCACATGGGACATGAGGTCTTCGCTCGTAAAGGACTTTATGGTATCCCTTCTGCCCAGGATGGGCTGACCAATCCCCTCTTCTCCCCAGACCGAGAGATAGAAAAGGTCATGGATGTAGTCGTCGGGGGTGTCCTCAACCATCTTTATCTCTTCCTTGATGATGCTCTTCTCTTTTTCCATATCCGTTTCAGGGAATGTAGAGTGGAGAAA
>Ga0115026_10000354_pt1 | contig 12020 bp, 16 predicted proteins | sample Mud_0915_D1_FD_83878 | JGI IMG/M metagenome (GOLD analysis project Ga0115026, IMG submission 83878) | Wetland microbial communities from Old Woman Creek Reserve in Ohio, USA - Mud_0915_D1 | ecosystem: Environmental > Aquatic > Freshwater > Wetlands > Sediment ...
AAGTCTAGACCATCAAGGATACGGGCAATTCAGTCTAGGACCGAGAGTTGGCCACATGGTTGTGAAAGCACACAGATTCGCGTGGATGACGGCTCAGAATTTATTCGAGTACGAAAGCGGCTCTCACACATTTGTCATACGACACATATGCAATACCCCACGATGCTGCAATCCCGCGCATCTACGCGACGGGACACAGGCGGATAATAGCCGAGATCAAGACGAAAGCGGTCGCCGCCCGCGCGGAGAGGCAAAGGGTGCGTGCGTCAAATTCGACGAAAGTGTAGTTAGACGTGTCCGAGCGCTCAAAAAGAGCGGCATGTACCAGAAGGACATAGCTGCGGAGATAGGTATGTCTGAAGCTCAAGTCTCAGCCATAGTGAATCGAAAGACTTGGAAACACGTCCAATGAGCCCACCACTCAAAGTTCCCTACAAACCTAAGCATGTACACCGCTGGACTCTCGTCGAGAAGAAGCCTGCAAAGCAGGGCGGTTGGTTATACGACTGGATGGGTGGTCAAAACTTCGTCGACCCAGAGCCAATGCGACTGATTCGGGAGTGCGACGACTGCGGACTGAAGCAGACCGCGGACGTCGACGACGAAAGCAAGCTTGTGACTGGATACGAAGCAGTTTGTGATTTCGAATGGCAGGAAATTGTATGAAAGAGTTTGTGCAAGAAAACGGGTCTGTGATCACGCTGCCAGACGCGCTAGCTACAGGCGTCCGGGAAGGTAAAACCTTGGTGGTTGACGGCGAACCTGTGAAGGGCGAACTCGAAGGTGTCGACTACTCCGGTTTGGAGCTTCGCGCGCTAGCCAGCAAACCGTATCTCGGCCCTGACTTCTGGCTGCAGTTTCCGATCGAAATCCGCCCGCTCAAGTTCGTGCCCGGTCGCAATCGTCGGGAGAAGCGCACGTTTCGCGCCCTCGCGGCGAAGCAGGAGCGCGGCACCATTACGCGCGGGCGCAAAGGCAAGGGCGGAGAGCTTGGCAAGCTCAACGCGCTGTTCGCAGAGCTGGCGCGCGCTGGCGTGGTTCGGATGACAGGAGAAAAGAAGTGACTAACTTTACTCAAGAAGACGCCTTCGAACTGTTTGGCTGCGGGCACACAGCCGCGCGCGTCGCATCCTGGCGCCGCATGTTCAGGACCGTGCCTGGTCGCGTGCAGAAGCTTCTGGAAATCCGAGCGGCTAAGCGCGCGGAGTTGGAAGCCGAGTACGAGCGCGGCTACGAAGACGGGCGCTGCGAAGCGCTAGGATTGGGAGTCAAATGAACCGACGAGAAGCAATCAAAGCTTTGGCCGACGGGAAGCTCGTCTGTCATCCGAAAGCATCGCTGTGTCAGTACTTAGAGATGAACTTCAAGACAGGACAAATTGAAAGAGCCGGCGGGTACGAAGCTACGATGGAGTCGTACGAAGACGGCTGGCAGCTCTACGAAGAGCCGAATCCGCACCCGAAAGGCACGTTTGCGTGGGCGCGGGAAGAAGCCAAGCGCGGCAAATACGTTGGTCGGCAGAAAGTGCACATCATCGCGTTTGGTGCGCAACACTTCGAATCAAACGTACACTGGACAATCGAGTCCTTTGAGGCAACGGATTGGAGCGTTTACAGATGAGCTACCCGCTATGCCCGCGCTGCGGCTCCGGGCGCATGGTCCCGATGTTCATGTCCGGTCCGGCATGCGACCTGGCGTGTGAAAAGCACCCTGTGCCCGCTCAAAAGCCTTCGAACAGGTACTGGGCGGTGTCTTTCCCGACGACCGGTCCGTGCGTGTGGGACAACAAAAAGGCCGCTGTGGCGCAAGCTGCGGACCATTACACGCACATACTTGAAGTTGAGCTACGGGACCCGGCGCGGTGGAACGAAACCACAGCATTTGGTGGGTGTAGATGGTTCTATCCAGATGAGTGCGGAGTTCGGTACACGATCGTCGAGCAGCCTGTTTTCGCCTCGCTGGCGAAAACGTTCGGTCCAGCCGTGCCATGAACCTGTTACTCGAAACGCTCGGTCTCGACAGCGACGCCACGCGACTTGTGATCGCGTGGTGGCGGCTGCGGCGCATACGCAAAGCACGGGCCAGGAAGGCCTACGAGCGTTTTCGGGCGGGGTCGTTGCCTGCGCCGAGGGCGGAGATCGCGAACCTCACCGACGTCGAAAAGCAGCTTCCACGTCTGACCGGTTTCACGTGGCATGTCTATCGCGAGTACGATCGGTTTCAGTACCGAATAATTCTCCGGCAAGACGGAACAAAGCTGATGAGTCAGTGCACGATTCCGGTCGATGAAACGTACGCGCATCCGGAGATTGTTCGCGCTAAAGTGAACGCGCTGGTCGACGAGTTCTTGGCGACCAAGTCGGAGCCACGTAGCGAAGACAGGTTCTAATCCGCTACTGTGGACCAACCCTCCGCCGGAAATAGTCAATATGAAACAGCGAAGGCACGGGAGTAACGCCTGGATTGCCGGTGCTGTACATGGACCAGTGCGCATGCGCGAGTGTGCTTCCAAAGCTTGCGTCGGTTGAGTTCATGAACTCCCAGTTTTCACCATGGCAAAAGCCGGCGTAGAACCTAGGTGTGCCCCCTCCGGTGTAGCCGATACCAAAAGCGTCGATGCCCGCTCCACCTAGACTGCGATTCGACAAACTTGCGCTGGAAATGAACCGCGTGGCTACCGTAGTTTCAACTCCGGCAACGCGCTTCGTCCAAAGTACCTGGGCGTTGCCAGTAGCCCATTCTTGCCGTAGCAATCGAATCTGAATTCGGTTGGCTGGGTCCGGTGCACCGGCAGAGTCCATAGCCAACGAGAAGAAGAAATACCCTTCGTCGAACGCGTCTCCCCCCGTTGTCACACCCGGATCGTTGATCTGAAAATTCACGCGTGAGTACACGAACCAAGGATCGGTACCCGTAACCGGCAGCGCAGAGCTAAGAGCTTTGCTGATGACTGTTCGGTTCAGTGCGCCACCGCCACCAGCATTGAGTGTGACGCGTTTAGGCTTCACAGTCAGCGCGCTACGGCGGAAGCCTTGCTGCCACTCGCCAGAAGTATCTGCGGCCAGATTGTTCGTGGTGTCACTGACGCCCGTCGTAGGTGTAAACGACGTATACGAACTTTCCGCTGTGATTGGCGTGTACCAGGCGTGCCACGCGGCGGGCGGAGCAGCGCCGACAGTGCCGTCGAACTCTTCATCTTCGGCGTTCGCGCTGACCGGATAGTTGTGAATCGAATTCCAAGCGCTGCTATTGTTGATGTTCAGCGCGGAAACCAGCGCGTACTTCTTGACGCCGGCAGCTGCACTGTCCTCAATTAGGACGATGTCCCCCGCCACCAGCGTCGTCTTCTGCGTGAAGCTGCTGAAGTCGCTCGCAGCGCGCTTGAGTTGGGCATCGTTCGTAACTGAACCTAAGCCTACCTGGCTGGCTGTGTAGTCGCCGGATTGCGGGGTTACGGCGCCTGTGCGCCCGTTGAACGAAGACACGCCTGTTACGGCTCCTGTTGCGCCGTTGTAGCTGCTTACGCCTGTAACGGCCCCCGTCAGTCCGTTGTAAGACGTCACACCTCCGCCGCCGCCACCGCCCGACGGCAAGGTCATGAGCGAGTACACGCCGGCCGCGCGCTCGTAGATGTCGCCCGTGCTGGTGTTCAGGTAGAAGTCGCCGTCTGACCCGACGGTGTTCGAAGGCACACCGCGGCCCGAACGCCAGGTCTTACCGGGTACGAGCGCTTCGTAGATTGTCGCCACAAGTTACTTGATCTCGGGAACCGTAGGACCGGGCTTGACGCGAAACGCAGCCTTGAGCAAAAACGCGATGATGGCTTTCAGCATGTCACTGGCCTTCCAAGAACGGGTCGTTCATTTCGTTGTAAATCTTGACGGCGCGATTGAGCGCGTCCTGGGCCTTGAGGCACGGCTCGGACCGGTCTTCACCAGCTTGCCCGCAGAGCGCGTAGAACACGTCGCTAAGCTCGATAAGCGTCTCGCCGGCCAGCGGCAGCGCGTGCTGTGCAACAGGGTCGACGGCTTTCGGGACTTCGGCCCAAGATGCGCAACCGGAAAGTGCGAACGTGATTAGCGCGCATGTCAGAAGCAGGTTTTTCAATGTGACGTGTCTCCTATTTGCAGAATGCCGTCCGCCGAGACTCGAATCGCTCGAACGCCTTCGTTCTTCGCGAGCGCGAACTGAACCAATGTGTTAGCTGGCAGCAGAAAATCAGTCGTGTCGGCCGCCGCGATCGTCGACAATCCACGCTTTATATAGCAGGCCTGCGTGCACGAAAACGTGTAGACTTTGTCGCCGCCGGACGCGTTCACGGCCGTGAAAGCTGTGCTCGCCACAGCGGTTGCGATTACGACCGGAGCTACCGGCAGGTAGATCGTGCTCATTTGCCACCCAGCCGCACGCGCGGCACGTAAGAAAGAAGCTTGTTTACGAACGCTACGATTTCGTCGTCGACTTTGTTCGTTGTCTTAGCCGCGAGCTTTTCTAGCAGCGGCATGGCAACGGTGAGAACAGCAAGGCCCTGAAGGATCAAGGCTTGGTTCTCGGCGGAAAGATACTGATTGACGATGTCCATTACTTCACCAAAGTCCATTCGTTACGCGCTAGGTCGATCAGGCGCTGGTGCTCGTCTTCGGTGAGCGAGCGCGGGAACACAGCGATGAACGCGAGGAACATCTCGTCCGTATTGGAGCCGTCCGGCGGGCACACGTTCAGAGCCACGTTCCCGCCGACAGTGAAGCTGGGCGCAGGATCTTCAACCGCTATGCCGTTCGTGTAGACGGTTCCGTAGTAGTCCGAGCTGCATTGTACGCCGAGGTTGAGCGTGTTCCCGACGGTTCCGCCGATCAGGGCGTGTGCGTCGGTGTCAGCTGCGATTGAGACGTCTAGGGCGCTAGTCCGCCACGAGCCGAAACCGGCGACGCGCACGCTCGCATAGGCGACGTTGGCCGAGAGCAGGTTGTCGTGAAACCCTAGCCGAACAAACATGGCGTTAGACGCGTCTGCCATGGTAATACCGCGCGCGCCACTTGCTGTGTGCACAGCTGCCGAGCCGAGACGATACACTGCGAACAACGTGCCTGTGTAAGGGAACGTGGGCAGATTGGCTGCCAGAAGCGTCGCAGACATGCCTCGATCACCGGCGCCTCCGACGATCTGTACGCACTCCCCGAGGCTTGCGTCTGCCGCTACGTACTGCGGCTTTGCTGCCGCGTTGTTGTAGACCATAGACGTTGCGTGCAGCAGCCCAGCCCAGGCGTTCACGTCGGCTGTGGCTAGTGTGAACGAGCTAGGAACGCGCGCATCCCAGATCTCGGAGGCACCGAGCTGTTCACATGCAGCGCGCACACGCGCGGCTGTGCCGCCGTGGCTGTCCCGCAGACCGGCGCTCAGGCCAGCCTCTTGGTTGTCGCTTCGGCAGACCAAGCCGCGATAGGCGTAGTCGTCGAAAACGACCTGGCTGAGAGGCACGTCCAGGTTGGACTTTACGACGGTGCGAACGAGGTACTTGGCGGCCGGTGCGTCGATGTTCTCTGCGATGACTTCGCCGCAGCCGTCAGCATCGACTGCGTAGGTGCAGTTGTAGGTGTGCGCATCGCGCACAACGTACTTGCTCGACGACACCTCGTCGCGGTAGAAACCGAAGTCTGCGAACTTCGTGGTCTCGTCGTACTGCGAGCCCGTGAATACGACGCTGGAGCCGCCGATGTGGCCACAAATCTGCCAGTCGCAGTCAGCCTGCGACGTGTGGGTCGAGCCCTTGCGGATCGTGAAGCTGTTCCCGTCCGTGGCAACCGCCTCGATCTTGTAGAGACCGGCGACCGTGGTCTTGTTCGCGCTCGCTGCGCCTGTCGGCGTGATCCGAACGTATCGACCCCGGTCACGGAGCTTGTGCAGGCCTGTAACTCCTGTCACGGTACAAAGCCCGCCCGAAGCCACGCCTACCGTCGCGCCGGTACCGCTAGACAGACCGGTGGTATAGTTCCAACCCGAGACGATGGTTGCGTCGTTGCGTCCACTATGCCAGAGCGCAGAAGACGCGAACGGTCCGTACTGCAGATCGCCGCCGTCCCACGTCAGTGCGGGGCAAGAGTCGACAACCACGTTGTAGAAGTAGCCGCTGTGTGCGTCGCAGTCGCGGATGTTTCCCTGCCAGATGGCCTCGAAATAGTACGGGATCGTTACTTCCTGTACGTGCACGTCGCGCATCGCCAAGTGCTGGTGCACCTCGCTTCCGTTATTGCGAAAAAAGATGCCCCAGCCCTTGTCATATGTCTGTGACTGGCTGAAGCCAAACACGTAGATATCTTCCACGCGGGCGTGGTAGGTGGCGTTGAACTTGATACCAGAGCGTTCGGCCGAGCCGCCGTAGCCGACGATCGAAAACCCGCCGACGAACATGTTGTAGCAATAGCTCGTGCTCGTCGCTGTCTCACCGCCAAACACAAAGACCCAATCACCTGAGTCGCTGTTGACGACGAACTCGGTTTTAGTGCTTCCAGCCCCACGAAAACCGGGCGTCGGAGTTCCTACCCCCGTGCCCGGAAAATCATGCCGTCGGCTGAGTGTGTAGCGCCCGGCAGGCACGTACACATCTGCACCAAGCTTGTTCGTGTTCAGAAGATATGACTCGGAAACGAAGTTGTGCGCCGCGGTAATAGCTGCGTCGATCGCGTCGTCGATGTTCGCATCCGTGAGCACGCCGCCCGGTACGAACTGAGACACGTCGAACGTGGCTATGTCATCATACGACCGGTCAATTTTGACGCGGTTGTGTTCCGGAACGCTGTGACCGCGGCGGTGGGCCGCCCGACGGGCATCGAAATCAAAATCAGACATATTACAGCTCAGTTTAGCAGTTTCTAAGCGTTGAATTTCGAAGCCCGTTAGGCTAGCACGACGCTATACCCTGTTGAAAAGAGGCAATTCTTAGACGCCGTCGACGTAGCGGCGATTCATGCCTCTTCGTCCTTCCAGTATACGATCGAGCGAGACCCCGGCCGTTCAAACGACCCGAGTCTTAGAAACTCGTGATATTCCAACTCGGTTAGACCACAGTTGTCACGGACTTCAGAGAGAAGGTCTGCTACATACACGAAACTACTAATAGTTCCGACCGACACGCCGTCACTTACTTGTAACTCGTACAACGTCTTGTTTCCTTCCGTTGATGGTGATTACGTTACCTAAGCTTCTACAATAAAAAACGATGTTCCGGATTTAAGCGAAGCTCCGGCAGCGGCTGCCGTGATTGCTGGAACCAGCGTGCCGGTCCCATTGCAGATAATGGTTCCGTCCATGCAGAAGAAGCAGTTTACATTGTTCTCACCTGTTCCGAAGCCGACGTTCACACCGGATGTGAGATTGGTGTTGTTGCCGCCACGCGTCCCTGTGACAGCGTTGGATAGCCCGACTTTGTACCCGACGCGGATGTGACAACTGGCAGTAGCTGACCCGGAAAAATACCCGATCGTCAGCCCTGTGGACGCACCTGAGCCGCCGCTCGTCACGTCCCACATGATTCTGTAATAGTAGGACTTACCGGACACCAAATTGACGGAACATCCAGTCAAGTCCTGTGATGAATTTGTCGGTAGTGCTATATCCGACCCTAAGACAAACACGTAACAAACGCGACCTTCGATCGTAGTTCCACCACTATCTACGCGCAGTGTCTGATTCGCGGTTGCCGTCGTCATCCGCGCAAGCGTGAACGTACCAGAACTCACGCCGGATGCAGGCAGCCCTGTAGCGTTCGTAAGTACAAGAGCGGACGGCGTGCCTAGAGCTGGTGTTACCAGCGTCGGAGATGTGTCGAGCACGACAGAGCCACTACCGGTAACCGCGTTTCCGAGCGCGGTTGCGACGCCGGTTCCTAGACCTGTGATGGTCGAAATACTTTGGTTGTGAGCCAGCGGCGTGCGCGCGTCCGTGTACGCAGCGTCGTCACCGTGACGCACTTGGTTCGTGCCTGTGCCAAAGTCAACAGCGACCGGAGTCGCAAGTGCGCCATCACCAGTTATCCCGGCGCCGACGTGAACTGTTCCGCCACCTCCGCCGCCTGGAATCGGCGCGGATACAATCTGCGCGCCGTCGACAACGAGCATTTCGCCGTCGAACATGTCTCCAATCCCAAGCATGGCGTCGTTGGTTGTGACTAAGACGTCGGCGCGAGCAGCGTCTTCACGCGCTCGCTCATGCAGCGGCAAACTATGGCCGCGGCGATGCGTGATCCGAATTTGCTCGGCTGTGTATGTCTCATCGGCCATTCGCGGGCTCCGCCAACAAGTCGCGCAGTCGAGCTACGTTTTCTGGCGCGAACAACATCTCAGCGAAGTCGACTAGCTCAAGTCGTTTGCCGTCCTCGGACACACGCAGACACATGCCGGGCTTCAGCTCGCTAACAATCCGCTCGGCGTCGAACACGCCGGCAATGACCTCTTCAGCGACGTGCGTGTGCTTGACTGCTGCGACGCCCTTCAGGTCTACGTACTCGTGTTTGTGCTGCTCTGCTGCAACACCAGGCAGATCGCCAATGCGATGGACATGACGTTCCGCGGCCACACCTTCCAAGTCCAAGTGCGAGTGCTTGTGCTTCTCAGACGCGACGCCAATCAGGTCCTTGTGCTCGTGACGATGATTTTCGGCCGCGACGCCAATCAGGTCCTTGTGCTCGTGACGATGCGCAGCTTTTGCGGCACCAATCGAAGCAGGGTCTATCGGGTCCGGACCTTCAGTTCCGTGCAGCGCGCCGTGTTTGATTGGAGGTCGTGCGTCTGTATACGACGGATCGTCCGCGTGACGAACCTGGTGGTGTTCTGTGCCGAATTCAACCATTTGGCGTCGCGGGGCCGCGCGTAGAACTTTGTCTGATTCCATCACACTCACTGTAGCACTACTTGACATAGGCCACGATCACGGCTAGTATGCTCAAGAGCGTTGTTACGCCCCAGGCAACAGTCTTCAGTCCATCACGACCTCCGGCCTCCTTCGTCTCAAGAACCGCTAGCCGAGACTCGATTTCGCCGAGCCTTTCAAGCAGCTCTTCGCGAAACTCGGACGAACGCACATCTTGCGCGTCGAGCTTGTCTAACACTCGGCATAGTGTTCCTTCGAGGTTCATTTGGCTTTCAGGAGAGTTCGTAATTGGTTCTTGACCTGTTTGTTGGCCTCTTCTCGGACCTTGTTTTCAGGGGTGCCTTCAGGTAGTGTAGCACGGGCTGCCGTGACAGGACTTCCCTTGGCTGCGCCCTTACTTAGCAATCCAGCTAGCTTAGAGCCGGCACCCGTCGCGCGAATCGCGTTCGAAGCTACACTAGGCATCGTGCCCGCGAGCTGTTTGTTAGCCATGCTCGCGAGACCGCCTACAGGTCCACCGCCGAACGCTTGCGCGGCCATGAAGTCGCGCGCGCCGAGCCCGATTTCGCCTTCGCGCTCGGCCATCTTGAGCGCGGGTTCGAACGCGGTAGCTGCGGTGTGAAAATTCTTCCGGGCGGTGTTGTACTCAGCAAGCTTAGTCGGGTTGATACCGGACTCGCCCTTGAGCGCGGTGTCGATCTGGTCGGAGATGCCCTTCCAGGTGAGCTTTTGGGCGGCGTCTTCTCCGAGCCCGGTGTGTTCGGCGTTGGGTTTTTTCGCCCAGTCAATGCGCTTACCTAGATACCTCTTCAAGCGCATTGCGTCAGTCAGCGGGATGTTTTCACGCGCGACTTGAGCGGTTGCTTCTGGCAGCGGCTCTTCGACCGGCGCTTGCGGGCCACGCGGTGACGAAGGTGTAGCCGGGTGCGCCTCGCCGTGGACGCCTACGTCCGGGCGCACACGCGGCGGCAAAGGTAGGGCTTCCGACACCGGAAGCTCCGTCTGTGTCGCCGGGCGTGCTTCAGGCCGGAACGGATTCGGACGCCCGCCGCCTTCGAGCGGCAACGGCATTTGCCGATCTGGCAAGTGCATCGCGAGCTGCTCCGGAGCCGGAGCCGCGGACGGAGCCGCGGGAGGACGAGCCGGTTCCGTGCCGAGAAACATCGGCTCTTGTGCGGACCCGCCGCTCGGCAGCGGAGATGCTGCGGGTGCAGGACGGTCTAGGTTGACAAAATGAAAATCGCTGTTGTCGAGGCTTGTTTTCGAGTTGCGGAGACGCCGCGGGTCCATTGCTCCGGTCAAGTCGGCTCGTGTTAGCTCTAGCTCCCCCCGCCTGTGGGCATCGACCAGCTGCTGTTTGAACTGGTCTAACGTCACTCCGTCGATTACGCCGTCCTCGCTCATTTGACGGTATAAGTCGTCAATGTACGCACGACGGTTCTGAAACTTCGCTGTGTTTGGATTTGTGGCAGCTGCGTATGCTTGCTGCGCAAATGACGTTTGACCCGGTTTCGGAACGTTTGCGTACGCTCCGGCCGTTTCCATTGACGGAACACCAGACATAGGGGACTGCGGTCGCCCGCTCAGCTTCGCAGCTTCCGCGGGCGGCAGCCGCAGCGGCGCCTGAGTCGGTTCGAGACCGAGATCGAGTTGTCGCGTCGGTTGTTGCCGCGGCAGGTCCATTTCGAGCTGCGTCGGCTCCGGGCTGTACGCGAGCCTGTTGCGCGGCGGCAGATTCAACTCGATTTGCCGTTCAGGCATTGCGCGCGGTGTCGAAACCACGAGCTGCTCGCCTGGCTGCGGGGTGCTCGGCGGGTGTACTGGAATCGGGTCTGTAGGCGCGGGGCGGGTTGGAAGCACGGGCGGCTTCATGACACTACCCGCAACGCTCTCTACGCTCGGCTGCTCTAGCAAATCTGCTTGCTTGTGCAGTAGGTTTGCATCTTTTTCGGCGCCAAGCACAGGCACCTCAAAATCGGCTGCGTCGGCACGAAGCCGTTCCGCGATAGGTTTGACGCTCACATCCGGATTGATGCCTTGGTCAGCCAGTTCTTGCTCGAACTTCTGGATCTTGCCGGTGCTGCCTTGCATGACATCGACAGCGCGGTCCGCAACGCCGCGGGCGCGGGTCGGAAGCAGTCGCCGGAGCGGCCCGCCGAACAGCCCGGCGTCGCGCGCGTCTTTGCCGAGCTTTGGCAGCGCGTCCGGACCTTTTTGCAGCGTGTAGTTCGCGCGCTGGGCCGGCGTCATGAACGTCTGCGTCAAAAGTCTGTTCGCGACGTTGTCCGCGTTCGCGCCCATGGCCTGCAACCCCGAGCCAGCGGCTTGAAGCCCTCCACTGACCGCAGCGCCGGCCAGTGCCCCGCGCCCGGCGCCCCGGAGCCGGTCTTCGGTGTCCGCACCAGACCCGGAGGCAGCGCCTTGTAGCGCTCCCGCAGCCATATTCTCGCCCACGGCCATAGCGGCCGGAGACGCGCTCACAGCGGCGCCCATGAGCGGACGCACGACGCGGCCGGCAACGCCGCCCAGACCAATCGCCGCGGGAATAGAGCCCGCGACTTCGCCGCCGATGAAGCTCGCCGGGTGCTTCTCCCGAAGCTCTTTGTTCTCCGCTTCCATGTTCGCGGACATGTCAGCGGACTGGCTGCCGGCTGCGTAGTTGCGCTCGTAACCTTCGGGGTCGCTGAGACCAGGCAAGACGCTGCTCAAGCCGGCGCTGAGCTTACCAGCGCCCTCTTCGCCCCAGTTCATGGTCGCGCCCGCGGCTAGGCCGTGAGCAAGCGCGGTCGGATTCGGCAAAAACCGGGAGTACCAAGGCGCAGGCGGCGGGGGCGTGTACTCGATCGTCTGCGTCGGCATGTCGATGACATGCGACTTGCGCGGAGCCGGCGCGGGCGCGCTTGTGCCCAGAAGCGCGTCAAGCTCATCATCCGGGCTTTGTTGCCCAGAACCGGCTTGTTGCGCGGGCTGCGCAACACCGCCTAGCAGTTGGTCTAACTCTTCGTCGGGAGTAGGCATTACTGAGCCTTCCTAACTTGCAGACCTTTTTGCTGCAGGATCTTATACTGACTTTCAGTCAACTGTCGGGGCTTAGATGGACCGCTCGGCATGTCCACTACCCAAAGACCAGGCATTTGCTGGTCGCCTTGCGGTCC
>Ga0115026_10000355_pt1 | contig 12009 bp, 22 predicted proteins | sample Mud_0915_D1_FD_83878 | JGI IMG/M metagenome (GOLD analysis project Ga0115026, IMG submission 83878) | Wetland microbial communities from Old Woman Creek Reserve in Ohio, USA - Mud_0915_D1 | ecosystem: Environmental > Aquatic > Freshwater > Wetlands > Sediment ...
CAATCTGGCGTCTCGGCAAGTAACAGTATTGTATCAAAGACCCCTGTGTCTTCAGCCGTCTTGATGGCCGTTTTAACATCTGTCGGGATCGTACCCGAAAACTCACACCCCAAAGTAGCCCTGGTATATGTTCTCCAATCAGAACTAGGCGCCTCTTTGCACGCCTTCCTTTTCATAGCTTCGAATACGTCATCGTACTTAAAGTAAGCGTTGCTCTCCCGGCCGTCTTCGTCTACCCAGGAACGGTTAAACATTACCCAGCCATCCATTACAAAATGCAGTTCCGACTGATGTAGGTTGAATGGACTAAGTGCCGGCCAACCTTCCGATGTACGCCAATCGAAGACGGTAGAATTGAGCACCTTAGGATACAGGGCGCACACCTTTTCATGTCTGATGGATGCGCACGCTTGAGCGCGTTTTGATTGCAGCTTTGCCTCCGCAGCCTCAACCTCTTTCTTTGCTGCCAGCTCGCACCCCCACAACTTCGCCTTGGTGTCGGCACACTTGGCCAGTTGAGTGTCGATTAGAGCTAACAATTCTTCATGGGTTGTAGGGTGTTTGATTTCCGGATACTTGTTAGCGAGGGTGGCCGTTAAGACCTCCTCTAGGTACGAAGGAGGTGTGCCGGTGGTGGTCGTCGCTATCGCGTCCTTAAGCGTGTATGACTGAGGGGTGTTAATTGAGGGCTGCATTTTTACATCTCCGTTGTTTGAGTGGTGGTGATCCGCAGGACCTCTTACACCACACTGCGTTTGCGAAGTCAATCTTTGATTCATGGCTACACACAAATGGCAAGACCGAACGATCGCGCACCCAGACGACGCCCACGACTTGGAGCGCCGTGCAGCCGTGCTTGAGATGGTTTACCGACTTCCGAAGCACGACGCCGAACAGCGCGCCCATGACGAATACCGCGTGGAGCAGCACAAAAAGGGCGCGGCCTTTCATTTAGCGGGGTCGCGCGCCGCCGCCTCAGCCGGAGACAGCGAGCAGGCTCGTAAGCATTCTGTATGCTATGCCCTACACTGTAAGGCCTTCGGTCACAACCCCGAAGGCCTTGTGAATCCTGAAGTGCAAGCATTGGTGGGGCGTCCAGAGAGCCGTTTTTACAAATTCAAACCATCTCGGCACGATCAACTTTTGCTAACTCCCTAAGGTCGGACTTAGCTCCATGATGTGGTATAATATCATCATGGAACTCAAAAGCAACTCCCTGAAAATCAAAGCGCCACATCTAGAAGTCGAGTGGCACGAGGAAAACACCAAGCAGTTCTGGGAGGTGTCGTATGCGTCGAACGATAAGCGGCGGTGGGTATGTGCGAAGTGTCTGAGGTCGTGGTGGGCAGCCCCGTGCAATCGAACTGGGGAGTATAAGACTGGATGTCCGAAGTGCGCTAGATGTTCTGAGAACAACTCATTAAAAGCCAAGGCTCCACATCTCGAAGTCGAATGGCACTCAGACAATACAGAGAAATTTGAAGAAACACCCTTCAGTTCGCAAGAGGAGCGTCTCTGGATATGCCTTAAGGGGCACGTATGGTGGGCGCCGCCAAGTAGAAGGACTCGCAAAAAACCAAGTAGATGCCCAGAGTGTGTCCGAGTTTCCGATTTTAATTCTTTAGCGGCTAAAGCTCCACGCCTTGAAGTCGAATGGCACCCAGACAACACAAAGAAATTCCACGAGGTGTCGTTCGGATCAAGGGATAAGCGTCAATGGATATGTGTTAAATGTCGACATGTATGGTGGTCCACCCCAAGCAATAGAACTTCTAAGGCGGCAAGGGGCTGTCCTCGGTGCAGTAAACACCACTCTAAGGCGGAGTTGGCTATTTGTATGGCCGTCAAGGAAAAATATCCGGATGCGCTCAGCGGCCAACGTAAACTGCTACCCTCCAAACGTTTAGAGCTCGATATTTATATACCGTCGCTCAAGAAAGCCATCGAGTACGATGGATCTCATTGGCATAATCGGCCAGACGTACAGGAGCGAGACCGGCGCAAAGATCTGCAATGTGCGGAAGCTGGAATCCAACTATTGAGAATTTCAGATGTCGAATATCAAGCGGATCCGACAACCACCACAATCAAAATATTGGAGTGGCTGTCGGGTCCGTCAATCATACCGGGAATTGTGCCAGAGCGACGCGCTTCGCGTGTTCTAGGCGAACCCTTTGTGCCTCCAACTGCAGTTTCTGGTTCTCCAGCTCTAGAATCTCCACTTCCAGCTTGAGTTCGTTGCGCTTCAACTCGTTTTCTGTCATCATTATTTTTCTCCTATAGAACGACATTTACACACCTTATGGTATCGTAACAATGTGGTAGACCCTGCCACTCGGACTGATGGTTTCGCTGGCTTGAACCTGAGCCACCCACATGCTTGACTCAACATCGCATGGGCGCAGCGTCACGCGGTAGCTCGCATGGGCCTCGAATGCCCACTCGGGGAACTTCTGCCAATACTCGTCGCCAAATCCGTCGTCCACTAGGCGCTGTGCTACGTCGCACAACCACACAGGACTTCCGCTACTCTCGATCATCAAGGTTCTGAGCGTGTTCACGTAGAGCTCGTCGTAGTAATCCTCCTCCATCTCTTTGTATAGGCGAATGAGATCTGCCGTATCTTCTGGGGATGTGTCTATCTCGTTACTGCAAGACGCTTTGGTATTCATTAAGATCTTCCTCATTCCTTCGTTCAGAAATTTACCACATGTTGCCGGCATTAACGGCCTGCTGTAGGTCTGCCATCTCTTCTTGCAACTCCGCTATTCTCTTATCTTTCTCTGCCGACCGTTTTGCCACGACACTGAGCTCGCGTCGATACTTCTCCCGCGTCTCCACTACCTTCACTAGCATGTCTCGTTCATTGCGCAACATCCGCCGCAAGGCGATGATTTCGGTGGTGGCTTGCTCCATGTCCGCCGGCATTGGTGAGTCTCGGTCTTCATCGAAAAGCATTAGAGGTCTCCTTGTTCAGGTCTTTCCGTCGGTAGGGTGGCACTTAGAAACTGCTCTAGAGTCATCTCGGAGTACAGGCCGGTTTTGATATAAAGCTGTGCAGCAGCACACGCCGGTTTTAGTCTATTGTGTTTAGCGAACCACGCTACAATGCCACCCTGCACTATACGATATGTAAAGCAGTCCATGTTAAATGGGTCTACAGTGACGTGCGTGACGAGCCCTACACCCCATACCCCTTCGATGTCATCCACCACATCTCCTACGGCGTATGGTGTTACCATAAAACCTCAGTTCTTCAATAGCCGTAGATGGCCGGTTCGGGGTGGTGAATACGTCTTCGTGATGCCAGGCTCATCTGGTACCACGGATAGTTTGAACTTAGCGACCTCCGCTGATTGAAAATCGCCGACCGCACGCTTGACAGTGGGTCCATCTGGTTCCAGATCAAATTCAACACCCTCTTGTGTGGTAAGAGACACCATCGCCTTGACAGCCGACCAAGGCACTTCAACACCGAACGGCTTGCCGCCGAAACTCAGTGTCGACCGGATGCCGAAATCATCAATCGTCAAATCGCCCGGAGCAAACCGGTATGAGAAGTTGAGGGAGATAGTGCCATTGAATTCCGGCGGAACCACAACGCCGCTGTAGGCGGCATCAAGAAACACCTGAACGACGCCTTTGCTTGCCAGGAGCTCCATCGGGGTGCGTTTGTTGATCATGGCGGACACCCTTCATCCCATCCGTAAGTGTTGGGCCCGTCTTCTCCATCGCAATGCTGCGCCACCCAAGCCTTGTAGGAGGCCTCGTCTGCGGTCAGAATCCGCACCACCTGATCGAGCACCCAAGTCTTGTGGTGTCCGCCGTCGATGCCTCCGTAGCGCCCGATCATCTTGAGGGCCTCTTCGATCGCAAACGCCTCAATCATGGCGCATCCTCGAATGCCGGAACAAACACTTCGCCGTCGATGATGGTGGGCTTGACAACCTTGCATGTCGGGCCGCGGAAGTAACCCACTTCGAGCAGCTCATCGTTTTGAGTGGCTTCCATGACAAAAATCAAGTCAGGATACATTGCACAGATGTCAGCCATTGCCTGATAGGTGTAGTCGACGTCCTTGTCGTACCCGCCATCGAGGAACGCTGCAATCAAAAACTCTTCGTCGTCGGTGCAATCCAGAGACCTCTGACATCGAGCGAGAAAGACTTCGAAAGAAGCCGCCCGCGAGGGAAACTCAAAGCCATTCTGAACAGCGCATGTAATTGTAGCCATGTTTGTATTACAACTCCGGTTTGGGTTAACTGTGGTATACACTACTTCTTCGACCTGGACAAGCGCTTCTTCGCGGATAGCACCATCAAATGGTCGGTTTCATACTGAGTCAGTTTTCGCCACACACCATCGACTCGCACACAGCGTTCACGATACACCGCAACTCCACGGCCGTATGCGCCTTTGTACCACCCGAACTCCCTCCAACCTTGGACCTCCAATCCCAAGATGGTATCCCACACTCCGATTATCCATGGCGTCGACATCTGAAAAAACGCCATCGCGTTCACCTGTGCCTTCGGGCCGTTGTAACCCATGACGTCTGGGTCAGTCGTAAGACGGCACCCAATAGGGGTGTTTAGATCAATCATTTGATTTTCACTTGGAAGCCATTCGCGATGATGTCGTCGAAGCGCAGGTCGCTAGACACGCTAAATGCCGGAGCAAATTTTCGGCCAGCCCATTCGACAAAGCACATTGCCTGGAGTAGGTCTAGGGCAGATTTTGTGCGCTTGTAGCTCAACTTGCAGCCGCGAGCAATGGTAATGACGTGACTGCCGGGATGCTTTGCGATGTAATTGAAAACTTTTGCTGTTACCGACATGGGTTGTCTTTCCGGAATGATTGGCGTGCGGCGTAGAAGCGCTCGACTCGAGCACGGACGAACTCTTCTCGGGTCATCGGCTGCATCGTAGTGATCATCTTACGCTCTTGCACAACATCATGCAAGGTGTCGGGCCACACAGAGTCGTCTTCGGTGCAGTCTTCCATGGTCCGGAATGACTTCGAGATCGCATACGCGCTCATGGCGTCGATTTCTTCTCGGGTCCACGTTTTACCGCAATTCCCATTACAGCACCCGAGTTCGTCATCCCCGTAGTACACGGCATAACCACACGACTTGCAGAAAATGTGCATACTATGGAATGCCGCGTGAGGCTTAACCGCCGTGAGGGCGATCTCCAAGTCCACGCACTTGGTCTCGAAGTAGAATGGGTCTGGCCTAACGCCATCCACCCATTCGGTTTCTGACATCAATCGAGTCACTTCTTCTTTGATTCGTGTGGCCAGCTTTGGGGCGTCCATGGGGGTGTTGTATCAGACTGTCTGGGGTATAACAAGAACTCAGTTGGCAAGTGATGCTGGATCAATCAACTGCACCTCGACACCGCCGTAATAGTACCCGTTCGAGTCGTTGCGCCACAACACCGAAATCTCCGAAGAGGTCGTCTTGAATACCAAACAGTATACCTGTTGATGTCCGCGGTCATAGAAGGTCTCGTCGTCTGGACGTGGCTCTACGACCCCGGCGTTGGTCTCGACCGACTCGATAGACAGTAGAGTCTGCCCCACGAGCCACTTCATATCTTCGATGGAGTCCTTGTCGAAGTACGAGTCGTCGCAGCAGTCCGGGGAGACCTCGACCAAGAGGATCCGGCCGTCTTGCGACTTGAATGTCACTCGATCGGTGGCAGCGAGGACTTCCTTGATAGTGAAATTCTCGAACTTCTCGTTGATTTCTGGGTCATACCCCATAGGGTAGTAGCTCATTTTACTCTCCTTGGTGGTCCATAAACGCCCAACACATACTGCGCGAATTTCTGTGCCGTGTCAATGTCCATCGCGGCTTCGTATTCGTCGTTGGTGAAAAATACCCAAAGTTTGTCTTTATGTTCTGTGATTTCCAGATTGTCAATTGTGACGGTCTTAGGTTTAGTCTTCGCCATGTCAGATCCCCAAACACCACATACCGGTCAAATGTCCGATCCGGTCGAACAGCCAGATAGCAGGAAACACCCACGGGGTCAAGCGCAGCAGTCTACGCTGCAAGCTGATTTTGAGAGCTTGGGTGTGGGTGATTTCCGTCGTACACTTACACGAATTACACTTGTTGTCACACACCTTGACGCTCCACGATGAGGTTGGGGATATTAGAAACCACTTCGGAATTCTCTGCGTCGCCGTTGGCTGTAATGCGCCGCCAATCTGTCTCCAAATTAAGGATCTCTGCACGGTCCACCGCGGGGAAGTCCAGCGCACGCTTCAGCATCTTGATGGCGCTAGCGGGGCCGCCTTGAGTTGCGATCGTCACTTTGACGGTAATTTCGGTTGTATGCATTGGGGTCGCTCTCTTCAGTTGGTTGATTGTCTTGTCGACTATTTTGATGGCGAACAACAAGGCATTTTGGCTGGCTCGATGCTCCGGCATATGGAGATCCCAAGCTGTCCCATCGGGGTAGCGTCGGACATCCTCCCCATACAAATTGGCCTCTTTCTTCAACTTTCACCTGACCGAGCGAAGAATTTCAATCGTTTGTAGAGTCATTGTCCGCTTTCAGTTGTGCGATCTTCTTGTCGATCATCTTCACGGCACATAGTAGTGCATTTTCTCCCACAAGCAACGTGCTGGCATCCATGGCGTACGGGTTGAGGGCGTAGGCGCGATACTGCGCAGCTTCCGCCTTGAGTTGTCGCCTGACCGCCAGAAGGGCTTTGATTGCCTCAGTATGCATGTTTTCTCCTAGTTCAACCACCACTTAACCAATACCATCATTTGAGCCCGATGTCGAGGTCCATGCCACTTGGCGTTACGAATTTTGATGGACTGCCGCACATAGGCTTGAATGTTGTTGGTAGGGAGCGCCTCGATCTCACGGGCACGATTGCAATCGTCCAGGTAGTGGGCGAGTTCATGCAAGAAGCTCGCCACGTGGATGTAGTTGTCGCCCCATCCACGACTATCGTGATACGCGAACCGAATGAACCGATCGTCCCGGTCGTAGAAGGAATAACGACCGCGCCAGAATTCATATCGGATCGCCGGAACGCGGAAGTGCCTACAAGCCCGCCTGATTTCTTTGGCGAGATCCTCGAAGAAGATGATTCCCCTAAGGTCATCGCCGAACATCTTGCGTTCTGTCTCGTAGTATTTGAGCGAAGCCATGCTTCATTGATACCATGTTCGAATTCTCGTGGCAAGCGCCAGCCTTGAGTCAGAAAAGAGACACCATAGGGGTGTTTTGAAACACAAGGTCCATTTTATACCCCCCCCGGGGGGGTATAAATCACACCCATAGGGGCTGCGCGCCATCAGTCCAATCTTTGCGGTATGGCCTCCATCCTTACTCAAGCGACTCAGAATTTCGACATCCCCGAGTTCGCCCGGGTCTCTAACCGCGACATCGAACCTACATCGCTAAAGACTAAGGCGCTACAAGACTCCTTTTGGAGCTATGCGTCGATCAAGCGTGAACGCTGGAACAAGTCGTTCCCATATCGCCTGGCCCTCTACAGGCAAGTAGGCGATTCGTATCAATTCGACAACGCCACACTACCGCCATTTACGCTGCCCATCCCGCCGGAAGCAATGACGACCGACACCCCGTTCGCCATCACTACTACGGCGACTCTAGGTGGGATTCTTGAGGAGCACAACGGTGCGCCTTTTAAACACATTACTTTGCAGGGAACAACAGGGGTTATGCCGCTCAGAGGGCTTGGGGGAAGCGACTTCTTAGGCGGACCTGTTGGTAGCGCCTTCAAGGGGGTGTTCGGCGGGACACTTGCAGGAACCCAACAAACTGTCAGTGCAGCTGCTTCATTGGGGACGGGTAGTTATTCCAGCCCTAGCGTAATCCCATCGACCGACACGGATTCGGGTGATTTGTCGTATTCAACTGGATATTACCAATTCAAGCTGTTAGAGCGTTTCTTTGAGAGTTACTCCGCCCTCAAGAAGACAGCCAACGGTAAGGGCCTGGTTTTGGCCTTTGAGATGTTCCGCGACGATCAAGTCTACCTTGTCACACCTCAAGCCTTTTCTTGTCGTCGGTTCGTACCGAACGTCCAAGAGTACACTTACACAATTCGACTTCTAGCCTGGAAGAGAATACCGTTTTGGGGCACTACGGCGCAAATTTCTCTACGCGATTGGGATAACGCCCAGTCCCAAGCATTGACGTTGGCGAAGTTACAGCAAGCTCGCAGGGTCCTGAATTCGGTCCGCAACACCCTTAAGGGCTTTAGGGCAGACGTCAACGGGATTTTCGAGCCTGTCCGCCAATCCATCCTTTTTTACAAAGAGGCCCTTGGAGTAGGTTTGACGGCCGTAGACTTGCCCGACACTATCGTCCGAGATCTCAAGCCGCTGCTTTTGCAGGTATCTGCTCCATTGGGGTCCACCACGTCAGAGGCCGTTGGGCGAACCCGTCAAGCTGTCAGCGAAAAGGCCTCTGCTACTGGAGCAAGAGAAACCGGGTCGGGAAGCTCTGGATCGTCGAACAACTCCTACGTTATCGACAAAATATTCAACAGCCCCTCGGATCATGCGGAATACTTCGAAACTGTCGATCCGTCGGCCCTGCCGCTATCTCCATCGCTACGTCAACGCCTCGAAGCGGAGAAGGCTTTGGTTCGCAATTTGCAGCCGGAAGACTTCAAAAAAGCGCGAGACACCATTGCTTCTGCCGCTAGAGACTTCGAGGCGTACTTGGGGTTGAGCTCGCCCGTTCTACAAAACGTGTACCATGTTCAAACCCCTACAACCCCACACGAGCCCTCTGACGCAGACTTTGAAGCGTGTAGCGCGTTCAATGATTTGGTAGTAGAATACAACAAACGTGCCGCTGCAACTAATTCTGTCCCTAACACCACTAGTCAAGACTACATCGCAGGCTTAGCGCGACGCAGCGGAATTGCCTACCATAGCCCTGTCAGCAAATTCCTTGCCCCATTCCCATACGGGGCCACCCTAGAAAAACTCGCCCAACAGTACTTGGGCGATGCGACTCGATGGCACGAAATCGCCACGCTTAACGGGTTGATGTCTCCCTATGTCGATGAAGTCGGGTTTGGCCGAGCATTGCTCGCCAATGGCAACGGAAACTCCGTGTTGTTGTCCGATGTCACAGACTTGACCCCAGGTCAATCCGTTTGGTTGTCATCGACCAACGCCCCTCGAACCCAGTTCCATATAGCGGCCATAGCCCCTCTAGGCGCCTCATGGCGCGTCGATCTCGATGGAGACGTCTCCAATTACCAGATCTCTGCTAGCGCGGTTTTAGAGGCGTTCTTGCCTAATACGGTCAATTCGCGCCAAAGCCTGTTCATTCCCTCAGATATGCCCGCCGACTCTTTCGACGTTCGGACTATTGATATTCCAGGAGTCGACTACGCCGATCCGTATTTACAGGTAGGTGGGGTCGACTTGCTCTTGAACTCTACAGGAGATTTGGTCATTACTGACACGGGCGAAGCTCCATTGGCTGTTGGCTTGAACAACATTGTGCAAAAAGTGCGGCTGGCTATTGCTACCCGTAGGGGGAGCGTCTTGGGACACCCGGATTACGGGTTGCCCATCGCCATCGGGGGGTCAATTGCCGACACGTCGGCTCAAGACATCCTTGATGCCTGCAAGAGCTTGTTTGCAGGCGACCCATCATTCCGCGGGGTGTCATCGGCATCCGTCAACATTAACGGGCCGACTTGTGAGATCACCCTAACGGTCGAAGTGGCGGGAACGGGAGTACTGTTGCCCATTACCGTAGCGCTGTAACTCGACCTTCGTCCGTCAAGACTTTGTTAAGGAAGTCTTGTGCGATGTAGCCTAGCACAAGCCAACTGGTACACTCGCTAACGAATTTCGACCTAGTGAGTGGAGTCCAAGCACGTTCACAGAACGCCACTTGAAACCTACTCGGAGGGTACCAGGTCGAAATATACTCACCATAGGCTTCATCGGGGGTCATGCAAGCACCTGAAGAATCCAAAAGAGTGCGTTGACCAACATGAGTCCCATGACCACGCATTCGGCGACTTCGTAGGGGGCATTGGGGGTGATGTAAGAGTCTTTTGAGGGGGTCATTGGGTTACTTTCCGTTCGAAATAAGATCTTCGTGAACTGCAGTTGTTTCGCGCCGCATCAAATCGAAGTGTCGTTCTTCGAGTCTATCGGCCCGGTCGGCCAAGGCTTTTTCGCGTCGAATGAGTTCGTCTTCCCATGCATCTAAGTTGGATGCGCGCCAATTAAGGTCGCGCACATGTCGAAGGTAGAGATCGAGATTGATCCCCAGCCCGACGGTCAACGCGACTGTGAAGCCTAAATACCACACAGGGAACATATCCATATTACACTCCGGTTTAACGACGCTTGGAAGAGGAAAACATCACATATGCGATGATAAGCCCTAAGACAACATAGAACCCGACATCGACATCGCTTGTAGAAGAGCAACCAAAGGTAGGCGGCAACGGATACCGAGGCTTGTAGACGGCGGCAACGGCATGGTTAGCGACTCCATTGGCCCCGTAAGCGATCTTGGCGTAACCTTGATCTCCCCACCGCTTACCCCATGAATTCCGCATGATCCAATATCCATCGCCACTGTTGTCATTCCAGCCAACTAGAACAACAGCATGGTTTGCCATGACACATGGACCGCCATTGTCGCGATAGATCTCTCCCACCTTGTAGTCTTGGAGCTTGTCGTCTGTGCACAGGTCCACATAAATGGGGCCATAGGCCGCAATGTGCTCTTTGATGGTCCGAACATCGGACCCATCGGGCAAATCCACCCACCCTTGAAGCTTTTCGTGTTTGGAGTGCGACTTACTGCCGCACGTGGCGTCTTGGAACTGGTTTGGGAAGTCTGTTTCGTAAACAGCACCCGCCGCATTCTCTGGGGGCGACCGGTAACCATCAACAAACATGTTGAATGAAGCCGATCCACCGGTACAACCGCCCGTAATGACGTTGATAATTTGTGGGTTGCATGAAATCAAATACTGTTCAGACAAGTCCGGTACCGAGCTCGGATCATCGAGGTAGATCAGATTTTCAACCACTGCAGTCGTAGCGAACGCCCAGCAACTCCCACAATTCCCTTGAAATTTGACGAGAGTGCACCTATCAAAGGTGTTCGAAGTCGGGCCGCACCAATTGAACTGTGCTGGTTGAATCAGCCCACCCATGGGGGTGTTTGCCACGCCATCGGGAGTTTGAGCAAGCGCCGCTTGAGCGACCAATACGAAAGCTAAAGTCAGTTTTGAGGTGTCCATAGGGGTGTTTTACTCGGACTAGAGAAAAAGTCAACCGGGGGGCTACTTCGACAGAACTTGTAGCACCGACTGGCTCAGAGTCGAATGGGCACTGAACAACACGGCCGCAATGGCCAACGTGACCACTACGGCAACCACAGCACTTGCGAAATAGGTCTTCACGGAGATCGACCCGTTACCTACCCATACAGCGGCTGTAGTCTGACTCACAGCTTTGACGGCACGAATGGATCCTGTCCCAATCCTTGTCCAACCCGAAAGTCGCTGGATCGCAGCCGCTCCAACATGCCTGCTTAACCACTAGGCAAAAAGTCGGATTGCGTTGCGGAACATACTGAGCGACCGACGGTCGAGCTACAAACATCAAAGACACTGCGATGCACCCTAAAATGATATTCTTCATTGTGTTTCTCCTACTGTAATGTACACCAATCAATGCTTCGATGTCAAGGACTCAAAAACAAAACCCCTACACGTGAGGTCATAGGGGTCTGGAAAGACTTAATCGTCTAGACTTGCGCTACATCTAGACAACCCATCGGGGCGGTGCGCCTAGGACGGGGTTATTCGGGTGTTAGTTGTAGGTGACTCACTACTTATGCCGTAGAAGCTCGATGGAGTCAAGGGCTAAAAGAGTGTGGCGCTAAAGGCCTCTCACTGACCCTTTAGCGCCACTGGTGTTCATGGTCCGGGAGTGACTCGAACACTCTGTCAGAGTCC
>Ga0115026_10000358_pt1 | contig 11980 bp, 4 predicted proteins | sample Mud_0915_D1_FD_83878 | JGI IMG/M metagenome (GOLD analysis project Ga0115026, IMG submission 83878) | Wetland microbial communities from Old Woman Creek Reserve in Ohio, USA - Mud_0915_D1 | ecosystem: Environmental > Aquatic > Freshwater > Wetlands > Sediment ...
ACAAGGACTATCAGTCTTCTCGCCTGCCTGAGCAAAGATGAAACAGCCATTTGTTTGTCCGCCGGTCTGTGTCATGAGAATCGACCACGGCCGGAACGCGGCGACCCGGCCGGCTTCCCCAAGGGGAACGAACCAGATCTACCCCCGGGGTCGGCATCGGAATCGGGTTCGATGTCGCCATCGATATCGCCCGGGGATCGTCCTCAATCCGGAGGCCCGCCGCCTGATGATTCGAGTCCCGATTTCGATTGCGACCCCGAGTCCGATCCCGATGCCGGAGATCTTCCGCACCTGATCAGAGTCACTCACTGGTCGAACCGGAGCTCCCGAGAAGCAGCCGGCGAAGCACATAGGGCAGAATGCCTCCGTGTTGATAGTACTCGACCTCTATCGGAGTATCGATCCGCAATGTCAGCGGTATGCTTTCGCTTCTTCCGTCCGCGCGATGAACGACCATGCTGACATCCTGGCGAGGCTTGATGTCGTCGTCAACTCCCACTATGTCGAATGTCTCCGAACCATCGAGGCCGAGCGTGGCTGCTTTCGTCCCCTCCTTGAATTGAAGAGGCAGTACACCCATGCCCACGAGGTTGCTCCGATGTATGCGTTCATAGCTCTGGGCGACGACTGCTTTCACGCCCAGGAGCGCGGTGCCCTTGGCCGCCCAGTCTCTCGAACTGCCCGTGCCGTATTCCTGCCCGGCGATGACAATGAGTGGCATGCCGGCGCTCTGATACTTCATCGCGGCGTCGTAGATGGTCATCCGTTCCCCGCCGGGATAATAGAGCGTGACGCCGCCTTCCACTCCCGGCACCATCAGGTTCTTGATCCTCACGTTGGCGAAGGTCCCGCGCAACATCACCTGGTGATTGCCCCGCCTTGCGCCGTAGCTGTTGAAGTCCCGCACCGTGACACCGTGCTCCTGCAAATACAGCCCCGCAGGAGAACTCGGCTTGATTGAGCCCGCAGGGCTGATGTGGTCCGTCGTGACCGAATCGCCGAAAATGGCCAGCGGCCGCGATCCACGGATCTCAGTGATCCTCCCGGGCGTCATCCCGAAGGCTTCGAAGTATGGAGGTTCCTGAATGTATGTCGACTCCTCATTCCAGCCATAGACGTCGCCTGCTCCACTCGGGATGTCATTCCAGAGCGGATTCTGGCCGGCGAAGCTGCCGTAGAGTTTCCGATAAGAGGCAGGGTCAAGGGCCGTGCTCATCAGCGACTTGATCTCATCGAGGGTGGGCCATATGTCGCGCAGGTAGACATCCTTGCCGTCTCTTCCCCTGCCCAGCGGTTCCGACATGAGGTCGATGTCCACGCGCCCCGCCAGGGCGAAGGCGACGACCAGCGGAGGACTCATGAGGAAGTTCGCCTTGACCGACGGGTGTACGCGAGCTTCGAAGTTGCGGTTCCCGCTGAGCACGCTGGCGGTCACGACGTCATGAGCGGAAATCACCTCCTCCAGCGCCGGATCGAGCGGGCCCGAGTTCCCGATGCAGGTCGTACAACCGTATCCGACGAGATTGAAACCGAGCTGGTCGAGGTAGGGCTGAAGCCCTGTCTTCTGCAGATAATCGCTCACCACCCTGGATCCCGGCGCCAGCGAGGTCTTGACGGTCGGGCGGACGCTGAGGCCCTTCTCGACCGCCTTCTTTGCCAGGAGCCCGGAGGCAAGCATCACGCTCGGATTGGAGGTGTTGGTGCAGGAGGTAATGGCAGCGATGACGACATCCCCGTGCCCCAGGTCCCTCGATCCGCCGGCGCCCTTGCCATCGGCACCCAAGGGGTATCGTGTCCCCAGGTCCGCCTGGGGCTTGCTGTACCCTCCCTGTGCGACCGGTATTGAGAGCAACGCCAGGAAGGTCTCTTTCACCCGATCGAGATCGATGCGGTCCTGGGGGCGTTTCGGGCCTGCGATGGCCGGCCGGATATCCCCGAGATCGAGCTCGATCATACTGCTGTAGTCGCATTCGCCGCCGCGCGGCATCCCGAACATGCCCTGGGCCGTGTAATAACTGCGAACGAGTTCGACCTGCTCGTCCGGACGACCTGTGGACCTCAGGTAGGCGCAGGTCTCCTCGTCGATCGGGAAGAAGCCCATGGTGGCGCCATACTCGGGTGCCATGTTCGAAATCGTTGCCCTGTCCGTCACGCCCAGGGAGGCTGCCCCTTCCCCGTGGAACTCAACGAATTTCCCGACCACCTTCGTCCTGCGCAGCAGCTCGGTTACCGCCAGCACGAGATCAGTTGCGGTCACTCCTTCACGCAGCCTGCCCGTCATGTGCACGCCGACTACGTCGGGTGTAAGAAAGTAAATCGGCTGTCCCAGCATGCCTGCTTCCGCTTCGATGCCGCCAACACCCCATCCGACGATGCCAAGGCCGTTGATCATGGTCGTATGGGAATCCGTGCCCACCAGCGTGTCGGGAAAATACGTCCCATCCTTCTCCTGGACGCCTTTTGCCAGGTACTCGAGGTTAACCTGGTGGCAGATCCCGATGCCGGGCGGAACCACGCTGAAGGTCTTGAAGGATTGCATGCCCCACTTCAGGAACTGGTAGCGCTCCCTGTTCCGCTCGAACTCCATCTCCATGTTTCGCTGGAAGGCGTCCCGGACCCCCGCGAAATCGACCTGCACAGAGTGATCGATGACGAGGTCCACCGGAACCAGCGGCTCGATCATGCCTGCGTTTCTGCCGAGCCGTGCCACGACCGATCGCATGGCGGCCAGATCGACGAGGAGCGGGACGCCGGTAAAATCCTGAAGCAGGATCCGGGCAACGGTGAAAGGTATTTCCTGTGTCCGCTCGGCATTGGGAGACCAGCCGGCAAGCGCGCGAACGTCCCTCTCCTGGATCTTCCTGCCGTCGCAGTTGCGCAGAACGGACTCGAGGACGATCCTGATGCACACGGGCAGGCGGGAGATCTTCCCCAGGCCCTCCCGCTCCAGTTGCGGCAGCGAATAGAATACTCCGGTGCGGTTGCCCGCGACCTTGAACGTCTGGCGTGCACCGAAAAGGTTAGGCACCATTGTCACCTCCATACATCTAGCTCGGCCTTCTCTCCGGCCTCATTCTCTATTGTGCCGGCCCACGAGCAGCACGGTACTGCGCCCGTTCGCCAGGTAGAAGTCCTGCGGGTCGAGAGCGATCTCTTCACCCGGATCGAGGAAGTCCTCTCCCGCGGGCAGGCTGGTGTCGATGATGCGTGACCACTTCACGCCGGCGGGACTGGGCAAAGACACGTGCTGCAGGTAGGGATCCGCGTTCAGGATCATGAACAGCAGATACTTCCCCGCCTCTGATTTCTCCTCGCCGCCATCCAGCATCAGACACAGGGTACGCACGGTCGGATCGTTCCAATCGGGACGGTCGAGATTGTTGCCGAACCAGGTGATGTCCGCGATCTGGTCCGAATCCAGGTCGCCGCCAATCAGGAACTTCCTCCGCTGCAGGATCGGGTAGCGGCCGGCCAGGGCGATGGCCTTCCGGAAAAAGGCGAGTACGTCGGAATTCCTCTCGAGCAGTCCCCAGTCGAACCACGTAGTCTCGTTGTCCTGGCAGTAGGCGTTGTTGTTGCCCCCCTGCGTGCGGAGGACCTCGTCGCCACCCAGCATCATGGGCGCACCTGCCGAAAAGAGCAGGGCGCAGGCGTAGTTCTTCACCATCTGGCGTCTGAGCCGCACGATGCCCGGATCGGTTGTTTCGCCCTCGACACCGCAATTCCAGGAGTGGTTGTCGTTGGTGCCGTCGAGGTTGTTGTCCCCGTTCGCCTCGTTGTGCTTTTCGTTGTAGGAGACCAGGTCGTTGAGCGTGAAGCCGTCATGGCACGTGACGAAATTGATGCTCTGGTATGCGGACCTCCCGTCGTCGCCGTACAGGTCTGCCGAACCTGTGAGCCTCCAGCCCAGCTCGGAGATCTGCCCTCCCTGCCCAGCCTCGAACCGTCTCACGGTATCCCGGAACCGCCCGTTCCATTCACTCCAGTCAATCGGGAAGTTGCCAATCTGGTAGGTCCCGAGATCCCACGGCTCTGCAATCAGCTTCGCGGTACTCAAGATCGGGTCCTGGGAAATGGCGTCGAAGAAAGCCGCCGACCGATCGAAGCCGCCTCCTTCCCGCCCCAGCACCGAAGCAAGATCGAAGCGGAAGCCGTCCACATGCATAGACTGTACCCAGTAGCGCAGTGAGTCCATGACCAGCTTAATCACCTGGCTGTTCGCCAGGTTCAGGCTGTTGCCGCAGCCGGTATAGTTCATGTAGTACCGGCGGTACTGGTCCGGAGGTCCTGAAAGGATGTAGTACGTGGGATTGTCGATACCTCTGAAGCTGATGGTGGGCCCGAGTTCGTTCCCTTCCCCGGTATGGTTGTAAACGACGTCGAGGATCACCTCGATGCCGGCTTTGTGGAGCTCCCGCACCAGAGTCTTGAACTCGGTCACCTGGCAGCCGGGATTGCTGCCGCTGCTGTATGACGACTCCGGCGCGAAGAATGCGATAGAGTTGTACCCCCAGTAGTTGGTCAATCCGCGCGCGGCAAGGAAGTCTTCGACATGAAACTCATGAACCGGGAGGAGTTCGACGGCCGTGACGCCGAGTCGCTTCAGGTAGGGGATCTTCTCGATGAAGCCGAGATATGTCCCCGGATTGCGGACACCGGAGGAAGGGTGCGCAGTGAAGCCTTTGACATGTACCTCGTAGACTACCATTTGCTGGAGAGGAACCTCCAGCCGTTGATCCCCCTGCCAGTCGAACGACTGGTCTATCACGATGCACTTCGGCATGTCGCACGAATTGTCGCGGGAGTCCAGGCTGAGGTCCTTCAGCGGAGAGTGAGGGTCGTAGCTCAGGAGCAGATGATCCCGGTTGACGCACTTGCCCGACAACGCTGCCGCATAGGGATCGAGGAGGAGCTTGTGCTCGTTGAAACGCAGTCCCGCTGAAGGATTGAATTCGCCGCGCACCTTGTACGCATACAGCTGTCCTGCCTTGAGGCCATGCACGAAGGTGTGCCAGACATGCCTCGTGCGGTACTCCAGCCTGATGACGTCAGTCGGAGGCCGGTCCGGTTCGTCGAAGAGAAGCAGGTACACCTCGGCGGCGTTCTGCGAGAAGAGTGCAAAATTGACTCCATCCTCCGTCAGGGTGGCACCAGAAGGGTAGAATCTGCCCTGTGACAGCGTGCGATTCGTTCGATGCTTGAGACTTGATTCCGGCACAGTGCCTCCTCTTCCCGGCGTCGGCTTCAGGTCGCCCTGCCTCTAACTTGCGCAGGGAGGTGCGCTCGCCGTTCCATCCAGGCTCTGAGGACATCAGAGAACGTTCCGAGTATAAACCAAGAATAATACTTGAACCTGACACACATGATGGAAGATTTCTTGCGTGTCTGGCGATCGGCCCGTCTTTAGGCTAAATTGCTCCCCGTGCGAAACCGGAACTCCTTGTGAAGGAGGAGTCGTGAAGAAATCGAGAAACTGTCCCGCTTGCGGCGGGAGCGAAATCTACTTCAGAGTGGTGTCAGCGAGAGGCGGTCACGGTCCGGATCTGCTGCCGAAAATCGGCGGATTTTTCCGCGGGGGCAAGTTCGAAATCTATGTGTGCGGCTCCTGCGGCCACACCCAGTTCTTCGTTCCGGATGAACTGCTTCCGGGCGTAAAGGAGAAGTACGAAAGGGCCTGGTAAGTGGCGCCTTCGTCTCGCGGGCGCGACGGGTGTGCTCTTCGGCTTCAGTCCGAGCAGTCGTGCAGCCGTCTCTTGACCCGATCGATGCGCCGCGGCACGGGTACGAAGGGAGGACCAAGGCGGCAAGGCGGTAAATGGGCTTCCATCGACACGGTGACGCTCATCCTCGCGGACCGGAGACCCGCGGCCGCCCGCGCCCGGACGGGCGGTGAGGACAGGTCCGCGGCCAGGCAGGAGAACAGGCAGGCCCAAATCCATCGGTGCGGCTTCATCGGTCACCTCCGGCTACAGAAGGACTCGCGCGGCGACGCTGCAATGGCCGGCCGTCTTCCTCGACAGTCACCACGCTGTGATACCTGCAAGGTCTTACGCGTGTTTTCAGTGGGGAGAACTTGGCGCGGGAGCCCGGTAAAAGCGCCGCGATCTGACAACCGTGTCCGCCCTGTCCACGACAACCTTCAATTCGTGCACCAGCCCGTCGTGTTTGGACTTGTCGGGATAAAACCCAAGCAGGTACTGCAGGCGAAGCTCCTCCGCCACCTCCTGAAACGTCCCTTTGAGCTTGGCGACTTCGCTGGGGAAAACCCGCCCCGTGGACAATTCCGACAACGCGGTGAGGAATTGAAGCCCCTCGCTCCGGGAACCGGCAGGGTCGGTGGACGGAGGCGGCGTTCCGCTGTCCTGCCGGGGAAGCCTGGAGGAGACTCCGAAGAGTTTCTTCATCATTTGCCGTGGATCGATGCTGTAATGCACGGAATAGATGACCGTCCCGGAATTGGCGACCGCGTCCAGCATGTCGGCCAGCGGCACCTGGCTTCCGATGTCGTCTCCGTCCGTGAGCAGTATGATCGCCTTGCGCTCATCGAGGTATTGGAAGCGCCTGCCGACCACGTCGAGTACCGCATCCCTCAGTTTTGTTCCCTCGTAGTAGGCAACCTGCGCGCTTCCGATGGCAGCCCTGAGCCTCGATTGGTCGGAGGTGAGCGGGCTCAGCGCCTGGATCTCCGAATCGAAGCTGATCACAACCGCTTTGTCCTGGGGTCGAAGCTGGGACAGGAAGCTCACGGCAGCCTTCTTGATTTTGCCGAGGACAGCGACCGTGCTCTTGCTCGTGTCGAGCATGAGGGCGATGTTGATCGGCCGGTCGGATGTGACGAAGAGCGATATCGGTTGTTCGATCCCGTCCTGATAGAGCTTGAAGTCCGACTCCTTCAATCCGGGGACAAAGCGGCCCTTCCCGTCGCTCACCACCACCGGAACACTCACCAGCGCCGTCTCGACCCTGAAAGGCTGGCCGACGGCCTTCTGCGTCCGGGCAGTCACTGCTGAGGAGCAGGACAGAAGTAACATCAAACCGCAGAGCAGCTGACAGCACCGACCTTTGTCGCCGGCCTTGCTTGTCACAGCAGGCCGATCCCTTGAACTCCTAGCTATGATCATTCGATCTTCAGGACCGCGCCCGAGGAATATGCGTTGAATTCCGGAGCGTACATGGACTGCAGTGTGGCCGGACCCACCTTGAACTCCCCGGACATATTCGCCCGGAGGCGATACTTGAAAGTGTACTCACCTGCAGGCAGCCAATCGAAGAAGAAGTTCGTGCCGGAGTCGCGAGTCTCTTCGTACCAGGCGATACCCATGTCCCATTTGTAGCGTGAAACCGCATTTTCCGGCTCGAGCCCGGCAGCTCGGGGGTCCCTGAGGTGGACGTATTCCGCTGCGTGCCTGGACCGGATCGACAGCTGGATCTCGATCTCGTCACCCGGCTTCAGAATTTCCCCTTCGGCAAGCGGTTTCAGGGCAAATCCGCGGCCGGTATTTTCACGCTTGAAGTATTTCCTCGAGACCGAGAAAAAGTCACCGCGTGCCTCCTCCGGCAGCTTCTCGGTCGAAAAGTGCCAGGTTGCGGACGCAAAAGCGATGCCCTTTCCTTCTTTCTCGACCGTGATCGTCGCACAATCCGGGTTGACGTGTTCCCCGGCAACAACTGTCTGATTTTTCCTGCCGGTGTATTTGTCCGGCTCGAAGACATATTGAACCGTCTGGCCGGCCACGCGCACGGTCGCGCTTTCACGAACGCCCAACGCCTTCTCGGCATCGAGGTAGTGGACAAGGGAGTAGATAACCTCGGCGGTGGCCCGCGTGGATTTCCAGTGGTTGAGTTTCTTGTTGAGGAACAGCCACTGAACCAGGCCGTGCCGGCGGCTGTCCTGCGGCGAGAGTTCCGTGATGGTCCGCAGAGCGAAGGCGTGGGTCTCGATCGTATCGTTGTACCAGAGCCACGAGCGTTCTTCCGGGGCCCAGAATGTTCCCTCATCCTCCGTGGTCCGTGCGGAATCCATGACGCTGTCAAATACGAGCCGTGCGTCCTGCGGCCTGCCCATTCTCTGCAATGTCAGGGCGAGCATCCCTTTGAGGTAGGGCGGGTGTTCCTTCCAGTGCTTGAAGCAGCGGTTGAGTATCGCCCTTCTCTCCTCAGGAGTGAGCGCGCTGCCCATCCATGCAGGATCGCGGTAGCAGGAGGCGACGTAGTTCAGAAAGGTCAGAAACTCCGACCAACAGTCTTCCTTTGACATGCATCCGGCATATTCCTCTCGGAAATGCTGCGCCAGGTAGGACCAACCGCGCTCCACCATATCCCGCGGTACGTCCACGCCGAACTCGGCCGCCTTGGCAAATCCGTACATGATGTAGAGGGTCATGTAGGGAGAAGGCGGGCCGCCCGGCCACCACGGGAAACCGCCGATCGACGTCTGAGCCTTGCGGAGCTTGACGAGCGCAGATTCCCTTTCGGCCTTCGCAATGCGGGGATCAAGCACGTTGATCAGGTCGGCATCCTGCTCCTTTCCGCCGCGCGCCTGGATCAACCATGGCGTTTCCTCGAGAGCCATCTTGCGGTTGGGATCGGCTGAATCCCACGTCTCCAGCCGTGTGTCGCGTTTGGCGAACTCCTGCGCCATCCTGGCAACGGCGGGATAGTTGCCGTATAGACTGCCGAGTATCCCGGCAGAAACGAACCGGTTCAGCGTCTGTTCTGTGCACTCGTAAGGGTAGTTGACGAGGTAAGGTAGCGCGGAGAGCACAGAGTAGAACAACTGAGCATCCACAGTCACTACCAACTGCTCATTGATGAGCGTCGGGTCGGTTTGCCTCCTGAGATCATCGAAGGTCATGACGCGGCGGTCGCTGTTCCGAAGCGTCACGAAACGGGACTGGACCAATTGCATGCGCCCCGGGAGGATCGGCACCGGCCTCAGTTCGCCGTCACTGGTATCGCCGGAAATGGCCACGACTCTGAAGGCCACCGACCCGACCCCTGCGGGCGCCTCGAGCGGGAACGTTACGCTGGCGCCGCCTCCGGGAGTGGCCGTGAAGGTCAATCCCGCACCGGCATCGCTCAAGCCAAACTTGCGCGCCACGCTCTCGTTGGTGGCCGGGTCGAGAATGTCCAACGTAACTCTCCCGGACAGCTCCTTCTCTGAGGCGTTATTGACCACGATCTTGATATCAGCCTTGTCACCTTCACGCAGGAATCGTGGCAGATACGGTCGAACCATCAGGTCCTTGTAGCTCCGTGCCTCCTTCTGAATCATCCCGCCCTGCAGGTCGCGTGTCACGGCGTGAACCCAGACACTCCACGCAGTCACGGAATCGGGGACTGTGAATTCGATTGCAGCCGAACCGTCGGGCCCGGTCAGAAGATGAGGCCGCCAGAAAGCTGTCTCGGCAAAATTGCTGCGGAGCTCGACCTGCTCCTGCCCACCGCCTGCCTCCTCGACTTTTGAAGGAGCCTTCTTCTCATTCGAGACCGCGAGATCGGCAACTTCCTGCTGCTGCGGCATGGCTTCGGCCATGGCCATCCTGCTCGCCGGAACGGGGGCGCTGAGCACCCCGCCCACCACCCCCCCTGCGACAGCCCCTTTGAAGCGCATGTCACGCCTCCCGGGGCCACCGATTCCGTAACCGTCATAGAACCGCAGCCGGTCGCCCTCCAGAGAGGGATAAGTCGGAAGCGAAACCAGGCGATCGACAATCCCCATCTCCGGCGATTGACCAAGGTTGGTGTTCAGGTAGGCAGCCGTCGCCCTGTGCGGGTAAAGCGAGAGCACGTTCGGCGGGTGGTGGGGCGCAAAGATGTCGAGACTGCGGTCATACATGTATGCGAGCAATTCAGCAGCGCCTGCTTCCACATTCGCACCGGTCGTGCTCTTGACCCGCACCCTCCATGTTTCCGTTGCGCCGGGTTTGAGCTTGTCGCGAAACGTGGAGAACTCGACTTTCAGCTCCTTGTCGTCCCATGGGACGAAGACCGGGATGTCCGATTGCATCAGCTGGTAATCCGCAAGCACGGTTAACCGGACCGTAAAGCCGCCCCGGTCTGTCTCCCTGATCGGGATCCTGACAAGCTGGTCACCGGCTCCGGCGGTGAGCTTCCGGCGTTCGGAAAGCCTGCCCTCCCGCCAGATCTCGAAAAAGGACATCTGCTCTGCGATCCCGGAATGCGCCAGGAAAGTGGCCTCCTGGCCGACAGCAGCAGAAGACTTGTCCGCCAGCAGGAGCGCGGGCAGCCGGATTGCGTTCTTTTCACCCGCAACCACGAACTCCTTCGCAACCCGGCAGGCTGACCCGAAGTCGTCGGTCGTTTCATATTGCAGGCGGTAGAGTCCTGCTGCCAAACCCGGCAGACTGACCACGCTGGTCGGGCCGGCCTCGTGCCGGACCTCGCCACGGGCTATTTCCCGCCCTTCGGGCCAGGCGCGCATCGTCCTCTCGCAGGAATAATCCCGGCTCCAGCGAGGGCGGAGCAGGTCGCCTGCGCTACGGAAGGGTTCCGACTCCCCCCCACCGGGCGGCATGTCAACCGGCTGGTCGGCAGGCGTCAGTGTCTTCTCAGGCTGCTTCAAGGTCACAAGCCGCCACGAACCGATCCCAGGCCTGGGGATCCCGTTGAGATCGGTCCGCGTGACCACAACCTCGGCCGGCGTCTTCTCCATCAGGAAACCGCGGTTGATGCCGATACTTGCTTCGACGGAAACCAGCCCCAGGCGGAAGGACTTCGAGGCTGAACGCGTTTCGCCGCCTTCATCGGTCAGGTCAGCGGATACCCGGTAGCGATACGTGACGTCTTTGGCCCCACCGGCCACGCGCTCATCCGCTTCCGGAGTGAACGTGATCTTGAAGCTCCCGTCCGAGCCCAGTGTTGCTTCGCCGGCGGCCACCGTGCGCGACTGCCCCGATCTGCCCCGATACCATCCGCCCCACTCCCACCACCACGGGTATTCCGGTTCCATGGTCACGAGCCATTTGACGGAGCCGCTCGCCACGGGAAGACCGAAGTAGTATCTGGCTTCCCCGGTGAAGGTTGCCGGCCGGTTGAGGCGCAGGGGGGAAATCGGATCTTTGAGGGTAACCTCGAACGTCGGCCGTTTGTATTCCTCGACCCTGATGCGCGCATCGCCGTACGGTGAGCCGGTTATACGCCATGAACCGAGGATACGCCCGGCCGGGATGCTGAACTCGCCGGACGCGCTGCCGAACGCGTTGGTCGAAAGCGTCCTGGCATCAACCGCCTGTCCATTGGGATCCAACAACGAGACGGTGACCGGTTGCGAGGGCAGTGTCCGGAGACGGCCCTCGCGGGTTGTCCCTCCGTAGGCCAGGACCTTCCAGTAGATCTTCTGCAGCGGACGGTAGACACTCCGGTCGGTATAGATCAGCGACGCGCGCACCTCGTTCGTCTCGCTGCGACGGTTGAGTCTGAACTGCTCTGACTCGAGAGCAATGCTCGTTCCCTTCCTCGCGATCAGGAAGTACGAAAACCTGTCCCGCTCCGGCGCATAGGAAAACCTGACGCGCCCGTCGCCGTCGGTGACCCTCTCCTCGACTTTGCTGTGACCCGATTGCCAGTCATACTTGTAGAGCCCGACCATCGCGCCCGGAACCGGCCTGCCTGTCTCCCCCGCCAGGATTCCGACACTCACAGACGACTCGTCCTCCCGTGTCGAGAGCATCACGATGTCGCTTATGATCAGGAAAGTCGTGGTGATCCGGTTCGGCTCTGATTGCGAGAAATCCGGGCGTGCCGAGGCAGCAATCAGGAAGCAGCCGGGATCCTTGAAAGGCGGCGTGACGAACGTGTGGTGCGACTCGTAGTCAGGAGTCGCCGGCAGTGCTGAATTCCATTCGAACAGGGGATTCCGGCTCTTGATGAGCGTCTGCTGCTCATCGTGGTTCAGCAGGAGGTTGTAGTCGCGGGCCGTCCGGATTCGATTCTCGAGGTCGATCGGGTAGGCACGGAA
>Ga0115026_10000359_pt1 | contig 11966 bp, 17 predicted proteins | sample Mud_0915_D1_FD_83878 | JGI IMG/M metagenome (GOLD analysis project Ga0115026, IMG submission 83878) | Wetland microbial communities from Old Woman Creek Reserve in Ohio, USA - Mud_0915_D1 | ecosystem: Environmental > Aquatic > Freshwater > Wetlands > Sediment ...
CTGTACCAATCGCTCGACTCGTTCCTCGACCGCATCCAGAAGGATCAGCATCAGCCCTTCGGCTACTACGAAGACGACATGTACCGCTACCTCAAGCGGGGCATGCGGCTGCTGAATCAGCTCAATCCCGTGACCACGTGGCAGTTGTACACGTTGCCCCGCGGCTGGGGGTTGGAGGACTGGCTGATCCGCGCCGCGGGCTACTGGGCGTTCCAGGATCGCACCATCGTCGGCGGCGAGATGCAGTTCAACCTCGGCGCGCAGGACATCACCCTGGACGTCGAGCGGCAGCAGTTCTACCAGCAGCAAGCGCAAGACCTGTGGAACCAGTTGACCCAGTTCGCCGGCAAGAGCAAGCGCGAGGTGCTGCGGCACCTACGGTCGCCCGCCCGCCTGGGTCTGCGGTTGGGTACCGGCGTCAGTGCGACGTTGGGTGGTGCCGACCTACTGGGTGGCGTCACGTCACCGTGGTTGCGGGGCTTCTCGCGGGCGCGGCGGCGCGGGGGTGGCTACTAATGGATGATGCTACCTTCGCCCTGGTCGACACTCAGACGCCCGACCGCGTGCTGGAGATCAAGTCGGGTCGAGCGATCTACCGGGGCCACGGCGCGGCGGTGAGTGCGGCGCATGAGCTGATCAAGAAGGCGCAGGTACCCGCAGGCACCAAACTGCGCGTGCGGCAGTGCCTAGTTACCGCCGCGGGGGTGCAGTGGATCTAAGAGGAGTCACCATGTATGAGGTCGAGATCAAGGACGGCAATACCTTCATCAAGCACGACGGCACCATCCTGGGACGGGTGCAGCGCATGGTGATCGAGGTGGGCACCGAGGATCTGCTGCCGCGCATGCACCTCGACATCGCCCTCACGCCCATGAGTCGCAGCACGGTCGTCGCCGCCGTCCCCGACGAGCGGGTGACCGTTACCGAGGTGCCGGTCACCGGCCCGGTGTGGGAACTAGGCGACGAGCGTCAGCCCGTCGATTTCGTACCCCCCGGCAAGACCCCCGAAACCAAGTAGTACCTGCTCGCCTGCCGTGGTGGCAGGCAGCGTTCGCGGAGAACGAAGGATGCTGAACTGGAGGCTGATCACGACAGTAGCACACGACTTTTGGCGGCGCTTACCCGAGCGCCCGCGGGAACTGCACGACTACCTCGCGCAGTACCTGCGCCTACGGCCGTTGATGGCCGATGCTTCCTACCGGCTGCTGCGAGGCTGGCGCCTGCTGCACCACTTGCTGCAGCTGGCCGCCGCGCAAGCGGATGCGGAGTTCTTCGGTACGCAGCTGGCAACCCACGCCACGGCGTACAAGAACCTGCGCAGGCAACGCGCCACCTTCAAGCCTAGCGCTTCCTCTCCAGAAGTAGTTGCCGCACCCGAAGCCGAAGCGACGCCCGTTCCACCACCAGATTCCCGTCTCAAGGGTACCACCCTGACCGACCACGAGCTGCGCACCATGCGCCGCGTGTTCCGCAATGCCGAAGCCGGTAAGCCCCTTCAGTCGGACGAAGTTCTCGACGGCTACAGCACCGGCGATCCGCTATACGATCTCCGGCAGCGTCGCCTGCGGCGCAAACAAACGCCGACCGCTGTTACCAGTTAGCTCACAAGGAGAGTCTCATGAAGCGCCTCGTAGTACTGCTGTCGCTGTTGCTGGTGACCACCAGCGCCACTGCGGATGACCCGAAGCAGCCGCAGCCCGTTCTCAAGGCTCCCGTCGCGGTCAAGGTAGCTCCCGCCGTCGTCAAGGTAGTACCCAAGGCCCCACCCAGCATCAAGGTCGTGCCGGCGACCAAAGCCGTGGTGGTGCCCGCCAAGATTGTACCTACCAAGGCAGCGCCCGCGAGTCAGCCAGCCGTAGCGGCTACGCCCAAGGTCAAGGCAGTAGCATCCCAGCCAACTTCGGCGCCGGCGTCGCAGAAGCTTGATGTGCCGAAGGACACCGTGCAGGCCGCGTCGATGGCGCAGCAAGCGTTGCAAGCCCTGCAGCACAAGAAGTGGCGGCACCTGTCCGGTCTGCTCATCATGCTACTGATGTTCTTCTGGCGGAGGTATGGCGAGAAGCTGCTGGCGTTGCGCAAGGTGCCGGATCGCTACATGGGCTTGGTGGTCGCGAGCGTAGCCGTGGTCTACGCGCTGGGGTTGGCACTGCTTACAGCCGGCAAGTTCGACTGGACCACCTTCCTGAGCAACGCGCTCACTACCGGCGGGGAGAGCTTCTTCGCCTGGGAGTGCGGCGGCAAGTTCGCACTGGAGAAGACGCTGGGACCGACCCCCGCCAAGCTGCGACGGCGCGCGGCGGTAGCAGCACCCGCACCGGCAGCGGATGCTACCGTCAAGATCGAGGATGACAAGCCGGCAGCCAAGGACGACAAGTCGGCCTAACGCACACGCGGCTTACTGCAGGAGTTACCCATGCCACTCGACGACACCCACATCAGTCTAGGTCACGCTGAGTCCATCTTCGCGGCCAAGAACTACCAGCTCGATGACATGGAGATGGTGGTGTACCTCAACGCGGATGAGATCAACGTGCTGAAGTCGCAAGACCTGATCGAGCTGTTGCCGGAACCCAACGCCGAGGGGTTGGCCGTATGGCGCTGGACTGGCCCGCGCAGTCGCTAACGAGGTGACCTATGCCCCTGGTACTCATTGAGGACAAGATCGAGGAGTGTGCGCGGGAGATCGCTACCCGCGTGATCGCAGAGATGGCACGGCTCAACGAGTGGACGGAGGCGCGCGAGTCCGTGTTCATGGCGGCCCTGCGCGAGTCCATTCCCCGCGTGCGGGTCAAGCTGCTGCGGTGGTGCGAGCAGGTGCTGAATCAGCACCCGGCCATCCAGATGGACAAGGTGCTGAACCAAGCCCCGGCCGTGCAACCGTCGCTGAACGTGGTATCGGAGGTGCAGCTGACACCGGAAGTCGCGCAGCTGCTGCAGGCTGCGGCCCAGGAGTGGACCGCCGACGATGCGCGCAAGCTGTTCGTCGACGGCGCCAGCTTCGGCGTCCAGGTGACGGCGGACTTCGTGGTACCGGTGGGTACCACGCCGCTGGTCAACAAGCTGTTTGGGCTCATCTTGTCCGGCGCCCTCAAGTACATCCGGGTGGCGGGCAACTACCAGCCCAACGAGGTGTGTCGGATCACGGCACTGTTCGAAGCGGTGCTCGACATCCTCAAGCAGCGTTTCAGCATCGCCGATGAACGCCTGATTCCTGCTGGGGAGGCGTTGATCTAAACCCCGGCACTGCGTTACCCCCGGTTTAGCACCGTCTTACCGCCGTGATTACTCGCAGCGTACTTGTGCATTACCTACGGAAGAGGTAGCAACATGAGCAAGAAGGACAAGAGCAAGAAGCTAGCCACCGTGCTGCCGGCAGAGCTGGATCGCTACTGCAAGCGGACGCGCCCGATCATCGTGCGCAACAACACCAGCACCGTGCTGATGCTGTCATTCAGCGACGGGCCACGTGAGCACGTGGTCAAGGTGCCCAACGGCACGGCCCCGTTCTGCGTGAGCAACTACGTGCCGCACGCGTTGATTGCCAGCAACACCACGTTCCGGCGGCTGCTGGCCGAGACGCGGCTGGTGCTGCTGGACTACCACACCGTGGACATGAGCAAGGTGGTGCAGGCGCGCACCGACTCGTTCCACCCCGAGGACGACGAGGACGCGGCCCGGAACGTCAGCGTCGAGATCACTCAGGAAGCCATCCCGGCGTCGCCGCAGGTGGGCTATCTGGTAGCGTCGGTGGACGTGGGCGAGATGAAGCCGCGCGACTTCATCACGCGGCTGGAGGGCATCCAGAACTCGCTGACCGACCGCGACCTGCTGTACATCAACGATCAGCTGGGGCACAAGTACCGCAAGGTGCGGGAGTGGGCCACCGAGCAGCTGGCAGACATCCGCGAGAACCACCCGGAGCGGTGTCTGGGCAAGGAGACCGATGGGAGCACGGACGGCGAGCGGGTACACCGCAAGCTGTCGCGGCGCAATCGAGAGGTACTGGAGGAGGCCGAAGAGGAGACCGCGGCGTTCGCCGCAGATGGCGAGGGCAAGTCGCCCAAAGAGAAGGTGCGGGAGCAGCTCGCCAAGGCGCGCGAGGGGGTAGGGGAAATCGGCAGCGCCAAAGAGCGCGCCAAGAAGATGCTGGAAGACGCCGCCGCCAAGCGCGCCGCCGCCCGCCGCCACTCCACCGAGTTCTAGTTCCTCGTCGCGCCGCCCGGCGCCACCTCCCTATCTTTGCTGTAGGAGCTACTCACCATGTCGCTTGGCGTCTACGAGTCCTATCCCTACAGCGATACTCCCGGTACTGACACGCCGACTCCGGAGCCTACCGATGCGTTTGCTAAGGCGCCTCCACCACCCCCCGATGTAACACCTACCAATGCCGCCGTGCAGGGCGTGCAGAATCCTACAGTGATTGGTGAGGTGGGATCTCCTACCAACGAAGAACTGCTGGCACTCAACCCCCAGCTGGGTCCGGTCACCTCAACCCAAAAGAAGACTGATACCACCGGCCTCGATGCCTCCATGGCCGGCGGCGACTTCGTATCGCTAGGCGATGCGAACCGCTACGGCACCCTGAACAACAAGAGCCCGGCCCAGACCGCGGCCGATCAACGCAAGGGTGGGGGCTGCTCCGATAGTTGGTACGCGCAGGCTATTCAGAACGCCTCCCGTGCAGCTAATGTGCGTAGCAAGCGTACCACCGGCATCACCAACCCACTGTGTTCGCCGGGCAAGTCGGAGCCGGTTAGCATGACCGAGTGGGATGGCATCCCCCGACCCCCGCGACTGCCGTTCATCATCACCACGCAGTATCGGTTAGAGAAGGGAGTGCCCTATCTGCCGAGCGGCAGTGGCTTGACCGGCGCCGAGCGTAAGGACAGCCAGTACATCGTGTTCCTGATCAACCCACACTCGATCAACATCACTCAGTCCATTCGTGGCTCTGAGGCCAAGACCCGCGTGGGCACGGTCCACTACATGTGGCAGGATCCGTTGAAGCGTACCTTCTTCGACGAGCCTACCTTCAGCTTCACCTTCGACTCCGGCAACCTGCTACCGTGGACGTACCTGAACAACCCCGGCGCGACGCCGCAGACCAACCCCATGCGAGTGCCGCCCGGCCTGACCACCTTCTACCGCTTCCTGACGTTGCTGGACGAGATCAAGGCCATGCCCGACGGGCGGCCCAACTTCACCTACATCACCATCAACACCGTCAAGTTCCCGCGCATGACCCTGGCGGGGTGGTTCACGCCCGAAGGCGTCAGTGGCGTGACCGACAGCGCTGATGACCCCAACCACCTGACGTGGTCCGCCAACTTCCACTGCCGCGCTACCTACCCGCGACTGTACAATTCCTTGGAGTTGATGACGGCGTTCCGGCAGGCCACACTACCCGTGCCTACGGTCACGCGAGGCAAGCCAGGACAGGAGACCGACGTGACCATCGTCAACGCGCTAGAGGTAGCGCGGCAACTAGGTACAACGCGGTTTGGTTAGGAGGGGTTACCGGCGTACGCCGTACTTGAAGTTGGAGTGTAGCAACTGCTGCGCTGCCTGTCGTATCGTCTCTACTTCCCCCACATCCGCCGTCACATCACTGTCATGCAGTTCGGCCAAACGGGCGGCGCGCAGCAGCTGCTCTCTGAAGCTCTCTGCGATCACCACATCCGGTAGCAGGAAATCCCGCTGGCCATTGACGTGGTAGACTCGGGCACAGCGTAGCCGTGTCGCCAAGCGCGTGGCCAGCTCCCGATCCACACTGAACACGGCTACCTTGAGCGGTCGTACCTGAGTTAACATCTCCAGCGCCTTGCCGTAGAGGTCGATCTCACGATGTAGGCAGGCGCCCTTGGAACGACCTGGCTCATCCCCTTTATTCCCCATGGCCTGAACTCCTTTGGTAACCAGACGTCTGCTACTAGTTCCCGCCGCCGCCTCACTCAACATCGGACTTCCGCTTTGCCATGTCGTCGGAGATCTCCTGCACCATCGCTAGAATGGCCTCGCCCTGCTTCTCCAACGTCAGGCGATCGCGTTCGAAGTCACTACGAAACAGTACCCGTTGGGAGAACTCGGAGATCTCGCGCGTCAACGCCTGAATCTCCCGGTTGACGCCGTCGTGGGTGTTGCGGCACTGACCCATCTGTGACTTCTGGAACTCTAGCACGTTCTCGTCGACCGTCTGCTGCCGCTTCTCCAGATTGTCCATGCGCGTGCGGATGTCCTTGAGGCTGTCGTCGAGTCCGTGCTGATAGGTGTTAAGCCACCGTTGAATGAAGAACCAGGCGATCAATGCTAGCGCCACCACGATCGGGGTGACCACCGAGAGAATCTCGCCGAGCGTGAAGGTCGAGACGTGAGTAGACGACCCACCGGTTGGTCCGACCGGTGGCGCCAAAGCGAGCAAGTAGCACGTAGTCAGCCAAAGGCGCATCAGCGTCCCTCACACATGATGGATAGTACACTGGACAACTGCTCGGGTTGAAACGGCTTGGTGATCCAGGAGTTGGCACCGGCGGTGACAGCGGCAAACGACAGCTTCACACTCTCGAACGGCGCCGTTACGATGATGGGCAGGGTGAACTTGTCGTGAGTAGCCCGTACCTCCTTGAGCAAGGCCCAGTCGTTGTCCTTGGCCAGCATGGCATCGACAATGATCAGCTCGTAGTTGAACTGGTGCAGGTAGCCCCGCGCCTCCTGCACCGTGGTAGCGATGGTGGGTTTGATCCCGAAAGGGGTCTGGACGTGTTCCGCCGCCGCTTCGGCGATCGCCTTAGCAATCGACGCGGCGACGCGATCGTCGTCGACGATGAGTACCCGAGCCACAGTGAGTGCCTCCGTCTACAAAAATAACACGCCGGAGGCTAGGCAGCGAGGCGGCGCAGCTGCGTGCGGTACTCAGGCGGCATGGACGCGGGATCGTGGTGGTGGGGTACGCGAAAGTCGAACACGCGGTCGAAGTTCCGCCGCAACTTGGGCACTAGTTCAACCTGCAGCTTGCGACCCGGCTTGTCACCGTCCATCGCCACGATCACGTTGGTGAACCCGGCGCCGGCCAGCAGCCCCTCTTTGTACTTCGACCAGTTGTTGGTGCCGAAGATGGCCAGCGCGGGGATGTCGGCTTGAATCAACGTGAGCGCATCTACTTGCCCCTCGACCACAGCTACCGTGTGCCGTCGGGCAAAGCGTGTCCGTACGTAGTCGTACGGAAACAGCAGCTGCTTGGTACGCTGGTTGTCGTTGTTGCGGTACTTGGGGATGTCGTCTTTGCGGGGATGGTGTTTGTGCTCCCGTCGGGACAGTACGCGGGCAAACCACCCCGACAGCACTTGCTCCTGCTGCACCGGAAACCAGATGCGCTCGATCTCGCAGCCGGGGATGGTATCGTCATACCACAGCTTAGCCTCCAACGCGGCTAGTAGCTTGGCCGACAGGCCGCGCCACCGTGCCTGCTGGGGAAACGGCCGTAGCAAGCGCGGCACTTCAATGACTAGGGGTACGCCATCGATGGCTAGACCCGCGTCACTGTCCAGCAGGTCGGGGTCGAGATCCTGCGCCGTAAACACCCAGTGGTCGGTCTCGTCACCAGTGATGTCAGTCTCGTCGCTGTCCGGTAGAGTCAGGTTCAGCTCTTGGGCCAGCCGCTTCAAGCTGCCGTGGCGGCGACAGCCGAAACAGTGGTAGGCCCCGAGTCGTCGGCTGATGTAGAAGGAGGGGGTGCTGTCGCGGTGATCGGGGAAGGGACACTGCAGACGGAACTTGTCGTCCATCTCATCCAGCTGCGGCGGGCGCAGCTGGTCGAGTAGATGGCGAATCTGCTCGTCGTAGCGAAACTGATACCGCACCGCGTCACTCGGTACGCTTAAAGCTGATCAGCTTGCCCTCGTCATCCCACACGGAGGTGATCCAGCCACGTCCATCTGGTAGCGTACCGAATAGGCCATTGATCAGCCCCATAACGCTGAAGGTGTGTCCGCCGCCCTTCTCCACCTGCACCTGAACTGTGGGATGGTTGATCAACGCTAGCGTCGGGATGGTGCGCAGCTCAAACAGCTGCTGCGTCGATGCGGGATCAGCTTGCAGCACCTCGTTGAGTACCTGGATCGCGTTAGCCACCGTCTGCTCGTGCAAGGCCTCTAGCAGTAGCGACATCGGTCAGCTCCCGACCTGTCTTTACACGCTAGGAATCAACTGCCGCTCTTGGCGATTTGCTTGGCCTTCTTCTTGGCCTGCTTCTCCTTGGTGGTCAGCTTCTTCTTGTTGTGCTTGGACTGATGCTGCTCCTTGTTGGCCATGTCTGCCTCCGTAGAGAAACGACCGGGGCACTCCCTTGCGAGAGTGCCCCGATCAGGGTAGCGCTTACCAGCGCCGACTGCGCTTCTTGCTCAGCTGGGACTTGTGGTGATGCTTCTTCGAATTGCTGGGCTGCGGCTCACCCGGCTTGGGCGCCGCTGGCGGCGTGGCCTTGGCCGGAGTCACGAAGGAGCCGTGTACCGGCGGTGGCGCGTTGCCACCCGGCGCCCCGAAGGACCGCAGCATATCCAGCTTGGCCGCGTTGTCCGTGCCGCCGATCCCGGCCGCGCAGCACAGCACCACTGCCTCGGGGTCGGCGCTGGAGATCCCCGCGCTGCGCGTGGTGATTCCCTTAGTGCTGTTCCAGTACCCAGAGTTGGCCTGGTAGCAATCGGGGCTGAGCGTGGCGCCGTGCAGCTTCTCGATGGCGGGCACGTACTCCAGGTGCCCCCGCAACTTGACGTCGTCGCAGAACGTCAGCATGACATTCTGCGCGGCCGTGTAGTTGCCTGCGGCCACATGCTTCTCCGCGGCGATCTGCGCCTGGACCATCTGTGCCTGCGCTACCAGCTTGTCCAGTGCCGGATCGGGCGTCTTCTGCTCTTCACCCTCCTTCACGAACCGCACCTTGGCCTTCAGCTCTTCCTGCCGATGCGACTTCTTGCCCTGCTCCAGCACGTCGTAGTCGAGCTTGATGTCGACCACGCTCATGTCGCGCGGCAACGCCTGCGACTGCACCGCCAGCTGCACGGCAATGACCAGATGCCGGACTTCCTCACTGAGGATGTCGGGCAACTTGATGACGATCTTGTCCTTGGCCTCGGTAACGTCGACATCGCTGACCACCTCGATCAGCTTGTGCTCGCCGTGCGGCGCCAGATCTACCACGAGGTTCTGGGCGTACGTGGACAGCAGCCCACCCAGCTCCTTGGCGAACGCGGTGAGCGCGTCCTCGGGGTTCTTCACGAACGCATAGTTGCCCTGGCCCTCGCGGGCCAGCGTCGCCAGCAGATCCTGGTTGGCATCGCTGCCGTAGCCAAAGGCCGACAACGTAGCCTTGCCGCGGTTGGCTTGCAGCAGCTGCAGCAGCCCCGTCTGATCCGACACCCCACGGTTGGCCAGGCCATCGGTGAACATGATCACGCGTACCAGCATGCCGTCCGGCAGCTCGGTCTTGTTGGCCCACTCCAACCCCTGCAGCATGCCGCCGCTGAAGTTGGTGCAGCTCATGGCGTGCAGTGCTCCGATTTTGAGCCGCAACTCCTCACGCGTGCTCTGGGCCATCTCCACCGGCGCCTGGATGGCGTAGACGTCGTCGGAGAACGTGACCAGCCCGCAGTAGTCGCCGGGCCGCAGATGCTCGGTCAGCTTCAGCGCGCTCTGCTTGGCGTACTCCAGCTTCTCCCCATCCATCGAGCCGCTGACGTCGATGACCGGGATGATGCAGATGGGCGACCGCTTGGTCTCCCAGTCCAGCTTCGGGGCGGTGAGGGTAACGACGAGATGCGTCTTGGTTTCCTGGTCAAAGCGCACCTGCTCCAACGTGAACTTGGCGTTTGCTTGCATGGTCCTGCTCCGTGTGAAGGTTCACGTCGGGACGCGGCAGCCCGGACTGCTGCCCAAGCCCCAACTTCCTGGTTGAGTCCGCGAGCGGGTACCCAAACCTTGCGGTGCGGTATCCTCTCTGTGGCCGTCACCCAAGCCGGGCGGCGCGGTGACGACTACCTCGGTTGATCTGCCATCCCTCTTTACAAGGGACGGCGGCAGGTCCAACGATGCCAACAGCCTACCACCAACGTGCGGAGCACGAAGCCACTAATGGCAATGTAGTCACGAAGCGCCGCGCACATGTGCTTGTAGGCTATCTTTGATAAGCATACGCTTACCGTCTCCAACCTGTAAACTGGGAGAATGGCCATGGCGCGAGTAGTTGTCACCAACTTGACCACCTCACCGATGGCAGCCCCGGCACCCCTGTCGGGCCTGCTGCCTCCGGGAGTACCCAAGACCTTCACCGGCGTGTCGCTGCGCCAGATGGAGGAGTCCGTCGAGATGCAGCACGCTATCGAAGGCGGCACGCTCGGCTGCGAGACCTTCCCTGACGATACCATTCCCGATCAGCTAGAGCAGGCGTCGGTGCACGAGCAGCGCCAGGCGTCGGGCACCATCGTGTGGGACGAGACCACTACCTGGAGCGAGGTGTGGCGGCGCATAGCCGATGCTGGCTACAGCGCCCTCGTGCTAGTGGTGGGTACCGAGGACGGCAGTCCGCTACCACTGACGCCAATGGGCGATGGTAGTCCCTACGACCTGTCGGGTGTGTATTTCCTGGGCGTGCCGGGAACCAGTGGCGCCGCCTCGGTAGCCTTCCAGCAGGATGTGGTAGTTGCGGTCGGTGCACTGCTACGGTCCAAGGACGTGTTCTGGACCTGGGATCCGGAGATGACCGCACCGATCTCCGCGTTCTCTATGTCCATCGAACTCGATGGTGGAGCCATCACCGCTCCTGTCGGCGCCGTGAGCTACCTGTTCGCCACCTCCAACTGGGCTACCAACCGGGTGAAGATGGTCAACGGTGCGGTGATCGATGGTAGTGCACTGACGGCGCCGCTGGCAGTGTTTGATGCCGCCTACGCGGGTATCATCCCACCCCGACCGCGCGAGCCGATAATCCGACTCCTGCCCGGTCCTCTTCCCCTGCCGCCGCGTCCCCGCCCGTGGCCGCCCGGCCCCTTGCCACCACATCCTCCGCGCCACGGCATCGACTTCACCCTGCTAGAGTCGCAACTGCTAGGCTCAGTGGTCAATACGCCGTCGGACTCGACCAGCAACACGGTCACGGCCGATGCTGATTCGGCGTTCGCACTCGCCGTCAACTTCTCCGGTGGGGCAAGCGTAAGCGTGACGTTGCTGTACCCGCCGCGGATGACGACGGTCGATCGCACCGCCTACGCGCCATCGGCGGGCGCCGTGGTCTATGACACGGACGTGGACGCGCCGTTCGTGATGACGGGTGGGGGCTGGCGGCAGCTAGCGCTCGTCTAGCACGAGCGGGTCGGTAGGCGTGTACCAACGGTGGCAGGTCTCGCAGTAGTAGTCACGCGTCAACACTTCCCCCGCCGCGTTCAACTCCTCGACGATTATCCATGCACAGGGACGGCCGGTCTCCGGACACGGTACGTCTAGCTCCGACTCCATCCAGCACCCCAGCGTGGGGTAATGTCGACCTAACGCGCGGCAGCGAGCTACTCGATCTTACCGGGATTGGGCGGTGGCGGTAGCGGTGGGGGTTCGTCAGCCTCATCCGCTAGTGGAGGATCTGCAGTACCGGCGGCAGCGCGAATCTGCTGCTCGATATCTTGACGCAGCATATCCGGATCGAGGATCGACGGCGAGGCAGATGCTGCCACCGTGGGCGGTACCTCAGTCACCGCCTCGGCCGCGGTCATGGCCGCGGCGTGTGCTGGCATAAGCTCAGGCTCCAGTGCCTGTACGATCAGCTCCGGAGCGCGCCGGGGCGCGGGTGCCGGTTCGGGCACCAGCGGTGTCTCGATGAGTACCGGAGCAAAGGCGGCATCCGGCGTAGCGTCGACCGGCAGATCCTGCGCGTCGTCGTAGACGACCGCGTGTTGCGTGCGCCCGCGGATCCGCCCCGCTTCATC
>Ga0115026_10000361_pt1 | contig 11959 bp, 11 predicted proteins | sample Mud_0915_D1_FD_83878 | JGI IMG/M metagenome (GOLD analysis project Ga0115026, IMG submission 83878) | Wetland microbial communities from Old Woman Creek Reserve in Ohio, USA - Mud_0915_D1 | ecosystem: Environmental > Aquatic > Freshwater > Wetlands > Sediment ...
AAGCGTGATCACCACCCCCCGGGACATCGCAGACGAGTATACGATCACGACGTGCGGTCGGTCCTCGTTGCCATCACCGTTGGCGTGCTGAGCGCCACGGCGACGGCTGATCCCGAGCAGGCGAAGCAGCTGACGGCCGAGGCCGAGGCGCTCGCGACGAGCGGGGACATGATCGGCGCGGCCGCGAAGTTTCGGGCGGCGTACAAGGCAGAGCCGCGGCCCGAGCACATGTGCAACAGCGGCGTCGCGTATCACAAGGCGAAGGACCTGCCGCGCTCGCACCGGTATTTGAATCAGTGCGTCGCGATGGGCGCCTCCCTCGACCCGACGTACCGCGACAACCTGCGGAAGGTCGTCGACTCGATCGAGCAGAAGCTCGTCGCGGGTGACTTCACGCCGATCGATATCGCGCTCGAGCCGTCGACGGCCGTCCTCGTGATCGAAGGCGGGAAGCCGTACGACGAAGAGCTCGTCGGCGGCGGCCGGATCTGGGTGCCTTTCGGTGCATATCGCTTCTCGGTGCGCGCGCCCGGCTTCGTCGAGAATCGCTCCGAGGTCACGGCGAACAGTCACGCTGCGATCCCGCTCCGGGTGACGCTCGAGCAGGCGACCGAGAAGCCCATCGAGAAGCCCATCGAGAAGCCCATCGAACAGCCCATCGAACAGCCGGCGGTCGTCGAGGGGAAACGCCCGTCGAAGGTACCGCCGCTCGTCGCGACGACCCTGACTGCCGGCGCGGCGATCTTCGCCGGCGCGTTCCTGTTCCGCGCGCGTGGGTTCGCCCGCGACGCCGAGTCGCCCGACAACACGATCGAGGACTACAACAACCTCCACGACAAGGCACACACGAGCCAGCAGATCTCGTGGATCGGCTGGGGAATCGCAGGCGCCGGTGCGGTGGCATCGACGGTCTTGTGGGTGCGCGTCCTGCGTACTCCCGCCCGCGTCGAAGTCACGAGCACCGGGACCGGCGTCGCGATCCGCGGTCGCTTTTAGTAGGGTAGTTGCATGGTGCGTAGCGGGATGGTCGACGGCGTGGCGCCTGGGCTGGTCGGGCGTGAGGTCAGCGTGCGTGCGGTGATTCCGATCTGGGAAGAAGTCCGCGGGCTCGGCCACGATCCCGAGCGCCTCGCGACCGACACCGGCTACACCGTCGAGCAGCTGACGAGCGCGACCGAGCGCATCTCGTGGGACGGCTACGTGCGCCTGATGCACAACCTCGGCACGCTGCTCGATGACGATCAGGTCGTCGCGGTCGGCTCGTCGTCGATGGAGTCGCCGTTCTTTCGGGTCTTGCTGTTGCCGGCGCGCATGCTGTTCGGCCTCGACGAGATCCTTCGGTGGGCGTTCGGTGCGAACGGCCCACCAGCGCAGCTGCTACCGGTCAACGACTGCACGCTCGTGCCGCTCGGACGGGGACACATGCGCCTCGAGCTGCGGGTGCAACCTGGCTATCGTGCGTCGCGCGAGAGCTTCTTGCTGCTGCAGGGGGCGGTCATCGGGCTCGCACGGATCGCGGGTCAGCAGGCGACGGTCCGGCAGATCATCGTCGAGAACGGCACCGACTTGGACATCCGCGTCCCCGCGAGCACCGGGCTGCTCTCCACCGCGCGGCAAGCGTTCTCGCGCTTACGGCCGGACGATCAGCTCGCGCGCGCGAACGCCGAGCTCGTCGAGCGTTACGCCGAGCTCGAGCGCGAGATCGCATCGCGCATCAGCGCCGAGTCCGAGCTGCGCCGCTCGGAGCAGCGCTACCGCGACCTGTTCGAGAGCGCGCCGTTGCCGATGTGGGTGTTCGACGTGGCGACGCTGCGGTTCCTCGCCGTCAATCGCGCGGCGGTGCGCGTCTACGGCTATTCGGAGGAGGAATTCGCCGCGATGACCCTCTCCGATATCCGTCCGGCCGACGAGATCGCCGCGGTCGACGAGGACGTCGCCCGGTTCCGCGATAGTACCCGCATCTGGCAGCACCTCACGAAGACCGGAACGATCCTCCACGTGCAGGTCTCCGCGCGCGACCTGACGTTCGAGAGCCGGCCCGCGCGGCTCGCGCACATCTTCGACATGACGCAGCGACTCGCGCTCGAAGAGCAGCTGCGGCAAGCCCAGAAGATGGAGGCGATCGGACAGCTCGCCGGCGGCGTCGCGCACGACTTCAACAACCTCCTGATGGTGATCTCGAGCTACGCGGAGCTGATGCTGCGCGAGTCGCGTGACAGCGCGGACCTGCAAGCGATCCGCAGCGCAGCAGAGCGCGGCGCCGATCTGACACAGAAGCTCTTGATGTTCGCGCGGCGGAAGGCGATCGAGCCGCGCGTCCTCGATCTCGGCGAGATCGTCGACGACATGCGCGTGCTCTTGAAGCCCGTGCTCGAGAGCGACCACGAGATCGTCTACGACCTCGCCGAGGACCACGGTCTCGTGCGCGCAGATCGCGGCGGCCTCGAACAAGTCTTGATGAACCTCGTCCTCAATGCGCGTGATGCGATGCCGCGTGGCGGGACCCTCACGGTCACGGTGCGCGACATCGACCTCGACACGCAGTACGCACGCACGCACGTCGGCGTGACACCGGGTCCGCACGTCGCGCTCGTCGTCGCGGACACCGGTTTGGGCATGGACGAGATCACGCTTGGACGCGTCTTCGAGCCGTTCTTCACGACCAAGGAGGTCGGCAAGGGAACAGGGCTCGGATTGTCGACGGTGCTCGGCATCGTCCAGCAGAACGGTGGCCACATCCACGTCGACAGCTCGCCCGGGGCAGGCACGACGATCACGGTGTGTTTCCCGCGTTGTGCGCCGTCGCGCGAGGTCGCCGCGACGCCCGGCGAGCCGACGATCCTGATCATCGAGGACGACGACGTGCTGCGCGGCGCGACGCGCGACGTCCTCGAGGATCATGGGTTCCGCGTCGTCGTCGCGCGTGACGCGCAGAGCGCGCTCGCGGTCTGGGAGATCGAGCCGGCGATCGATCTCGTCGTCAGTGACATCGTCCTGCAGCAAGCGAGCGGCATCGACCTCGCGAGGCAACTGCGCATCCAACGTCCGGATCTCAAGGTGCTGTACATGTCTGGCTACTCGTCGAACATCCCGACGAACGACACCAGCACGGCGTTCTTGAAGAAGCCGTTCACGGCGGAGCTGCTCGTCGAGCGCGTGCGGTCGTTGCTCTGACTGCTTCCGCGAGCTCGGCGCGGTGGTTCAGGTGTCCGCGAGGTCGCGGACGAGCTTCCCGAGCGTGTCTCTCGCGCGCGGGAGCTCGTCACCGCGCAACGTCACGCCGCCGACCACCGCGTGCCCGCCGCCGCCATAGCGCGCGCACAGCTCGCCGATGTCGTGGCGCCGCTGTTGCTTCGTCCACGGATTCACGCCGACGGTGATCTTGATCGAGTCGGCCGTGCGCGTCCCCGACACCACGTACAGGCACGTCGGGAACAGCAGGTAACCGAGGAACCCCGGGCTGCGCGCGCCGAGGTCGGCGAACCGATCGAACACGATCACGTCGCCGTGCCACACGCCGAGCTTGCGGACGACCTCGAGCTCGCGCGCGCGCTCCTCCTCGACGACCGCGAGCTGCGACGCGACCTCGGGGCGCGCGGCGACCTCGGCGAGCGAGGCCCGCGAGAGCCACTCGACGTAGCGCACGGTATCGAGGTGCGAGCGGCCGTGCGCGAGCCACGCGGCGAGCCGCTGCGCGGGGGTCGACATCGCGACCGCCTCTTCCGCGCTCGCGAACTTCGCCGCATCGATCTTGTCCGCCCACGCGATCGCATCGGTCAGGTGCGGCGGTGCCTTCCAGTCCCAACCGGCCACGAGGCAGCGCCCGATCAACCCCGCGCACGACGGCGAGGTCGGATCGAAGAACCACGTCGGCTGGTGCCGATCTTCGAATACCTCCCGGAGGGCCGGCGGCTGGAACGCGGTCGGGTGGTGATCGAACCACCAGCGCATCTTCGGGTCCGCGCAGAACCGGAAGTCGACGCACGCGTGATCGTCGGCGTCGAGCGGGATGCCCTCGAACGGATTGCCGTCGCGATGGATCATGCCGATCGGCCGGACGTCGACGTCCTTGTCGATGACGTCGCGATAGAACGCCGCGAACAGCGCGGCCGACGTCGTGCCGTCGAAGCATGCGTCGTGGAAGAACACTTTGAGCACGCGCGGCACGAGCGAAGCGATCATACCCCGCTGCCCGGGGTTATGGATGTCGTCGGAAGTGTTACTACTTGGCCATGAACGACAAGGTGTTGGCCTGGTTGCTCTCGGGACATCTCATCGGTGTCTTCGTGTGGCTCGGCGGGCTGTTTGCGGTGTACTGGCTCTTACGCATTCACGTGCATTCGCCCAAGGAGATGCACGAGAAGCTGACGCTGATGGAGCGCTCGATTGCGCTCATGATGGACATCGCGGCCGCGCTCGCGATCGGCTGCGGCCTCGCCCTCGTGTTCGGCCGCGAGCCGAACCTGTTCGCGGCGCCGAAGTCAGGTTGGTTTCACATCAAGCTGACGGTCGTCGTGCTCGGGATCTTGCCGGTGCACGGCATGATGCGTGCGCGGATCAAGAAGTTCGGGATGGGGCAGATCTCGCCGGTGCCGCAGTGGCAGTGGACGGTGCTGCTCGCATCGATCACGGCGATCTCGATCCTCGTGTTCGTGGTTCGATTCGCGATGCTACGTTCGTAGCGGTGCGCACGATCCTGCATGTCGATCTCGACGCGTTCTACGCGGCGGTCGAACAGCGGGATGATCCAGCCCTCCGCGGCAAGCCCGTGCTCGTCGGTGGCTCGGCGCGCCGCGGCGTCGTCGCGTCGTGCTCGTACGAAGCGCGCGCGTTCGGCATCAAGAGCGCGATGCCGATGGCCGAGGCGCTCCGGCGCTGCCCGCGGGCGATCGTCGTGCGCCACCGGATGGACCGCTACGCGGAGGCGTCGGCGAGGTTCTTCGGGATCCTTCATGACTACTCGCCCGAGGTCGAAGGCCTCTCGCTCGACGAAGCGTTCCTCGACGTGACCGCGAGCGAGCGCCTGCTCGGCGACGGCCCCACGATCGCCCGTGCGATCAAGCAACGGGTCCGTGACGAGCTCGCGCTGGTCGCGTCCGTCGGCGTCGCCCCGATCAAGTTCGCCGCGAAGATCGCCTCTGACATCGACAAGCCCGACGGCCTGCGGATCGTCACCGACGTCCTCGCCTTCCTCCACCCGCTGCCGATGACGCGGCTGTGGGGCGTCGGCGACGCGACCCGAGAGGTCCTCGCATCGATGGGCCTCACGACGATCGGCGACGTCGCGCGCTACCCGGAGGCCGCGCTCGTCGCCCGCCTCGGCGCCGTCACCGGCCACCACCTCAAGGCCCTCGCACGCGGTGAGGATCACCGCCCGGTCGTCGCCGAGCACGATCCCGTCTCCGTCGGCCACCAAGAGACCTTCGACGACGACCTCGACGACAAGGGCGAGCTCGCCGTCATCCTGCTCGATCAAGCCGATCGCGTCGCCCACCGCCTCCGCGAGGCGAACCTGCGCGCCCGCGCCGTCGTCCTGATCGTCAAGTACGACGACTTCCGCCAGATCACGCGACGCACCACGCTCGACTCCCCCACCAGCGACGGAGGCCTGCTCGCGCGCACGGCGATCGACCTCCTCTCGAAGGTCGCGATCGAGCCACGCAAGGGTGCGCGCGTCCGGCTGTGCGGCATCTCGGCGACGAACCTCGAAGCGCGCGACGCCCCGCGCCAGCTCGGCCTCCTCGACGAAGCTGCGCGCGCGAAGGGCGAGCGGCTCGGGGACACGCTCGACAAGCTGTCGGCGAAGTTCGGCAAGGCCGTGATTCGGCGGGCAGTTCACGTCAAGAACGAGCCCGACGAATAGGGACACGACGCCTTCCACAACTTTCCGGGGTGTCGAAAGTTTTGGGTTCCCACGAGCTCGGGGTCGCGTGTCATACGGGGCAAAGGCGAAAACACCATGCACCGTTCACTCCTCCTCGCGGGCTGTCTGGCATCGGGCGTCGCCCATGCGGACACGCCGCCACCGGTGACGACGTACGCGCTCGTCGTCGGCAGCAACGCGGCCGGGCCGGGTCAGGTCGCGCTCAAGTACGCCGAAGATGATGCGCGTCGCGTCGGCGCGCTCTTGGGCGAGCTCGGCGGCGTGCAGCCGACCAACGTCGATGTCGTGCTGCAGCCGTCGCCCGACAAGCTGCGCGAGCACCTCGAGAAGCTCACCCAGCGCGTCGCCGCGGACATCGCGGCCGGCCGGCAGGCGCGCATCTTCTTCTATTACTCGGGCCACGCGCGCGCGACCGCGATCGACCTCGGGCCGCAGGGCCTGCCGCTCGCGGAGCTGCGTGCGCGGCTGTTCGCGGTGCCCGCGACGCTCTCCGTCGTCGTGCTCGACGCGTGTCAGAGCGGCGCGTTCTCGCGCGTGAAGGGCGCGACGCCCGCCGCGGACTTCTCGTTCAACTCGCGGCAGCAGCTCGACGCGACGGGCGTCGCGGTGCTCGCGTCGTCGAGCGGCAGCGAGCTGTCGCAAGAGAGCGAGCAGCTGCGGTCGTCGTACTTCACGCATCACCTGCTCGTCGGGATGCGCGGCGCGGGCGACGTGAACGGCGATGGCACCGTGTCCGTCGACGAAGCGTATCGCTACGCGTATCACCAGACGCTGCTGTCGACGGCGACGACCGCCGTCGGCGGTCAGCACGTCAGCCTCGAGGTCGACCTCAAAGGCCACGGCGAAGTCCCGCTCTCGTTCCCGCGCGCGGCGACGCGATCGATCACGTTGCCCGCGGCGCTCGAGGGGCAGGCGCTCGTCCACGACAAGCGCGCGAAGGCGGTCGTCGCGGAGACCTACAAGGCGAAGGGCGCGCCGACGCGCATCGCGGTCGCGCCCGGCGAGTACGAAGTGATCGTGCGGCAGGGCACGCAGCTGCGACGCTGCCAGGTGTCGACGGTCGGCGGCGAGAGCGCCGTCGACCTCGAGCGCTGCACGACCGAAGCGGTCGTGGCGGCGGCGAAGAAAGGCGGCGGCTTCGAGCGGCCGATGCACGTCGAGGTGCTCGGGACGATCGGACCGGAGCGGCAGGACGGGTACACGCAGACGCTCGAGAACTTCGGCTACGAGGAGCAATGGCTCGATCCCGCGCGCGGGCTCGGCATCGCGGTGTCGCGTCGCATTCACGAGAAGCTGTGGGTCGGCGGCGCCGGCACGTTCGTCCACGCGCCGCGGTGGACGCGCGAGACGGAAGAAATGCCGCTGCGCTTCGACTGGAACACGACGACGCTGCTCGCGACCGTGCGCGGCGTCCACCACCTGACCGACACCGGCCTGTGGTCGCGGTTCGGCTTCTACGCGCAGCTCGGCGCGGGCCTCGCGATCGGCCGCACGCAGCTCCTCGATCAAGACAACAACGCGTTCCGCGAGACGCACTTCGGCCCCGCGCTGTCGGCCGGCGCCGGCCTGCACGTCGGCAGCCCCGGCTACTACCGCCGCGTGCCGAGCCTGTTCATGCCGGTGTCGCTGACCGTCGGCTACGAGCTCGTCTACGCACCCGCGATCACGAACAACACGGGCGATACCCACGCGAGCGGCGGACACCGCTTCACGCTGGGCCTCGGCTACGACTTCTAAGGACGCACCATGCGCATCCAACTCTCTCTGCTTGCTCTCGCCGCCACGCAGATCGGCGCGACCGACTGCGGCCAAGTGCTGCGCGACCCCGGCTTCGATCTGTGGTGCGGGGAAGACCTCTGCACGTGGAAGGTCGTGCGCGGCGACGCGCGGCGTGTCGACACCTGGCACGAAGGCGACTCCGGCGTCGAGCTCCTCGGCCCCGACGCCGCGATCGCGCAGCTGTCGCCCGTCGACTACGGCGACGGCTCGTGCATCCGGTTCGACCTGATCGCGAACGTCTCGGTCGACGCCGAGGCGCTCCTCGGCATCGACATCTACGGCGACGGCTCGATCGAGCACACCGAGCGCATGCCGACCGCGAACTGGCAGCCGCTGTCGTACAAGCTGCGCTTCGCGAAGCCGTTCACGGGCATTCGCTTCGAGCTGTCGAAGAAGGGCCCCGGCAAGGCCGTGTTCGCGAACATCGGCGCGGTCATCGAGAAGGACTGCGATGGCCTCACCGAGATCGAGGCCGGCCCTGCCCCGCTCGGCGCGTACTGCCTCGTCGACGGCGATTGCGAGAGCGGCATGTGCCGGACCGTCACCGATCACGACTCGCTGCTCGGCGTCGCGTATCGCTGCGTCGCGTGCGATGGCATGTCGTGCGGCGCAGGCGAGGTCTGCGGCGTCGCCGAACCGATCTCCCCGGTCCTCACGGTGCCGCTGCGCTGCGAACCGCAAGGCGGCAGCGAGCTCGCCGAACAGTGCGTGACGGACGCGGAGTGCGCGTCGGGCATCTGCACCGGCGGCGCGTGCTCGACGTGCGATCCGTACGACACGCCGTGCGCGAATGGCGAGGAGTGCAGCTACACGTGGATCTACGGCCCGTACGTCTGCTCGCCCGGCGCGGCTCGCCGCACGAGCGATCAGGCGTGCGCGACCGACACCGACTGCGCGAGCGGTCACTGCAACGGCGCGCTGCGGAAGGCGTGCGAGAACGACAACCGCCCGTGCGGCAACGATACGAACTGCCCCGTCGATCGTGGTCTCGTCCCGGGCACCTGCTCTACGGTCGGCGTGACCGGTGGAACCTGCGAGTAGCGATCCGCAGTCGGCTTATCGCGCGTACGGCCCTGCCCTCGTGCGAAAGGCCGAGCGCATCTTGCGCAGTCGCGAGGACGCGTTCGATCTCGTTCACGCCCTCTTCGTCGATCTCATCCCGCGCTGGAGTAAAGACGTGGACCTCCCATATCTCTACCGGGCCATCACGAATCGCTGCCTCAATGCGCTCCGCGATCGCAACACGCGCGTACGTCTCCTCGCCCACGAGCCCCACGCGGCAGCGCCGCTCGCGCGCGTCGAGCTCGAAGACGAGGTCGTCGGGCTGCGCCTGATCGCCTCGCTCGCGGACCGCCTCGACGAGTCGCACCTCGAAGTCCTCGTCTGCCGCTTCATCGACGACATGACGCAGGAAGAGATCGCCGAGCACTTGAAGCTGTCGCGCAAGACGATCGGCAAGCGCCTCGATCGCATCCGCGACGAAGTGCTCGCACTGCGCAAGGAGCGCGCGTCGTGACGTGCATCGACACGCCGATCTCGTGGCTCCGGCTCGAGCGGTTCGCGCTCGACGGCGCCGACGCGAAGATCGCGGCGCACGTCGCGGTGTGCCCCGCGTGCGGTCGCTGCCTCGACGAGGTCCGGCGTGATGTCGTCGCGCTACCGCCGCTCGCGGTGCCGGCGAAGGCCGCCCGCCCGTGGTGGCACTTCGCGGTGCCGGCGTTCGCGCTCGCGGCGGCCGCGCTGCTGCTGCTCGTGTGGCCACGCGATCGACACCGCGACGACGTCGTGCGCGTGAAGGGCGTCGGTGAGGTGATCCTCGGCATCGTCCGCGAGCGCGACGGCGTCGTCCGCGACGACGCGACGACATTCCTCCCTCACGATCGCTTCAAGATCGTGCTGACCTGCCCGCCCGCCGCATCGGCATGGGTCGACGTCGACATCGGCGGCGATCACCCGCTGGCGCCGACGCGCGTCGCGTGCGGCAACCGCGTCGTCGTGCCGGGCGCGTTCCACCTGACGGGCACCGCGCCGAATCGGATCTGCGTGCGCATCGACGCGAAGACCGCCCCCGATGGAGACGCCCCGGCGGCCTGCCTCACGGTTCGTCCCGAGTGAGCTCGTCGAGTTGCTGCGTCGCTTCTTCGCGACGGCAGGCCGCGGTCGTCGAGTAGCCGTGGAGCGCGGACACGCCGAACGCGATGAGCGTCGCGGTCCCGGCGATGATCACGCTGCGCGCGATGGCTTCGCCATCATCGAGATCGCTGTCGGGCGGCCGGTCGTACGATGCTCCGGCCGCGATCATCGAGGCACCGGCAATCGCGACCGCGCTATCGATGCCGGCCGGGACGTACGAGCTCCGGCAGTAGACGTGTCCCGTCGGCGTCACGCGAGCACCCTCGGTCATGAGGCCGGAGCAACCGGAGAGCAGGACCGCGAACATCCAAGGGCGCATACCGATCACAGACGGCGGCCCCGTCGAGCAGGTCACGCGCGATCGGGGTTTGCCTACTTCTTGGTCGAGACGGAGGCGACCCAACGCTGGGATGTCGCGACCGGTCCGACCGCGACGATCGTGAACTTGCCGGTACGCCACGAGACGGCGTGTAAGTCACCGTCGGTGCGATCGGAGTGCTCGGGGGCCATCCCCTTGGCGCGCTGGACGACGTAGGTGATCTCGTCGGCGTCGACCGCGAGGCGGATGATCGCGGCGCGGCGGTCGAGGATGGTCAGCTGGCGCGCGGCGAGGATCTTCGCGGTTTCGGCGGGCAGCGGGACGTCTTTCCCTGCGACCCCGATCGCCCACGCGCGCAGCTCGGCCGGCGTCGGCGTGACCAGGTCCCACTTCGGGTCGGCCTCGCGATGGCTCTCCATCGCCTCGGTGAGCAGCACGTTGTGACGCGCGGGGAACACGACGTAGATCGCGACGACGGTGCCGACCAGCACCGTGAGCGTGAACAGGAACGAGACGGAGACACGCCGGTGTGGCGGACGCGGCGGCGTGACGACGGCGTCTTCGCCCTCGATCGGTCCTTCGGCCTCGGCTTCGACGAGCTTCATGCGGGTTGACGTTCGTAGAGGAGGGAGGCGCCGAATCGGCGCTCGAACTCGTCCCGTAACTTCGCACAGAATGTTGCGAGATCAATTGCAGGGTCCACCTCGATCAGATGGCGGCACCACAGATCCTTGCCGGCATGTGCGCCGGCGAGCACCCGGGCGGCAGCGCGCAGGTCGTGCGCATGGGCGTAGAGGACCATCGCGCTCTTGCCGCGCGGGTAGTCGACGAGCCCGCTCGCGACACGCAGCTGCAACACGCCCTCGCCCTCGGGCGTGTGATCCCCCGCCTCGGCGAGTGGGTACCAGCGACCAAACTGCACGCGGTCATTGTAGTGTGACGGCGTGCAAGGGGCCGCCGAACCAGCACGTGCATCGTCGCGGATCGAACGGCTCGAGTTCGGCGGCACCACGCGCGTGGCCGATCGCATCGCGTGTGCGGAGGCGGACGCCGAGGTCGGGCGCTGGCGCGACGGGTCGATCGACGCGATCTACATCGATCCGCCGTTCGGCACCGGCATCGTGCGTCACGGGCGCGGACATCGCTACGCCGACCGTGCGGACGACCCAGACACGTTCGTGGCGTGGCTGTCACCGCTGCTCGAACAGGGCCGCCGCGTGCTCGCACCGACCGGGTCGCTGTTCGTGCACCTCGACTACCGCGCCGTGCACTACGTGAAGGTCGCGCTCGATCGCATCTTCGGCCGCGAGCGGTTCGTGAACGAGATCGTGTGGTGCTACGCCGTCGGCGGCAAGAGCCGCCGCGGCTTTGGCCGCAAGCACGACACCATCCTGTGGTACGCGCGCGGCGCGGAGTGGGCGTTCTATCCCGATGCCGTGCGGGTCCCTCGCCGCGGTGGCTCGCACATGCGCGTCGCCCTCGACGGCGGCGTCGCGGTGCAAGAGAAGACCGACAAGAAGACCGGACGCGTCTACCGCTATCCCGTCCCCGCCGGGAAGGTGCCCGAAGACTGGTGGACCGACATCGAGACGCTCAACCACTCCGACCGCGAACGCACCGGCTGGCCGTCGCAGAAGCCCGAGCGGCTCGTCGAACGCATCCTGGGTGCGGTGACCGCCCCGGGCGATCGCGTCGCGGATTGGTTCGCCGGTTCGGGCACGACCGCAGCCGTCGCCCAGCGCCTCGCCCGGCGGTTTGTCGTCTGCGATCGCGAGGCGGCGGCGGTCGAGGTCTGCCGCGCACGCCTCGTCGCACAGGCAAATGCGCTGGCCATGGCCGGAACA
>Ga0115026_10000362_pt1 | contig 11958 bp, 6 predicted proteins | sample Mud_0915_D1_FD_83878 | JGI IMG/M metagenome (GOLD analysis project Ga0115026, IMG submission 83878) | Wetland microbial communities from Old Woman Creek Reserve in Ohio, USA - Mud_0915_D1 | ecosystem: Environmental > Aquatic > Freshwater > Wetlands > Sediment ...
CACGCTGCAGCTGGCGAATCCGAAGACGCTGATCTTCTTCGTCGCGATCCTGCCGCAGTTCGTCGATGCGCGACTGGCCATCGGTCCACAGATGGTCTGGCTCGCTGCCGGGTCGATCATTCCTGAATTCTTCATCCTCGCCGGCTACGGCTGGCTCGCGTCCCGCGCGCGCCGTGTTGCGACCGATCCGCGCTACGCGCGCTGGACCGATCGCATCGCTGGAATACTCGTACTCGGGGCGGCCGCTCTGGTGATCAGCGTCACGTCGTGATGCACTGGCCCCTCGGGGCCGGTCAAGGACTGAGCATCGGGGGCTAACCCGGGGGCACGCCCTGAACGCTACCGTCGTCGACCGGGCAACCATTCATCACAGCAACCAGTCGATCGGAAACAGCGAGATCACCTGCACCCCAAACCGCTTGAAGAAGGTCGTGTCCGGTTCAGTGGAGTAAACCTTGTCGCCGGAAGCGGTGCGCTCGATCCACTCGAGGCTGAGGCCATCCGCGGCCAGCCGCACCTGGTACGCCACCTTCGGAGCGGACGTCTCGAACGCCTCGGCCAGGTTGCGCGCGAGCTTCGGACTGTCGATGACCATGCCCATTTCGGTGTTCAGCCGTGCAGAGCGCGGATCGAAGTTGAACGATCCGACGAACACTCGCTTGCCATCGACTGCGAAGGTCTTGGCGTGTAGGCCCGCCGAGGAGCTCGACCCGAGCCCCGCCCTGTCGACCGGCGCATCGCGCCCGGCGGTCGGCTTCAACTCGTAAAGCTGGACGCCCGCCTTCAGCAACGCTGCGCGGTGCTTCGCGTATCCGGCATGCACGGCGCTGACATCCGACGCGGCCAGCGAGTTGGTGAGGATGCGCACCTGGACGCCGCTGCCCGCAAGCGCGACCAGCGCAGCGGTTCCGTCGTCTCGAGGTACGAAGTACGGTGAAATCAGGTCGAGCGACTTCCGCGGCTTCCCGATCAACTTGACCAACTGCGGAAAGAGCAGGACGTCGGTGCGTGCAGTCGTATCCAGCGTCTTGGCCGGATCGTCGAAGACGGCCCGCGTCTCCACCCACTCGAATTCGACGCGCCGCGCAAGGATGTCGCGCGCCAGCGACGTGTGCCGCACCGCGTCCAGGTAAGCGATTGACGCTGGATGCGCGCGGGTTTCGGCGAACCTCTGCTTCAGAGCGGCGGTCCCTTCGGCACCGGAGTTGCCGATGAAGCTCGCGGCGGGATAAGCCGACGGGCTGCTCCAATAGGTATCGAACTCCATCGAGACTTCGCGCACCACCGGGCCGACCGCCGCGACGTCGAGGTCCGCGAACACCACGCCGCCGCCGGCGCCGAAGTACTCGTTGCCGATGTTGCGGCCCCCCACCACCGCGATCTGGTTGTCCACGGTAAAGGACTTGTTGTGCATCCGACGATTCAGGCGCGTGAAGTCGCTGAGGTAACCGAGCGCACGCGACCCACGCTGCACGAAGGGGTTGTACAGCCGCACCTCGATATTCGGGTGCGCATCGAGCGCTGCGATCGTCGGATCGAGTCCGGCCGTGTTCGCGTCGTCCAGCAGCATGCGCACGCGCACACCGCGCCCGGCAGCCTCCCACAGCGCCTCGAACAGCAGGTAGCCGACCTGGTCGCCGTGCCAGATGTAGTACTGCACGTCGATCGACTTGTCGGCGGCACCGGCGAGCACCCCTCGCGCTGCGAAGGCGTCACGTGGCCCGGGCAGCGGGTGGATCCCGCTCTTGCCAGGATGGGCTGCGACATCGGCCGACAGCGCGCGGCCGAGTCGAGTGCCACCGGTGTCGGCAAGAGCTGAAGTTTCGACGCGGTTGTCAAGCGACGGCAGCGTGGTCGCGCAACCACCCAGCGCTACCGTGGCCGCAATGACGGCTACGAAGAGCGTTGGCCGTCGTGGCGCAGTCTGTGTCATCGAATCCTTCAGCGAACGCGTTTGGACTATCCGCGCACCATACACAGGGTCGGGTGCCGCCTCCTCAAACAGCCTACTTCGTCGGGCCGGGGGCGGGCCGCGGCGCGGCGATCAGTTGCTGGATCCGGCCCGCCAGAGCCTGGTGCTCGGCCGCCGAGTTCTTGCGCAGTACGTTGGAAATCAGCGTCACCATGTAGTGGATCTTCCGATCGCCGGCGGGGTATTCGACGATCGCGATGGAATTCATGTAGTTCTTCACGTTGCCCATGTACTGCCCGCAGACGAAGCCGGCCTCTTTTGCGCACTCGTAGAGCGATCCCGACTTGAAATAGACCGCGGCGTCGGCGAGTGCCGGTGCCGACGCGAAGCGGATGCGCCGCTCCGTCACGTACATCAGGCGCTTGATCTCGCGGCTCGACCACTCATCCACCAGCCGCCCCTCCTCCATGCGCAGCAGGTAGCGCATCAGTTCGCGCGCAGTGCCATAGCTGTCGCCGGGGCCCGGCACGATCTGCTTCCCGGTCGCCGTGAAGAAGCTGCCCTGCCGGAGTTGCGCCAAATCCAGCCCGTTGCGCGTGATTGGCTCGAAGAACGTCTTCTCGAAGAGCGCGGTCAACTCTGGCTTCGGGGTCTGGCTGAAGAAGCGCTTGATCTCCGCTTCCGGCACCGGATATGCCGTGCCGTACTGGCGCAGCAGCATGGCCTCGCGCATCACCATGCCGGCGGCCGAGTTCGAGCTCGGAGACATCATCCAGTCGACGAACTCCCACAGCGTCGCTCTGTCACCGACCTGGATTGCGCGCCGGGTCAGCGCCTTGGTCTCGACGTTGAACATGCGCACCGTGTGGTGGTCGTACTGCGAGAAGCCGTCGGCCGTGACGTTCGTGGTCCTCAGGACGCGCTGACGTGCTGCCATGTCGTTCGGGTAGACATCGGCCAGGGCCTGGAACAGAGCGAGCGCGACGACGATCTTGCCGACGCTGCCGACGTTCTGTCTGTAGTCCCCGTTGTGCTCGGCGTAGCGCGGCTTCGCCGGGTCCGTCAGGTCGAGCACCGCCAGTCCGTAGCCTCCGAGGCTGCCTCCGAGGAGGCCGGCAAGTCGCTTGTTGAACTCGGGGTCCGACGGCGGCAGGTCGAAGGATGATCCCGCCAGTCGCAGGTCGACTTGCTGCAACGGCAACAACGCGCCACGCGGCTGTTTGACGTCGGCCACCTTGCCTTCGTTGGCGAGCCGCAGCCCCTCGAGTCGGCGGATGCCGGTCTCGGGATAAGCGTCGAGCGGATAGGCGACCGCCGCGGACGAGAACATCAGGCACCCGACCGCGTAGCCTGCGGCTACTGCCCAACGCAACTCCAGCTTGTTCGTCACTTCATGGCCTCCCGCAGGTTGACCGTGCGATCCAGGTTCTTCTCCAGTGCCTGATCCATCTTCGCGAGATGAGCACTCGCCTGTGCCTGGCGGCTCTCGTTGAAAGGACGGATCTGCAGTAGCCATAGTCGACCGTTGACGAATGCGAATTCGACGTCGGCCGCTGCCGGCTGGCCACGGTCGTCGAGCTGCTGAAAACGTTGGCTGATTTCGTCCGAGAACGCGATCAGCTGCTTCGTCTCGTTCGGCGTCAGCAGGGCCTCGGACCCCGAGGCCGGCAGCTTCTCAATTCCGCCAGCCGCCCGCGGCACCATGCGGCGGGGCGCCGTGGCGGCGGCCATCAGGCGCACGCTGCCGGTGCGCTTGTCGATGCGCAGCGATTCGGCGGCCTGGCCTTCGACCGCGCCGCCGACGCCCTCGTTGACGGCGACTGACAGGATGTTGCGATCGCCGCTGTCCACATCCTGCGTGATCATCACTCCGGAAATGTCCGACGGAACCGTGCGCAACAGCAGCACCGCCGGATAGATGTGCTCCGGCCCCTTCATGTGGGCCTGGCGCCACGCCCACGCCCGCTGCGTGTACGGCGAGGCCCAGACTTCGAGGACGCCCTTAACGACATTGTCGAAGCCGACGATGTTGAACAGCGTCAGGTTCAGTCCCGCGCCGGTGAACCCCGGCAGGTCCTCGACGTTGGTGTCTGAACGGATGAACACGCCGCCGCGGAAGTCGGCGCCGAACTCCTTCGCCATGGCCGCGCGCAGCTGCTCGCGGAACTGCGGACCGGGATCGGTCTTGAGGATGATCGAGTAGATTTCGGCCCGCAAACGTTCGGCGAACTGCGCAGCTTCTTTCGAACCGGCCGGCATCGCCTCGAGCTTGCGGAAGCTCTCGACCATCCACTGGAAAATGGTCTTGCCACTGTTCCTGTACGGCCGGTCGAGCACGGTGGCGCGATACAAGCCGAAAGGAATGCCGACACCCGGCGCGACGCGATCCGGGAAATTGGCCTTGAGCTCTCCGAGCTTGGCGGCCTTCGGTCCGACGATGCGGCCCGAGTCCTTCGCGCGCAGTGTGTTGAGGCTGACGAAGTTCTTCACCGAGAGGTCCAGCTTCTTCAGGTCCGGTTCGAACATCACGCTTGCGGCCGGCTGCTGCGCCTTTCCGAGCACGCCATCCCACTGCGGGCCGTCATCCGCCAGCTCGACCAGGCCGCCGACGCTGACTGCCATCACGGTCTTCCGCCCGTTGGCCGGTTGCAGCGTGGGCAACACCGCCTGGTCCACGGCCACGTTGGGAATGCCCAGGTTGCGCGCCAGCAGTTGAACGTGCGACAGCGAATTGCCGGCGCCCGCAGTGAGGATCCCGGCGATCGGCGGGAGATCGGCGATGGTCTCCGGCAGCACGTAGATGCCATCGGCGCGGAACTGGTCGGCCCGCTTTATGTCGGGATTGGTGTTGAGCACGCCGCGCGCAATCCCGGGGTTCAGCGCATTGAAGCCGGTGGAGATCTCCTTGCCGAAGACGGTGTTGCGCACTCCCGCCAGGCGATTAGCGTCGCGGTTCAGCGCATCGAGCACCTGCGAGTAGAAGAGCAGCGGACTGCCGCGCAGCTGGTCCTGGATAAAGAGCTCGGCCCTGGGCTCGATCTCGGCGAGCTTGTCCATCGCCTCGCCGAAGTGAAAGCGAATCTGCTGCGTGCCCCAGCCCGGCACCAGGCCCAGGTAGCGCAGCTCCGCCATGTACGTGCGCAGCGGCACTTCCGGGACGCTCAGCGCGTCGAACGACTTCTGCAGCGCGCCGCGCTCTCTCTCGTTCAGCAGGCCCGTGCCGTACGCGGCATCAGCAGCGGTGCGCATGAGAATCAGGTCGCCGCCGCGCGGCGCCGTGTCGACTGCGACGCGGATCATGCTGCCGAGGCGCAGATTTTCCTCCTCGATCGCGATTGACAGATCGAGCGCCCGCACACGGTCGGGCGCGGATTTGATCGTCGGCAAACCGCGGCGCAGGGTGACGAGAAGGTCCGCAGTCAGACGGTAACGGCTCACGACATCCGTGTCGCGGAGGTAGGTGGCACGAGCATCACTGAGGGACTTCTGCAGAGCCGGTTCGCGGCTGAACGCGCGCGCTGCGGCTTCCAATGTCCGCTCGAGCGGCTTGGGCTGATAGACCCGATCGATCTCGGCCGCGAGTTCCTCGTAGCTGGTGCGCAGCTCGGGTTTCGCCGCGGCCGCGTAGGTACGCACGAGGGCGGCGTCGCCCGCTTCCGGCGTACCGTGGATCTTGGCGCGCAGCGACGCAAAGCCTGTGTCGCGGTCCGACAGCGTGGCGGCCATCTGCCGCACCTTCTGCGCCGACGCGGTGTCCTGCCCGTGCGGCAGCATGCGAACGCCGGTGCGCAGTGCAACGAAGCGATAGCCGGTCCACTCCGCCCGCATCGCCATCGCCTGCAGCAGGTTGCGTGCCCCCTCGCGCTCGTCCTCCTCCTGCAGCGCGCCGCGATAGAACAACGCCTTCCGCATGATCCAGCCGCTGTCGGTGGCGATGAGGAACTTCTCGACCAGCAACTGTGCATAGCTGTCGGCGAAGTCGGGTGCCGCCACGGCCTTGCTCGCGTCGATGCCCGCGAGCAGCGTCGCCACCTTGTAGCCTTGCGAGCGCAACTGCTTCGTGCGGTCGCTCCACTCGCCGTGCTGCACCCCGCCACCGTGCTTGGCGCAGGCGTACTCGGCGGGCGGGAACACGCTGCCGTCCTTGCAGTACCACTTTATTCCCGAAAATGGACCGCGCGCACTGTCCTTCATCTCGACGATCCACTGGCGGTACTGGTCCGCGGACGGTGTCTGCGCGCCGACAGGCTGCGCGCACGCCACCCACGCGACCACGCCGAGCACGAGCAGGCGCAGACTGAATCGCTTCACTTTCATGTGGTCTCCACGCTTCACTTTTCGACCGCTCCCGGCGGCACCGGTCTCCTGCCGACTCCCAGAACGTCACGCAGGATCGACCACCGTGGCTTCTTCTCTTCTGCGCCGCGCCCCAGCACCCAGTAGTCGTAGGCACGCTGCACGTCGCCGCTCGCCTGCTGGATCACCAGCCAGTTGTTGACGAATTCCGCCAGATCGGGACTCGAGCGGCTGACGGCGATACCGGCCGGCGCCTTGTACAGGACTGGCTGCGGCACGACGACCGAGTATTCCGGATACAGCAGCGACCAGGCGGAACCGACTTCAGCGCGTACAAACAGGGCATCGATGTCCGGCCGGCGACCCTCGAAGAACTCCCGTGGCGTCGGCCGGCTGACGTAAGTCACATCCACCGGCCCGAGGTAGGCGCGGATGCGGTCACCCATGAAGTCGACCGACACCGGGATTCCGATCTTGAGCCCCTTGTGCTGGCGGATTTCGTCGAGTGTCGCAAAGTCGTGCCGCCGCTCGTCGCGCACGACAAAGCCGAAGATGCCCTCGATGTGTGGCACCGAGTAGCGCACATCGCGCAGCCAGTACACGGCATACGGCACGCTCATCATCACGTCGATCGAGCCGTTGGCTAGAAGCTCCGGCATGCTGCTCCAGTCGGTCGGCACGAACTCCAGCCTTCCCACGCCCAGATCGCGCGCCAGTCGACCGGCCAACTCGACGTCAAATCCGACCAGCTCGCCACGCGCGTTGACGAACGTATACGGCATCAGGTCCTCCATGTAGCCGACACGCAGCGTCCCACGCGCGCGGATGCGTTCGAGTGCCGGCACGACGCCCACACCCGGCGTTGCAGGGGGCGGTGTCTGGTGCACCACGGCCGGCAGAGGCTCGCGCTGCAAATGCATGTTCTTCAGCAACTCGTCCTTGCGATAGGTCGTATCGACGGTTCTAGCGAGGAATGCGCGGGTGCCGATGACCGCCACCACGAGTGCGAGGATGACGACGACCAGCGCCCGAACGATGCGGCGCGGATCGAACACCAGGAATCCCGTCATCGCCCCCGAGCCGAGTAACGCAAAGACCAGCAGATTCATCCCGGAGACCAGCGAATCGAACTTGCCGGTGATGATCGTCGTCGGGATATAGAGCTGAAACACATCGTGCGGAACGGCGACGAGATCCATCAGGAACGGCAGCGCGACCTGCGCCTTGGCGAAGTAGCTGAAGACACCCGCGAGGAAGAGTGCGGGGTAGTCCCACGCCGGCAGCGGCGCCCCCACCAGCCAGGCCGCGAACGGAACGAAGAGCAGCGTCAGCAGCCGCCCGGCATTAGGGAAGTTGAACAGGATCGGAACGATGATCTCGGCGCTCGACGACGCCTCATGCGTCAGCAGCTTGTGTCGCTGCATCAGTTCCCGGGCGCGCTCGATCAGCAGCGGCAGCACGATGAAGACACTGTTGGCGATGAACGCCGTCAACAGCGCATCCTTGGCGACGCCAACCACTTCCCGGTACGAAAATGGCGTCACCGCGGTGACGGCCAGCGGCAGCATCACGAATGCCAGCAAGACGGCGGCGACGCCGAAGGTGACGAAGTAGACCTCCAGCCGGACCAGTGTCTCCGGCTCCATCGTCCCGGCGGCGACGGCGGCGATGGCCAGCACGCCAAGCGGCGTCAGGCCGACGACGAAGCGCGTCACGCGGACGACCGCTTCGTTGGCGACGTTCAGTACCGACAGCACCTGCGCCTTGCCTTTCACGTTGATCAGCGCAATGCCGATTGCGGAAGTGAACAGCACCACCGCCGGCACGATCGCGTTGGCCAGGGCATGAAACGGGTTCGATGGAAAGTAGAGGTCGGCGAAGGCAAACGCCTGTCGCGGGTCGGTCAGCGTATGGGCGAAGAACGACGCGTTGCGGTACTGCGGAAATGCAAGCGGCATCGCACCGACGACCAGCAGCGTGAGTATCCAGAACAGGAGCAGCAGCCCGCACATGCGCACGGCAAGGCGCTTCGCCTCGCTCGCATTCAGCTGTCCGATGCCGATGACGAGCGCAAGCACCAGGTAAGGCAGCACGGTCATCTGCATCAGGCGGATGTAGATGTCGGCAATCGGCTGCAGCGCCGCTGCGCTCTCGCCGAAGAAGAGTCCCACCAGCGCACCGATGACCAGCCCGACGATGATGCGCGTCGACAGGCTCAGCTTGCGCCAGGCGCCGTACCAGCCGGCGCGTAACCCTTGCTCAGCCGCATTCACGCAGTCTCTCCGATCGGTGCATGTTCAGCGCGGCGACGGAACTCGCGGCCGACCAGGATCGCCACGATCAGCCACACCGCGACCAGCACCACGTTGATCCACGCGAACTGCGACGTGCCCAGCGCCAGCCAGGAGGTGCCAATGAACACCGTTGCCGAGGACAGCACATCGCCGGCGCGGACGACGAAGCTGTCCGTTACCTGCTTGGCCTTGTACTTTTCCTCGCGCGTCGTCGGCAGGAACAGCATCTGCTTCACCGTGTTCTGCAGCGAATAGTCGACCGAATTTTCGGCGGTCTTGACCCACCGCACGACGGCGAGTGACGGCAGCAGCGCCGCGGCCGCATAGCTACCGAGCGCAACGACGGGCAGCACGCACACGGCCACATGAACGCCGAGGTACTTCACGACCCGGGACACGATGAAGAGCTGCAGCAGCATGCCGACGATGTTCACGACCTGGAAGTACTGTGAGTAGAACGACCCGATGTAGGCCCCTTCCTGCTCACGTGAAAGCACGCCGGCGGCAACCTCCTCCTCGGCTGCGCGCTGCACAATCGACGACAGGATGTACTCACCGGTCGCATTGACCCAGTTCAGCAGCACGACCAGCGCGGCGATCAGCAGCAGATAGCGGTTGCGCATCACCAGTCCGAAGGCATTGCCTTTGCCAATCGGCGCTTCGGCGACCTTGCCGTTGCGCCGCCGCGCCACCCAGGAGCGCTCGCGCAGATCGATGACGTTGAAGACCATCAGGCTCCCTGCCAGGATCACCGCCGCCACCAGCAGCATCGCGTTGACACCGAGCACGCCGATGAGCTGGCCCGATATGAATGCCCCGAACACCGCACCGGTCGAGGCGCCGAAGGCGATCAACGCGAACAGACGCTTGCCCTCGTCCGGTGTGTACACGTCGTTCGCATAGGCCCAGAACTGGGCGATGACCATCAGGCTGAAGATGCCAATCCAGAGGAAAAATGGCACGCCCACGTGCCAGCGCTGCTCCGCCGCCAGGAAGAACAATGGCAGGCAGGCGATGAAGAGCGCCGTGACGATGTTGATAAGGCGCCGCCGCGGCAGTTGCCCCGCCAGTGCACCGTACGCCGGCACCAAGACGGCCAGCAGCAACGCCTGAAGCGCCATCGAGTAGCTCTTGATCTCGGCACCTCCGGGCTGCGCCAGGATCAGCGCTTCCCGCACTGGCTTCATCGCGTAGTAAGCCGTCAGGATCAGGAAGACATTGAAGGTGAGCAGCAGCAGGCGTCCGCTCTCGCCCTGTCGTACGTCGGCGAAAAGCGACAGGAAGCGGTCCAGCAGGGACTTGGGGAATGCTTCCAGGGGTGTTGCCGCCATCGATCGGAAGAGTCGCTGTCGCAAGTCGGCTCACGTTGAAGCGGCCGCGCCGACTCGTCGAAGATCGACTCCTCGGAAAACCTGACTGCTCGGCCACCATGGACTCCCCGCATTACTCCCTTCGGCGAGCCGCGCGAGTGTATCGAACCGCATCGGCCCTTCGATCGGCACCCGTTTGCCAGGAGCCCGCTTGCAGGCCTGGACCAATCAAGCACGATCCGCGGCGTACGTTTCGGATTGCGGCATTCACGGTGCTTTTCTGGTTTGACGCCACTATCGATGTTCGGTAGCTTGCCGCCCTACTCTTCGTCCGCGGACTGGCCGCATTCATCGCCGCCGCATTTCACCGCCTTCGATGTCTGGTCCCCTTAAGCTCCTTTTCCGCCTGATCGCCCTGTGGTGCGTCAGCGCGCTGAGTTGCACCGCGGCTGCACAGTCCTCGGCCGACCGCTTGCGCGCGGCGCAGGACCCAGCACTTCAGGCGGCGGTCGAGCGCGTCGTGAACAATGCCGGATTGACCGCAGAAGTCACGCAGGGTCGCCTCGCCCTGGCGCTCGTGGACGCGACGGACCCGCAAGCGCCGCGCCTTGCGATGCTCAACGGCGATCGCATGATGTATGCGGCCAGCATGCCCAAGGTGGCAATCCTGCTCGGTGCGCTGGCCGAGGCGGAGGCGGGCCGGCTGCCTGTCAATGCGACGACGATCGCCGCGATGACGAACATGATCCGCTTCTCGAGCAACGAGGACGCGACTCGAGTGCTGCGCTGGGTCGGCGTCGATCGCCTGCTCGAGATCCTGCAGTCGCCACGCTTCGCGCTCTACGACCGTGCCGGCGCGGGCGGCCTGTGGGTGGGCAAGAGCTATGGCCCCGAGCCCGCCGTCCGGCGCGACCCGCTGCAGAACCTGTCGCACGGCGCAACCGTCTACCAGACGGCGCGCCTCTACTGGATGCTGGCGAACAACCAGCTGCTAAGCGCACCGATGAACGCCCTGATGAAGCAGATGCTCTCGAAGCCGGGCATTCATCACAAGTTTGTCAAAGGTCTGGACTCCCGACCCGGCGCGGAGATCTACCGCAAGTCAGGCTCCTGGAAGAACTTCCACGCCGACAGCGCACTGGTTGAAAGCCGTGGCAAGCGCTTCATTCTGGTCGCCATCGCTGAGCATGCGGACGGCGGCGAGTGGCTCGCCCGGCTGGCGGCGCCGCTGCACGACCTGGTCGTGCCACCCTCGCCGCAAAGCATTGCGCGCGTCCGCGATTAGGCCGCTGCGCTCGCAGGCATCGCCAGCAAGCTGCGATCCAGCGGCGCATTGAGCCACTCGTCCCGATCCATCCATCCGGTCAGCAACGTGCCCAGGCCTTCGCGATCCAGCGCCAGCAGCCGATTGGCCGGATCGACCGCGAAGCGCTCGAACATCGGCCGCAGCGTCATGCGACCCGGGTCGCACGTCAGCAGCCATTCCGAGGATTCACCGCGCCGCCGCGGCACAGACAGGCGACGGACGTAGCCCAGGCGTTCGAGGGTTTCGAGCAGGCGCTCGGCATCGACGAGGTCCGTTCGGGCTTGCAGCGCAAGCGCCGCGGCGCCCACGGCCGGTTGGTCGGCGCGCCGGCTCTCGAAAAGGTGTCGAACCAGCGCCAGCGCGGTGACGAACGCATTTCCGGCGCGCAGTTCATCGACAAAGCGGGTGGCGCGCAAACGGGGAAGCGTCGCTGCAATCGCTGCACCGAACAGCAGCACGTACCACGACAGGTACATCCACAGCAGGAACAACGGCAGCGCGGCAAACGCGCCGTAGACAGAACGTACCGAGCCGCGCGCGATGAAGAATGCAAAACCGACCTTCAGCAGCTCGGCGAGGATCGCCGCGACAAAGCCGCCGATCAGCGCGTCGCGCCACCGTACGGTGCGGTTCGGCACGAAGACATACAGCGCTGAATAGGCGAGCCCACTCAGGACCACTGGGGCGTAGTCGAAGAAGCCGCGCAGCAGCCAGGGGATGCGCTTCAACTCCTCGGCCGACGGCGACCAGACGTATGAACTCGCCGTGAGGCTGGCGCCGACCAGGATCGGCCCGAGAGTCAGCAGCGCCCAGTAGATCAGCATCCGCTGGCCGAAGGGC
>Ga0115026_10000363_pt1 | contig 11944 bp, 10 predicted proteins | sample Mud_0915_D1_FD_83878 | JGI IMG/M metagenome (GOLD analysis project Ga0115026, IMG submission 83878) | Wetland microbial communities from Old Woman Creek Reserve in Ohio, USA - Mud_0915_D1 | ecosystem: Environmental > Aquatic > Freshwater > Wetlands > Sediment ...
CCGACGACGGCTTCTATGCTGCTGTCTCGCGGGCGCTCGTCGACGAGGGCATCGTCGTGAGCGAGGCCGGTCGTCAGGGTGGTCGCGCAGATCGCGTGATCACCCTGCGCGTCGTGCGAGGGACGACCGTTCGCGAGCGCGCCACCGAGCCGATCATCGACCTCCTCGACCGTCAGCTCGACGCGCTGCTCGGCGAGGTCGGCTCGACACGCTCGCTCGTGCGCATCGTGGACGACGAGCAGCGGCGTGGCTACCTGCTGGTCACGCCGGCGCAGGCCGCGCGCTTGCCGTGATGGAGCGTAGCGCGGCCGAGACGTACCTTCTGTGGAAGGCCGCTCAGGAGCTCTTCGGCGCTTAGTGCGGCGCGATCGTGCGCGGCGACGACGACACCGGCATGCAAAGATCGAGAAGGACTGGTGACGCACCACGCGCGGAGCCGGTCGACGCCGCGGACGGTCGCACGTGTCTCCGTCGATGAGCGCCACATCGGCCTGGACCTGTGCGAGGACGTCGGGGCACGGGGTTGCTGAAGTGCGGCTGCTTCGCAGGTCCCGCCTGCCGCAGTGCGCGGTCTCCCGATCCAGGCTGGACGCCGTCCGGCACGTGTGCTGCACCCAGAAGGATGCGCCCCCTCTGGAAGGAGAACGATGCCGGCAGGATCCGAGTCACGTGACGAATCGCTGGTGCAGCTCGCCGAGACCAGCTTCCGGAAGTACGCCACTCGTCCGCTGTACGGGGAACGTCGCGACGGCGCGTGGTCGTGGTCGACGTATGCCGAGGTTGGGACCCTGGTCGACGAAGTCCGCGCTGGGCTCGTGGCACTCGGTGTCCACGCCGGGGACCGTGTGGCGATCGTGTCGCGCAACAGCATCGCGTGGGCCGTCGCGGCGTACGCGAGTTACGGGCTCGGTGCGGTGTTCGTGCCGATGTACGAGGCTCAGCGTCCCTCCGACTGGGAGTTCATCTTGCGCGACTCCGGCGCATCCGTGGTGTTCGGGCGCTCGCCCGAGATCGTCGCGGTGCTCGACGCGATGCAGCCGCGACTTCGAGCGCTCCGTCACGTGATCGCGGTGGCGGGCTCGCTAGATGATCCCCGCTCGCTCGATGCGCTGCGACGACTCGGTCGCGCAACCCCGGTCGCGGCGATCCATCCCGATCCCGACGACTTGGCGGGGCTGGTCTACACGTCAGGGACCACCGGCCAGCCCAAGGGCGTGATGCTTACCCACCGAAACCTCGCCTCGAACGTCGTGGCATCGACCGAGGTCTTCCCCTTCCTGCCTGAGGATCGCACGGTCTCGTTCCTGCCGTGGGCGCACGTCTACGGCCAGGTCGCCGACCTCCACATCATTCTCAGCGCGGGTTCGTCGACGGCGTTCAACGACAACAGCGAGCGCCTGCTCGAGGATCTCGCAGAGGTTCGCCCGACGATGCTGATCGCGGTACCGCGAATCTTCAACCGGATCTACGAGGGGGTCCGCGCGCAGCTCGCGGGCCGCTCGCGCATGATCCGCGCGCTGTTCGACGCCGGGCTCGCGGCATCGATCCGGCGGCGGCACGGCGAGTCACTGACGCTACGCGAGCGGATCGTCCGCTTCCTCGCCGATCGGCTCGTGTTCGCGAAGATCCGCGCGCGGTTCGGCGGCCGTCTGAAGTACGTGCTCAGCGGGAGCGCGGCGCTGTCTCTCGAGGTCGCCGAGTTCATCGATGGCGTCGGGATCGAGGTGTACGAAGGCTACGGCCTGACCGAGACCTCGCCCATCGTGACGGCGAACTACCCGGGCGCGCGCAAGCTCGGTAGCCTCGGTCGCCCGCTCCCCGGCGTCACGATCCGGATCGACGAGACGCAGTCGACCGTGCCGGGCCAGGGGGAGATCGTGGTCTACGGACCGAACGTCATGAAGGGCTACCACGCTCGGCCTGAAGAGAACGCGAAGGTGTTCGCCCCCGACGGCGGCCTCCGGACCGGGGACATCGGCTACGTGGACGCGGACGGGTACCTGTTCGTCACCGGTCGGATCAAGGATCAGTACAAGCTCGAGAACGGCAAGTACGTGATGCCGGCGCCGCTCGAGGAGCAGCTCGCGTTATCGCCGTACATCGCGAACGTGATGCTCTACGGTCAGAACCGCCCGTACAACGTCGCGCTGGTCGCGCTCGACGTCGCGCAGCTCCGCGCGTGGGCCCACGATCACGACATCGCGGACAGCGAAGACCTCACGCAGCACCCGGCGGTCCACGATCTGATCGCCGCCGAGGTGGCGCGGCTATCGAGCGGGTTTCGTTCCTTCGAGCGGCCGCGCGCGTTCGAGTTGACGTTGGATGCATTCACGGTCGCGAACGGCATGCTGACGCCCACGCTGAAGATCAAGCGCGAGGAGGTGGTGGCGCGCTATCGGGGCGCCCTCGACGCCCTGTACGAGCTCCCCGCAGCCAAGCTGGTGCCTCCAGTCACGGGCCCTGCGCCCGAACGTCCGACGGCTGCCCACTGACCCAGATCTCGGATCCTGGTGCGTTCGATCCGGTGCGTCTGCGGCGAGGAAGTTCAAGCGGTGTTTCGCGACGGCGGTCTCGGCGAGGGCTGGTCGCGTGTGGCGGGTCGGGCCTCTTGGCTCGATGACACCTGCGTAAGGGCGAGCACGTTCGGGTGGCAGCAGGCAGACGACGCCCGGTCGAAGCGGTACGGGCACGATGGCCGTCGCGTACTTCCAGTTTCACTGGAAGCTCGAGCTCGCCGGCTACAAGTGGCTGCCGGCGATCAACCGAGGCGAGCTCGCGGCGCTCTATTGCTTCGTGTTCCTGCTGATCGCGCTGCGCGGCGCGGGCATGTGGTCGATCGACCGCCGCACGTAGCCGCTACTTCGTCGTGCAGCTGTAGGCGTAGTCGCGGGTCTGATCGACCACGCCATCGTGATCGCGGTCGCGTTCCTCGCGTGCGAGGCGGCCCTTGTCGTCGTAGGTGTAGCGCGTCACCTCGGAAGGCTTGCCCTGGTACGACATCGTCATCGACGCGAGCCTGCCATCCGCGTCGTAGGCGGCGGTCAGCACGTCGCCGACATCGAGATCCGTCGAGACGAGCCGTCCACGCTCGTAATGCTGGACATCCGTGCCCTCGGACTTGCCGTTGACGATCGCGCTGATGCGAACGACATCGGGCCCGTCGTACTTCCAGGTCAGGTCGAACTTCGACGTGCGAAACGTCGGCTTGTGGCCATCGAGGCGAATCATCTCGTTCTGGGTGGACGTGAGCTGCCGGACCGACGAGATCCCGCGCGGTCCGTACGCGACATTCGTGACGGTCTTCTGCATGAGGCCGGGAACCTCGCCCTCGATCGCGACGATCCGACCGCGCCGGTCGTGACGGTAGCGCCACGCCGAACCATCGTCTTCATCGCGTCGCACCAGCCGGCCCGCGCGGTCGAGCGTCATCGTGTACGTCGTGGTGGTCTTGCCGTGCGTCCACGTCTCGCGACACGGCCGCTCGCGCTGATGTTCCAGCACCTCGTGGAACAGCGGCCAGAACTCAGACGCGTGGCCGACGATGGGTGCGGAGAGCACGCCGAGGATCACGAGCGTGGTCTTCACGCGTCGGACGCTAACACGTGGATTCGCGAACGCGCACGCGTTCATTCACGGCACGAGGTGGCAGGACGCCAGCTCGGCGAACGTGGCTTGGCGCCGCACGAGCGACGCGGTCGTCGCCTCTGCTGCGAGCTTGCGCGGAAACTCGTTCTCGATGAACACGTAGACGAACTCGGTAGCCTCGTGCAGGTGCTCGAGGTGCAGTCAAGAACGCCCGCGACGAGCCGACGGACCTACCGGACGGAGCCGAAGTCGAACTCGTCGTGATCGACGACGAGCGCACTTCAGCGGAGCGAGCGGAGCTTCACGCTTCGCTCGACCGTGCAACCGAGGATTCGGACGCCGGTCGCAGCATGGACGCTGGCGACTATCTGAAGCAGTATCGAGCGCGTCGTGAAAACCGTTCTGCTCGGTGAGGCTCAGCGGCGGTTCGAAGCGGAGGACGAATGGTGGCGCGAGAATCGCGACGCCAAAGATCGGTTCCTCGATGAATTCGAGCAGACGCTCGAATGGCAGACCACCAACCCGGAAGTCGGGCAGACCTATCGAGTGACGAGGGGCCAGCTGATCCTGTGCTGATGAAGAATCGAGGAGCCTGGAATGGATCCCACATCGAAGCTTAGATTTGTCACGACTGCGTTGCTGACGAGCACGATCGTCTTTGCGCTTGGGGGATGCGCCCCAGGACAGGACGCCTCGACGGCGGCCGCGAATCACTACCATGACCTTCTCGGCAACACGCTGGAGCGGCTGGAACCGGTCTACGCGCGGCTGCAGGGCTTCTACGGGACGAGCATGCCCGCTCGGATCACGGTCCGCTACACCGACCGCGATCACTCGGTGTTCGATCCGGACACGAGCTCGGTCGGGATCGCCGTCGAGCACCTGACGAGGGCGGCCCCTCCCGCAGAGTCGACGATTGCCCACGAATCCTCCCACCTGGCCCTGTACACCCTGACCCACGGTGCGAGCGCGCTCGAACGCTTCCGCTTTATTGACGAGGGGCTGGCGTACATTTTGGCGGCGCGGGTAACGGATGAAATCGAATCCTTTCGCGCCAAGGCCCTCGCCAAGGCCGCGGCGGCGCACCAACAAAGGACCATCGATTTCGCGCTGGTCCAGGCGTGGGACAGCTATGGCAGCCGTCAGGCCCACAGCGAGAACCCGGACGCGTACGCCGTCGCTGCAAGCTTCGTGTTCTTCCTGCTGGACGAAGGCGATGAGAATCAGTTCCGCGAGTTCTTGGTCGGGTTGGGACGCTCGACCGACCTCGAAGCTGCGCTCCGGGAGACGTATGGCATGTCCCGGCAGGAGGCCGAGGCGCGGTGGCAGGGCTATCTCGGGCGGATCTAGGTCGCTCCGGGCGCCCTGGAATCGCCGCCGAGGCGCTCGCCAGCCAGACACCGGCAGCGCGAATGGCAGCGTACGGATCTCGGATTCAACGCCGTCGATCATTTGTCCGGCATTCGGACAGGCGTGCGACCCGGTGAGAGTGCTGCCGTTCAGGCAAACTCGATAAGCCGCGAACGCGGTGCAGCGACTCAATAGACGCCGGCTTGCGCGGCGAAGTCGGCATTGATCACCGTGCTTGCCGCACCGGTGTCGACCAACACGTCCGCGATCTCGATCGAGATGCCCCAATAGGTGAGCGTGGCTGTCACGAACGCGAGGTCATGCCGAAAGGTCAGTTGCACGGAGACCTCGGATGCCAACCACAGACGCTCTTCGAACTAGCTCGGGCTTGCTCGTGTGCACGGCCCGGGGCTCGCCGCGTCATCCACAAAGCGTCGCGTCAGAACCTGATCGCGACTCCCCGACCCTCGACTCTGTGCACGGTCAACAACAGCAATTTGTGGCGCGACCATCCGAGCAGACCTCGATCACCGGCCAAGCGATCGAGCAGGCGATGTACGGTCGACCCATGAAGGCCTGGCTGAAGTCCGCAGATCTTCGGCTGCTGTTCGAGCTCTGTATCGTGGGGGTGCTTGTCGTCGTGTTCCTCAAGATCGCGCACGAAGCGAGCGACGGAACCGAGGATCTCGATCGCGCGATCTTGCTCGCCCTCCGCAATGCCCCAGACGATCCGCTCGGCGGCGAGAGCGTGCAGGCGGCGATGCTGCACCTCACCGGACTGGGCTCCTCGGTCGTGACCGGGCTTATCACGCTGATCGCGGTCTCGTTCCTCGCACTGGCAGGCCGTTGGCGCTACGCCGCGCTCGTGCTCGGCGCCGTGCTCGGCACGTTGTTCGTGATGCTCGCGCTCAAGGGGCTGTACGACCGCCCGCGCCCGCCGTTCGTGACGCACCTCGACCCGCAGAGCGACGAGTCATTTCCGAGTGGTCATTCGATGATCGCGTCCGCGCTGTACCTCACCCTCGCGACGTTGATCGCACGCGCGCTTCCGCAGCGGCGATTGCGCGTGTTCACGATCGCCACCGGCGCGGTACTCGCGCTGGCGATCGGCGTCAGTCGGCTTTACATGGGCGTGCACTACCCGACCGACGTCCTCGCCGGTTGGACCGTCGGCTGCGCGTGGGCATTGGTCTGCGGTATCGCCGCCCGCAAGCTCGCTCCGAAGGTCGGCGAGCACGAGCCGACACCAGCCACCGACGATACGTGAGCCGTCGACGAAAGCTTGTCTTGCAGACGTCTCGTGTGCTGCGTCGGGACCGTGCCAGCGGAATAGTGATAGATCGCTCGGGTGGCTCCGCCGGGTGGAGACGACGACACTATCGCGTCGGGTGACGCCCAACCGCACGCCGAGACTGTTCAGTCTGTCGACGTCGGCAGCGCGCAAACGATCGGCTCCGGGGCGGCTTCCTCATCGACGACCAAGCTGAAGCTCCCGGTCGTGCCCTTCGAGAGCTACGTGCGCATCGACGAGTACGCGCGCGGCGGGCTCGGTCGGATCATCCGCGCAAAGGACGAGCGCACTGGGCGCTTCGTCGCGATCAAAGAGATGCTTGCTGAGAATGCCGATGCCGCGGCGCGCTTCGTCCGCGAAGCGATGGTCACCGCGAATCTCCAGCACCCGGCGATCGTGCCCGTCTACGAGGTCGGCCAGTGGCCCGACGGCAAGCCGTTCTACGCGATGAAGCTCGTGCGCGGGCGCGCGCTCAATGACGTGATCGCCGCGACCGCGGACCTCGACGGTCGGCTTGCGCTCATCTCATACGTCGCCGCGGTCGCCGATGCGCTCGCGTACGCGCACGGCGAGCGCGTGATCCATCGCGATCTCAAGCCGCACAACGTGCTGTGCGGCGCGTTCGGCGAGACCGTCGTGATCGACTGGGGGCTCGCGCGCCGGCTCGACGAGAAGGAAGCCGCAGAGGAGATGCACGGCTCGACGAGCCCCGCACCCGGCGAGACGCAGGTCGGCGCGGTCATGGGCACGCCGAGCTACATGCCGCCGGAGCAGGCGCGCGGCGAACGCGCCGATCAGCAGTCCGATGTCTATGCGATCGGCGCGATCCTCTATCACGTCCTCGCCGGGCGGCCGCCGCATGTCGGCAACGACATCGAGACGCTCCTCGATCGCGTCCAGAATGCGACGCCGGACAAGTTGCCGTCGGAGGTGCCACCGGATCTCGCCGCCATCGTCGAGCGGGCGATCGCACGCGATCGCGCGACGCGCTATCCGTCTGCGGCTGAGCTCGCATCGGATCTACGCCGGTTCATGACCGGCCAGCTCGTGCTGGCGCATCACTACACGCGCCGACAGCGGCTGGCGCGGTTCGTGTCGCGAAACCGCGGCGGGGTGGCCATCGCCGGAGCCGCGCTGGCGATCGTGGGCATCGTCGCCACGGTCGCGATCCGCAACATCATCATCGCTCGCGGAGAAGCGGCCGCGAGTCGCGACGAGGCTCGGCACCGGCTCGTGACGTCGTATGTCGATCGCGCGGGTCTCGAGCTCGTGAACGGACAGCCCGCTCGCTCGCTCGCGTACACGATCGCATCGGCGCAGGTTGTCGGCCTCACGCCCCAGACACGGTTGATGGCGGCCTACGCCGTCGAACAATTGCCACCCCTGCACCGGTGGAGCGATTCGAAGGGCACGTTCGCGATGTTCGTTCCCGGCAGTCGCGACCTCCTGCTCCCCATCGACGAGGAGATCGTGCGATGGAGCCCCGACACCGATCGTGTGCGGTGGCGCGCACCGCGGCCTCGGGGCGGTGACGTCAAGCTCATCGGTCGCGACACGCTCGCGTTTGCGCGCGACAACACCGTCGCACTGATGGCGCATGCCGACCCTGCGTCGATCACCGAGCTGAAGGGATCGGCGGGTGCCCATTACGGGGGACTCCTCGGCATGGACGAGGGTGCGCGCTGGTTGGCTGCGACGACGGACGATCGGATCGATCTGTTCGATATCACGACGCGCGCGCTGGTCGCGTCGATCCCGTTCGCGAAGGCACTGCGTGCACCAAAAATAGCGGCCGACGGCGAGCACATCATCGCGGTGTCGACACCGCAGGCGACGTCGGTCCTCGACCGTTCCGGGAAGGTCGTGGCGACGTTCAACGCAGGGCTCGGCACCGTCGTGACTGCCGGCGACGAGCTCGTGTACGCGCCGTCCCCCGGAGAGAATGGGATCGCGCACCTCGTCGTCGGGGACTGGACGGGAAAGGTGCGTCTCGATCTGCCGATCGGCAACAGCCCGATCAACGCGTTTGCGGTCGATGTCACGGCGAAGCGCATCGCCCTCGGCACCGAGGATGGCGTTGTGCAGATCCGGAGCCTGCAGTCCGGCGCCGTGTCGTGGCAGGCCTCGCTCGGTGATCGAGCGGGGTATGTGTTGTTTGACGGCAATGTACTGCGCGCCGTGAGCTCGAGCGCCGTCGTCGGTTTCGACATCATGTCGGGTTTTGAGGTGGAGCGAGTCTCGATACCTGGTGGCGTCGTCCTCGCGGCGTCGGACGATCACGCGCGCGTCGCGGCGGTCGTTTACGGGGCGGGCTTCGCGGTGTGGGCGCCGGCTCGCGGTGAGCTCATGCCAGTGGCCCCGACAGCTGCCAGGGTTTCGGACCTCGCGTTCGCCCCGGATGGAACGGTGATCAGTGCCGGCGATGACGGCGAGATCCACATACTGCGAGATGGCCAATCGATTCGGCGAATCGGCAGCGGTGCTCCGATCAACACGCTCGCGCGGCTCGACAACGGGACATTGATCGCGGCGAGCGCCGACGGGACGATCGTCGTGCGGGATCGCGACGGCAGCGAGCTACGTCGCTTCGCGGGCGGAGTTACGGCAACGCCATCCCCGGATGGCCGTCAGATCGCGACAGCGACCGCGGACGGTACCGTCGCGATCTGGGACCCTGCCACCGGTACGAGCGTTCGCGTCCTCGGGAAGATGGCCAACGTTCGTTCGATCCGCTGGTCGCCCGACGGGCGCCGCATTGCCGCGGTGACGACGCTCGGCGACGTATCCGTGTGGGACGTCAACGGGAACCGGGTCCGCGAGGTCCCCAAGGGCAATTTCGCGCCCGCAAGCATCGCACTCTCGAACGACGCGAACTGGCTCGCTCGTGGTGGCGAGCCGGCGGACACGCTGTTCGCGCTCGATGGCGGCAGCGATCGCAAGCTCCTCGAGGCGCGCCCGGGCGCCGCTCTCGTCGTCGCGTTCTCTCCCGACGACAAGACCGTGCTCGTCGCCGGCATGGGCTTCTTGTCGACATGGAACATCGCGGGGGCCGCGCCGCGGCTCAGGATCGCTACCAATGGTTGGATCACGTCGGCGGCGTTCCTCGACAACGGGAAGTACATCATCGGCGGCGGCACGGATCGGCGCGTTCACGTATGGAACGCGGAGAGCGGCGCCGAGTTGCTCGCGTTCACCGTACCCGAGCTGCCGCGAAAGATCGTCGTCGAGAGAAGCGGCGCCCGTGTCGCGGTGCTCGCGGGACGTGCAGCGATCGTCTGGACGGTTCCGGCATTCGGGGGAACGCTCGATGATCTGCGCGAGCGCGTACGGTGCCGGCTCGACCTCGAGGTGGTCGACGCACACCTGCGGGCGCATTCGATCGACATCGCCGCGTGTAACCGCGTCGCGTGGTGATCAGAGCCGGCGCTTGAGGTCGCGAGCTAAGTAACGCTGCTGGTCCACCGCTCGCACGAACCGATCGAAGATTCGCTGGCCGTTTCTCAGAGTGTGCGTCGAGAGCCTCGACCACGAGCTTTTGATTGGGTGTACACGCAGGCGCACTTCGACTACGTGCTCGAAGGGATCGCCGAGATCGCACAACGTCGGTCCTCGCTGCGCGGGCTGCGAATCGTCGACGAGCCAGCATTCCTGCGTCACTTCACGGCGCGGTTCGCACCGATCGCTTGACGCACGAGCACCTCCGCTCGAGACCCAGCGCGCGATCGGGTCGCAAACCCGCACGCGAAGAACACGCTCGTCATCCATCCGTGGACGCGCGGCGAATGGATCAGCTCCGCCAACATCTGTGGACCGTTGATCGGCCGACCGAAGAACGCGGAGCGCCAGCACACTCCGCTGGAGCGGCACGCCACCTGCACCGATCGAAGGCATGCGGAAACTGTCGAGCATCGCCGTCCTGGTCCTGCTGTTCACCCTACCCGCTGTTAGTCATGGCGAGTCGGGGTTCCGGGGCGATCTCAGGAAGATCAGCGAGCAGAACACCGACTTTCGTCGCGTGATCTTCACGGGGCGCAACATGCAGATCGTCGCCATGACGTTGCCTCCCGGCGAGGACATCGGGGAGGAAGTTCACAAGGTCGATCAGTGCTTCTTCTTCGTTGCGGGGATGGCGCAGACCACCACCGAAGGAAGCACGACGAGCATCGGCAAGGACGGTGTCCTTTGCGTGCCCGCCGGCACCCGTCACAACATCCGCAACGCGGGACGGGATTCGCTGAAGCTCTTCACGATCTACGCTCCGCCCCAGCATCCCACCGGGACAGTCCACCGCACCAAGGCGGAGGCACAGCGTGCGGAAGCCGCCTCCCACAAGACCGAGGAATGACGATCCTCGAGCTTGGCATCGGGATTCCGCCGGACAGAAGATCCTCCCGCGCGAAGAAGGTAGTCATGGCTCGCTACGTCACATCCGTCGCAACTCCGCTGTCAGCCACCGAGGCCTTCTCGTACATGGCCGACGTCACCCACTTCGTCGAATGGGATCCGGGCGTGAAGCGAGTGCGTCGCGTCACCGGTGACGGAGCTGGCGTCGGCGCAGCGTATGACCTCACCGTCCAGGCCGGCGGAACGATCGTGATGCGTTACGAGGTCAAGGAGTACGAGCCGCCTCGCCGCATCATCCTCGTCGCCCGCACGTCTCTTCTGACCTCGGTGGACGAGGTCAGGGTCGAGGCCTCTGACAGCGGCTGCAGCGTCACGTACGACGCGACGCTGACCCTCAATGGGCCCCTGTGCCTGTTCGACCCGCTCTTGCGTTTGGCCTTCCGTCACATCGGAGATCGCGCGGCGGCCGGGCTGAAGCGGGTGCTCTCTGGCAAGGCGGTGGTCTGATGAGCTTCCTCGCCGACCGCGTCGACGCCGCGCTCGAGTGGAGCGTCGTCGGCAGCTTCACCCGTGTCGGCTCGGCGGTCCGGCGGCGACTGGACCACTGGGCACCTCTGGAAGGACGAAGGCTCGCCGATCGCGTCGTGGTGATGACGGGCGCGACCTCCGGGCTCGGGCTCGAGGCGGCGCGGGCCTTTGCCCGAATGGGCGCGACAGTCGCGATCATCGCCCGCAACGCGGCGAAGGCCGAGGCCACGTGCGCCGAACTACGGCAGGAGACGAGCAACCCGAAGGTCGACTTCGTGGTCGCGGACACGGGAGACCTCGCGGCCCTTCGACGCGCCGCCTCGGACCTCGTGGAACGGCACCCCGCGATCCACGTGCTGATCCACAACGCGGGCGCGCTCGATGACGTTCGGCAGACAAGTCCCCAAGGCATCGAGCTCACGGTCGCGAGCCAGGTGGTTGGCCCCTTCCTGCTCACGGGGCTCCTCCTCCCTGCGCTGAAGGCCGGCGCCCCCGCCCGCGTGTTGTGGGTCTCGTCGGGCGGCATGTACAGCGAGCCGTTGTCGGTCGACCGCCTGGAGATGCCAGCCGGCGATTACGACGGCACCACTGCATACGCTCGAGCCAAGCGCGCCCAAATCACGCTCGCCGAGCTGTGGGCCAAACGACTTGCAGCCGATCGGATCTTCGTCCACGCCATGCACCCGGGCTGGGCCGATACGCCGGGCGTCGCGCGATCGCTTCCGACGTTTCGGCGCGTCGTCGGCCCCTTGCTGCGTACGCCCGCGGACGGCGCGGACACGCTGGTCTGGCTGGCCGTGGACGAGGGAGCACCCCTCGAGGAGAGCGGGCGCTTCTGGCTCGACC
>Ga0115026_10000365_pt1 | contig 11938 bp, 14 predicted proteins | sample Mud_0915_D1_FD_83878 | JGI IMG/M metagenome (GOLD analysis project Ga0115026, IMG submission 83878) | Wetland microbial communities from Old Woman Creek Reserve in Ohio, USA - Mud_0915_D1 | ecosystem: Environmental > Aquatic > Freshwater > Wetlands > Sediment ...
ACATCAGGGATGAGGACCGCCCGCCTGTCCACATGCCGTATGTCCTGGCTTCCGTTTGTCTCCATGAGTACCCTGAATCCATGGTCAAGGAGCCTCTTGGTCAGGGGAAGGACACTTGCCTGGAGCAACGGTTCGCCCCCGGTGATCTCCACTGTCCTAAGGCCCATGGCATGCACCTTCTCTGTTATTTCATCCTCTGTGAGTTCAGTGCCTTCTTCGTAAGCATACACCGTATCACAATAGGAGCATCTCAGATTGCAGCCGGACATCCGTACAAATGTGCAGGGCACGCCCGCATAACTGGATTCCCCCTGGATGCTCGCAAATATCTCGCAGACCTTCATGGGTTAAATTCGAAGACCGAGCTTCCGGAGAGGGTGTGAAAGATAAGGTCCATGGGGAAAGGTATCATGTTTGGGTCTTTGATGTCAAAAGAGGGGTGAGGGTGAACATAGAGGATGGTTGAACACGTTACGAGAAATCAAGGAAGTACTGTTGAGGGAACAAAAAGGGCGGGATTGCTCCCGCCCTTCGATTGGTGCTTGGAAAATAGAAACTTAGCTGGCTTTCTTCATTTCCTTGCCGCAGGTACATTTGCCCGGCTTCTGGCTGATGCTGTCGCATTTGCACTCCGGTCCGCATGCGCACACATACTTGCCATTGGTCTTAAATGTCCTTTCTTTTGCCCATCCTTCGCCCTTCAGCTGGGCCTTGCCATCTTCCATCTTTGTCACTTTTGCCTTGACCATGTCCTTGCCGCAGGTACACTTGCCGGCATTGCGCGACATGGTGTCGCAGTCGCATGACTCACCGCAGTTGCATGCATAAATCTCATCTCCTGCCTTGAGTTCCATCTTGCTCTTTCCGGCTGCAATGGCGAAGGTGGCAAGGGCGACAGTGAGCATTACTGACAATGCTATCAAGAGATTCCTTCTCATCCTTTTTCCTCCTTAAATATAAATATAGTTTATTAAGTATAATCTAAATTTAGAAATTAGTAAAGTTAGAAATTAGTAAAGGTTTTCTCCAAGCAGCGACTGCACAATATTCCTTGCATCATCATAATATGTCATCCCATTTCATGACTACTCGGGCTGCGCAGCAATTAGACTTATGCGATGATGAAACATGTCGCGATAAGGCTGTACTAGCTCTATAAGCCTTGAATCAGCTGCCATAGCTCGATCGCAGAGTTCAAGGGCCTCTCTGAGGGCAGTGAGCACAATCTCCGGACGTCCCACTTTGGTCGCCAGTGCATCGAAGAAAGCGGTAACGGACATAATCTGACTGAGTGCATCTGTTTCTGTCAGACTTGCGTCTGATTCCCGTACAGTCTGGAGTGCACGACATACCATTACAATCGCTTCATATGGTTTTCCCTTTTCATCAAGGCGGACCGCTTTCCCGTATAACCGGGAGGCCATACGCACCTTCCGCGAACCACCGAACATCTTTCTGAATGACCACATTTTTTCTGCCTTCTATAAGTTTTATTAAGTCACTTTTATTGTTCCTTATGCTATCGCGCAGGGTAACACTTGTCAAGATGAGAGACCCATAAGAGAGTTTCAGTGACTTTTCGGATTTGTTATTTAATCCTCTATTATTTTAGAATCATGTGAATATGGAAAGCACGGGCACCCCTTCCGCAGCATCCCCTGAGAGCACTTTGAGAGCCATTCTTACCATTCCGGTAATAGTGGCGTCCCTTGGGTACTTTGTGGATATCTATGACCTTATCCTCTTCAGCATTGTGCGGATATCGAGCCTCAAATCCATAGGGATTCAGGGACAGGAGCTTCTCGACCAGGGTGTTTTCCTCTTGAACATGCAGATGGGCGGAATGCTTTTGGGAGGCATTCTCTGGGGTGTCCTCGGCGACAAGAAGGGAAGGGTTAAGATACTCTTCGGCTCCATATTTCTTTACTCCATTGCAAACATCGCCAACGGCTGCATCAACTCCATTGGCGGCTATGCTGTCTGGCGGTTCATTGCAGGAGTGGGCCTTGCCGGTGAACTGGGCGCAGGGGTAACCCTTGTCCTCGAAAACCTTCCCAAGAGCTCCCGGGGATACGGCACAATGATTGTCGCTTCGGTGGGTGTGAGCGGTGCGATTCTCGCAAATGTTATCGCAAACCATTTTGACTGGCGCATGGCCTATTTCATCGGAGGGGGGCTTGGGCTGGTGCTTCTTCTCATGAGGATAGGCGTGTTCGAATCCGGGATGTACAAAGAGATAGAAGATAGCAATATAAGCAAAGGAGACTTCTTCAGTCTCTTTACGAAACGCGTTCATTTTTTCAAGTATGCCAAATCGATCCTTATCGGCCTTCCTATATGGTTTGCAGTCGGAATACTCATCACCTTTTCGCCTGAATTCGGGAAGGCCCTTGGTGTCACCGGACCGGTAAGTGCCGGGGAGGCGGTGATGTTCTGTTACCTGGGGCTTGTCTTCGGTGATTTTGCCAGCGGTTTCCTGAGTCAATACTTCCGGAGCAGGAAAAAGGTTCTCCTCCTCTTCCAGGTCCTTACTGTTCTCGCGATTTCGGTATATTTCATGCACCGTGAGGTGAGCCCGGCCGTCTTTTATGCGCACTGCGTGGCCATCGGTTTCGCGGTCGGGTACTGGGCCATTTTCATCACCATCGCTGCCGAACAGTTTGGCACCAACCTGAGGGCAACTGTTGCCTCCACGGTCCCGAATTTCATCCGGGGCATGGTTATCCCCATCACCTTTTCATTCCAGTTCGCAAAGGAGCACCTCGGCATCATTCAGGGCGCCGCTGTCGTGGGTGTGATATGTCTCGTCATTGCCTTTTATGCCCTCTATCATCTTGAAGAGACCTTCCACAAGGATCTCAATTATATTGAGGAGTAGGATGGGGGGAAACGGGCAATTCACCCGAGATGTCAGCGTTACGTGCCTTATTTGCATATATCTCGTCTACGTTCAACTTTGACAACTATAATATGCAATTCCCTGTCGGAAACTGAATAGACAATTCTGTAAACTCCCTGACGAGGGCAATAAGGCGCGGTGGCAACCCGCTAAAATGAAAGTCAAAAAGCGTTTAATCACCGTCGCCTTGATTGATTTGTTGGCAGCTTTAATTTTTTTCATACTGTCCTTTGAGCTTACCTCTGCGTCTAGTCATAAACAGCACAATCAATGACACTATAATTTTGCTTACTGCCTCTTTGAAATTTCCTTGTATTATTTTCAGAGCGCCGTCTAAAGCAAATGAGCCCGCAAATAGCCAGCCGACCCGTCGAAACCACGGATAGAATGGCGTTATCAAATCTTCTGTTTGTGATTGTTTGCATTTAAGTAATTTCCAACCTGTAACTGCCAACAGCGTGCCGAGTACAGAAAAAAGCGCTGCAAATGACACGGAGTAGTAAATTTCTATTCTGAATTTTTGATTCGCAGGTCCGAAAATGCCATACAGCATCGCAGCTACAAACATAAAGCAGAATGGTACGAAGATAAGCGAAAGAATACCGATGAGCGAAAGTACAGGCTTTTCTAGTGCGCGAGGTGCTGGTTTATGGCATGGAGATTCGGTTTTCATTTATTTATATTTCTTCTGCCAACAATTACTATACCCTGCAAGCTTTTTCCCCGTTTATAGACACGATACTATCATATTCAACGCATAATGAAAAAAATAAAACCTTTAAAAACAAGGGGAGTAAATTGTTGCAAATGGCTTTTTGTGATAATATGGACAAAATGTAAGGATGGTAAAACATGGGAAAATTGGCAAGTGACCTCAATACCCGTTCTTATTCGGCGATGACCGCATTAGGCCTTGACAGCAACCACGTATATGGTAATCTTTCAAATATGACACTATCAAAAAGGAGAGGAGGACATTGAGATGGATTTGAAATTGAGCGGGTTGGAAGCAAGTGCGGTAATGAATGCACTTCGGCTTTACATGAAGGAACTGGATAAGTCTGGCGAAGAAAAGGGGACCCTCATCGAGAAAAAAGCCGTGAAGGAGCTCCTTCTGAGGCTCGAAGACATGCCCTCGGGTGAAGTCCCTTAGTCTGCATGGGGTCAGGGCTCAATACTCCGCTGGTTGACTCTTATGGGATGAGAGTGAGGCGTTAAGACCGCGCGTGCTACTTTTTTCGTGATTGTCTGACTTTGGTTAGTGTAGAAACCCCTTTACCCCCTCACACTATTTCCTGGAGAGAGGGTAAAGGGGTCTTTCCTTCAATAACCTTCCAGGGGCATTAACATTCAGTCGGTTTCGGCAAACCCGCCAGTTTATATGCACTCCCGTATCCATATAATCCGTTCTTTTCACTTTTCCCTCCCTTTTCTGGTAAACTCAATGAATATTTGCGGGAGGAGTGGGGGTATGTTCAAATTTATCACAAAACTCATTTTGCTCTGCATTCTTGTCTTCTTCGTCTTTATTGCGCTGTCTGTGTACAGCGGGGGCGAGAGGTTCAGGTGGTTCGGGAAAAAAGTGGAACAGGAGAGCAAGAAGATGGGAGAAAAGGCGGACCAGATAAAAGAAGGAAGCGAAACTGTAATCAAGGGAATAGAGAAGACCACGGAGAAGGTGAAGGACTTCACCGGAAGTAAATACAAAGATGAAAAATCTCGTTGAAGCCCGGGAGATAGAGAAGTCATTTTATACTCCCGCAGGAGAACTCAGGATACTCAAGGGCGTTGATCTGTCCATCGGAACAGGGGAGATTGTGGGGATCGTGGGAGCCTCCGGCGTGGGGAAAAGCACGTTCCTGCATGTGTTAGGTACCCTGGACAGACCCACATCGGGGCAGGTTTTTTACGACGGCAAGGACATCTTTTCCATGGACAATGGCGCTCTCGCCTTATTCCGCAACAGGACCATAGGGTTTGTGTTTCAGTTCCATCACCTGCTCCCCGAGTTCACTGCACTGGAAAATGTGATGATGCCCGGTCTTATCAGTTTTCATGACCGCGCGGAACTGAAAACCCATGCCGAGGGTCTTCTCAACGAGCTGGGGGTGTACGAAAGGAGAGACCACAGGCCCGGGGAGCTTTCAGGGGGAGAACAGCAGAGGGTCGCGGTAGCGAGGTCCCTGATACTCAATCCCAGGGTTGTACTGGCCGATGAGCCTACCGGGAACCTGGACACTGCCACTGGGGAGGAACTCTTTCACCTTCTCCTGAGACTGAACCGGGAACGGGACATCACTTTTGTAATCGTCACCCATAATGAGTCCCTTTCGAAACGGTGCCACAGGGTCCTCACGATGGTGGACGGAAGACTCGAAAATCACAACTGACCGCTAATACCCCTATTCACCCATCACGGATAAAATACCATTGGTCATTCTGAACTGTTTTTTTGCCTGGAGGGCGATATCCTTATTGTGGGTGACGATTACAAAGGTGATTGCCTTCTCCTGATTCATTGTGCGGAAGAGCTCGATCACCTCTTTCTCCGTCTCTTCATCAAGGTCGCCTGTGGGTTCATCTGCAAGGAGGATATCAGGGCTGTTGATGAACGCCCTCGCGATGGCGACCCTCCTCTGCTGCCCTCCGGAAAGATGTGAGGGGTAGGAGTTTACCTTGTCTTCCAGTCCCACGATCTTGAGGAGTTCCCTGGCATACCCCTCCCTATCGTCGGTGAAGGTTCCGAAGGCGGTGGGGAGCATAATGTTTTCGAGGGAGGTGAGGGTCGGGATGAGGCTCGAAAACTGGTAGATGAAGCTTATCTTCTTATTCCTGAACTCAGAGAGGCTGTCGTCGCTCATGGACCAGATGTTCTTTCCGTCGATGATCACCTCGCCGGAATTCGGCCTTGTGAGGCCTCCCATGAGGCTCAAAAGGGTGGTCTTTCCGCTCCCTGAATGGCCGATGATAGAAACCATTTCTCCTTTCTCTACCGTAAAGGAAACATTGTCCACTGCCTTGAGCATCTGCCCATTGATATCATACGATTTAATAAGGTTTTTAACTTCTATCATTCCGCCTCCCATGGTCGTATTTCTAAAAGCCTTTCTTGATCTCTTTCATCAGCGCTTCTGCAGCACCCTCGTCAAACTTCCTCAGGGATTCGTATTCCTGTAAAGCCGCCTTCCTGTTACGTTATCATAAGGCCCTCTTAAAAGAGGCGAGAAGGCCCCCGAGTGATACCAGGATTATCAGGACACCCGTGAGTCTCAAGACAGGAATTGTCCCGTAATTGCAGGGCATGCTGCTGCTGTGGCAGTAGCCAATTACTTCGGGTATCAGGAGCACCGATGTCCCTGAGGCGATGAGGATGAGGGCCAGCCATCTCAGCGTCTCAGCGCTTTTGGAAAAAAAGATGCCCAATGATGAAACCATCACAATGAGTCCCATAAACATCTCTGAAAGGGAGGTGGAACTGCATGCCATCCTGCTGAACCCCTGGTATTCGCACACGGGCAGGATATATCGGGGTAGGAGCACCACCATAAGACCCATCAGGAACAGTACTATGCCTATGGTCTTTCGCATCATTTCACCAGGGTAAACGCAGCGCTGAAATCAACGGGGCTTCCCCACTTCGTTGCCTCGGAATGCCTGGCAAAAGCCACTATGCCCCATGACATGGGTGTCTTGATATCCTTATTAAATACAAATAAGGCTTTTTTCCCGTCAATCCATTCACCAGTGGCGTAGTCCTTTACATAGGAAACCTTTATTTTCTCCCTCTCTTTCCTGAAGTGAAAAAGCATATCGCCTATGTCACAGAAAAAGACTCTCTTCCCGTCCGTGGTGAGTGCCTCCCCCAGAAATTTCGAGCCTTCCTCTACGGACATGCCGCATTCATCACACGTTGCTCCCGGGGGTACGGGGAAAGGCTGTGCGTAGAGAAGCTTTGATACTACCAGCGATGCAAAGAGAACAGATAAAGGGATCAGTCTGCGCATCTCTCCTTTACTCTCCTTTCCTTATAGCTTCATAGGGTTCCATCCTGCTTGCCGAGACTGCAGGCAAGAGGGATGAGAGAAGGCCGGTGAGGGAGGAGAATATGAGGGCACCCGCCACCAATTCTATAAGCACCGTGACGGAAGGCAGGAGATAGGGCAGTTTCAGGCTGTGGAGGATGAGGTCTTTGAATGTCACGAGAATCGCAGAACCGGCAACCAGTCCCATGAAACCCCCTGCGGTGGAGATGATCACGGCCTCTGTGATGATAAGTCTGAACACGTGTCTCTTTTTAGCTCCCATGGATCTCAACAGCCCCAGCTCCCTCTGGCGTTCATTCACAATCATGGAGAATGCAAAGCCAATCATCAAAAGGGCCAACACCCATAGCACTGCGCTGATGACGAGTATCCCTTTAAGAAGACCGGCCAGCTGTTTCCTCACCGTACTGATGACTTCATCCGAGGCAATGGCCTTCACTCCCTCTACCTCATGCTCAATCCTTATGCCGATCCGGTCCGGGGTGTACCCCTCCTGCACCTGGACCAATACCGCCGATACTTTATCCTTCTCTATGGTAATGGGCTGAATGGACTTTGCCTTTGAGTTTTCAGCCATGCCATATGCCGCCTCCATGGTCATGAAAACGGATTGATCAAGAAATTTCATGCCGGTCGGTTCCATAGTTCCCATGACCTTAAAAAGGGTACCGAAGAATGGGATGGTATCTCCTGCGATCACGGGCAGCCCCCTTCCGGTGATTATCTCATTGTCCACCAGGGGTTTTTTAAGGTTTTTTTCCAGCCAGGGGGTTATGGTAAAGTCTGTGTTGGGATCAAAGGCCACAAGGAAGGCGTTCACATTGTAACAGCATGTGAATGAGGTGGGCTTGATAAAGAGTTGCGGAGATGCCTTCTTTACCCCTTCAATCTTACTTACCTGGTCCAGAATGTTCCTGTCCATATAAAAGCTTGTAGGCTCTCCTGCAAGCAGCGCGGCCCGGGCCTCTGAGGCATACTTGTCGGGTACCACAAGGACATCCGCGCCAAGCCTGTAGGTCCCTATTTTAAGGGCATTCTGCATGCTGGAGATGAAGAGGGTTGCGGAAAACAGGGTACCGGTTACTACTGTAACCGCGAGGAAGAGCAGAATCGTCCGTATGATCTTCCTTCTCAGGTTCTTAACCGCGAATGTGAGTATGTTCAGTCGTGCGGTCATCCTACGTCCCTTGTACCAATGGCAGCGTTCATTTCATTTTCATAGTATTAGTTTAGGTGATGAGTCAATGGGAAGAAGGCAATTCTTTGCCCCCCTTCCCGAGTGGAGAGCCCTTCTCCGTTCGATCCTTTTTTACTGTTTCTTTGCCTGGAGCCAGTCCACTTCTATACCGCAGAGAAGGGGTGAACCCTTATCCATCTTGACCGTTATTCCCGCAGCCTTGTGGCATTCTGCGCATAAGGATACGCTCTCCACAAGGTTGGCGTTCTTCATATCCATCACAACCAGTCTGCTATCATCACCGTATGTCCTTGATGAGAGGAGCGCATACTTGCCGTCCTTGGCAAACGCGAAATCGTGGGGTCTCACGTCATCAGGCAGGACGATACGTTTCACGATCTCATCCTTGTCTGTGCTGATTACGATGATCTGGCTTTTGTGCGTTCCTGGTTTCAGGCCCGGGTCAAACTCGTTGGGGGCACTCACAAAAAGGAATTTGCCGTCAGGGGTCATCCGTGCCTGGTGAATGAATGTCATCTCAGGGCTGCTGATCTCCTTTATTGTCTTCTTGGTCTTCCAGTCAATGACATACACCACACCAGTGGGCATGTCGGTGACGTACGCCTTTTTGGCATTTTTGGTCCACTGGATGCCGCACACTGCCTTGCCCACAGGCATCTTATCCACGGTCTTCAGTTTGCGGGAATCCCATATGTAGACATGCCCATTGGCCATGTCCTCGAGGTAGATATTGCCGTCAGGACCTACGATGGTGCCGCAGAACTTCTCACCAACCTTATAGGGTCCGGTCTTCTTTCCTGAGGCGAGGTCAACCTTATAGACGTCTCCGCTCAGGGTGCCGGCAACAAGTACCTTTTTGCCCTTCTCCGATACTATGGCCTGGCCGTGGGTCCCGCCAGCCTTCTTGATTTCCTCAAAGCTCATACCGGCAATCTTTCCTTCCATCTCCGAGCCGGCCTCTGTGAGGACAATCCTGCCTTTTTCCATGTCAGTGGGTGGCTTCATGGTCCTCATATCAATGACCGAGATATGGCCACCATGTCCTGCAATGTACGCCATGGCGTTGAACGTAATGGGTTTATCTGCAGGTACTACCTTTGCCTCTATGGTTGGACTCGGACCTGTCATCGCAGTTTCCTGAACTAGCCCGTGGGCGGCAGCGGCCAACACCAACAGTGAAAGCAATACCACTACGGCACTTCTCTTCATACATCCTCCCCTTCGTTATCTCTGTTTTCTCTCAACTACCTTTGTTATTACGTGATGATTCCTCTCAACCAAGCCTCTGCTGAGGGAGCACTTCTTCTTTTGGACCATGATTTTCATACATACAGCAGGGCGTTGAGGGGTCGGCAAAATCCTTAAGATTCGGCATCATAACTATTTTTATGATGGAACACCGCTATGTTGTCTGTCAACTTCAAACTCTAAATTTAGCATTCGTGACACAGATGATGTGCCGACGATTGCGAGATCAGAGTGTGGATATGCTCACTTCTCGATGATGGAGGCAACCTGTTCAACGGCAATCACGATCCAGCCCGATTCTCCCTCAAGATACACTTCTGTTTCGCTTATCTCCACGAGGGTACCGGTATAGATTATGTCATTTGCGATGACTTCGACCAATTTTCCCCGCAGATCAATCACGTGCGTTCCCCCTTGATGTTTCCTGGTTATGCACAACCTCGGCACCTATGAGGAATATGCATGAGGAATAATAGACCCATAACAAGAATATCACAAAAGCCGACAGGGGGCCATAGATTGTGCCGAGTGTGAAGACATGACGGACATAGAAGGTGAAGAGATGTTTTGCCACTTCAAGGAAAATGGCGGTGAACAGGGCTCCGGCGCATGCGTGGGAAAGCCTCACCCTCTTTTTGGGAAGAAGGATGTACACCGTGGTAATGGTCAAGAACATAAGGATAAAGGGGATGACAAACCCTATAAAAATGCCGGTGATCCTGCTCATCCTCAGGGCCGGGAAGAATTCCTTCAGAGGGGAAAGCATCGATATGCTTGAGCTGGCACTGAAGGAGACGAGGAAAAAGGCGCTGATAAGCGTCACCACAAAGAGGGAGAGTATCAACGAGACAAAGAAGGAACGTTTCACCTTCACCTTGAAGATCACGTTGATGGCGGACTCCATGGACGAAAAGAGTTGATACGAAAGAAAACCGTAAAGGAGAAGGGTGAACTTTCCGAGGCCTTTATGGGTGATGATCATTTTCAATTCTTCGGTAACTTCTGAGGTGACTTTCGGGAAAAAGTTTATGAGTTTTGACAAAAAGAACTGGTAGAACTCCTTTTGCTCACCCAGGAAATACCCAAAGATGGTCACCAGGAAAAGACAGAAAGGGAAAAAGGCCATCATGGAAAAGTAGGAGATCGATCCCGCAAGCATCAGACCGCCGTCTCTGAAAAAGTCCACAAGGCTTTTCAGCAGCATCTTCATATATCACTGCCGTTCACTGGGTTCTTTTCCTCACAAAAATCCTCAAAGGCGTTCCACTGAAGGAGAACTTCTCCCTGAGTATTCTCTCCACATGGCGGAGCGAGGAATCTTTCACCCCTTCGGGGTAGTTGGCAAAGAGGACAAACTGCGGAGGCTCCACCCCCACCTGGGTCATATAATAGAACTTTACTGTCTTCCCTTTGTATAAGGGGATTGGGGCCCGGGATATGGTTTCTCTCAGGATTGTGTTGAGTTCAGCAGTATTGATACGTTTCTTCCTTTGGGAGACCACTCCGTCGATGAGAGGAAAAACCTTGGTGACCCTCTTGCGTTCCAGGCCGGAGAGGGTCAGGACAGGGGCATGGTTGAAGAACCATATCTTGTCCCTGAATTCATGCATGTACCTTTTGTACACGATATCGGGCTCCTTTACCAGGTCCCATTTGTTAAACAGGAATACCGCGCCTTTTCCATACTGCCCTACTATACCCGCAATCCGCCTGTCCTGCTCCACAATGCCATCAGACGCATCAAGGACCACAAGAGTTACATCGCAACGTTCTATACTCCTGATTGCCCGTACCATGGAATAGCGTTCAATGGAATAGCCAACCTTTCCCTTCTTCCTTATACCCGCGGTATCAATGACGAGGTATTTCTTCCCGTAATACGTACATACCGAATCAATGGAATCACGGGTGGTTCCGGGAAGGGGGCTTACGATCATCCGTTTTTTCCCAAGCAGGGTATTCACCAGCGTGGATTTTCCCACATTGGGTCTTCCCACGACAGCGATCTTCGGGTAATCCAGATCTTCCTCACCCTGTTCTTTCCTGGGAAGAAGGGAGGCTGCCCTGTCCATGAATTCATCGAATTCATAGCCGGTCGCGGCAGAAAGAGGGACCAGATCGTCCACACCAAGAGAGTAAAAATCATACAGCCGGTCTTCCCTTGTAGGGGCATCAATCTTATTTACTGCCCAGAGGACCTTCTTCCCTGAAGCCCTGAGCATTCTTGAAAGGTCAATGTCATGGGGGGTAAGGCCTTCTTTCCCGTCCAGGAGGTGTATGATGAGGTCAGCCTCCTCAATGGCAAACTCTGCCTGTTCCTTCACCTGGGGGAAAATATCCTCTGCGGGTTCAGGATAAAAGCCCCCTGTATCCACGATAACAAAGGACTTTCCACCCCATTCCGCTTCCTGATAGTTCCTGTCCCTGGTGACACCGGGAATTGATTCCACGATGGCGGTCTCGCCCCCTGCGATCCTGTTAAAGAGGGTGGATTTCCCTACATTCGGCCTGCCGACTATGACCACGAAAGGTTTTGACATTGTGTGGGGT
>Ga0115026_10000366_pt1 | contig 11928 bp, 10 predicted proteins | sample Mud_0915_D1_FD_83878 | JGI IMG/M metagenome (GOLD analysis project Ga0115026, IMG submission 83878) | Wetland microbial communities from Old Woman Creek Reserve in Ohio, USA - Mud_0915_D1 | ecosystem: Environmental > Aquatic > Freshwater > Wetlands > Sediment ...
AGGTGTTCTCAGTCTCGAGGTCCACCGTCCCGTCACGATTCCGGACGGCGACACCGATTGCGACCCCGATACCGGCTCCGACATCGAGATCCTTCCCTCATGACCGCGAGATCGCGCACGATCAGGGGTCGCGCGGCCCGGGCAGGTATATTCAGATCGCCTTGCACTGACACATAAGTGTCTTTGTGGTGCTTGACTTTGGCGGAGGGGGTTGCTTGAATCACCGCATGAGCGAGATCCGTAGAGCGGTGTTCCCAGCAGCCGGTCTTGGGACGCGGTTTCTGCCCGCCACCAAAGCGCAGCCGAAGGAAATGCTGCCGCTGGTTGACAAGCCCCTGATCCAATACGTCGTCGAAGAGGCGGTGGATGCAGGTATCGAGAACCTTGTCATCGTAACCGGTCGAGGCAAGAATGCGATAGAAGACCACTTCGACGTTTCGTTTGAGCTCGAGAGGATCCTCGAAGACAGGGGGAAATCGGATCTGCTCAAGCTGGTCCGGGCGGTTTCCGACATGGTCAACATCGTCTACGTTCGTCAAAAGGAGGCTCTGGGCCTGGGACACGCGGTGATGATGGCGGAAAATCTTGTGAATCGGGAGCCATTCGCGGTTCTGCTTGGGGACGACGTGATCGAGGCCGAACCACCGTGCATCCGGCAGATGATTGACGTCTACGAGCGACATCGCGCCAGTGTAATCGCGATCATGGAAGTGCCTCGTGACGAGGTCCAACGCTACGGGATCATCAAAGGTGCTCCGCTCGAAGGCGGAGGCGGACGCGTCTACAGGGTCGAGGATCTGGTCGAGAAGCCGTCTGTAGAAGATGCTCCGTCCAATCTGGCGATCATCGGACGCTACATCCTGACTCCGGGTATCTTTCCCGCCTTGCGGGGAACCGGACAGGGCCGCGGGGGAGAGATCCAACTGACTGACGGCCTGAGACGCCTGCTGTCGGAAGAGCAAGTCCTGGCGTATCGCTTCCAGGGGCGGAGATATGACGCCGGCGAGAAGCTGGGCTTCCTCAAAGCGACCGTGGAGTTCGCCCTCAAGAACAGCGAGCTGGGACCTGAGTTTCGCAAGTATCTGAAATCTCTAATTCTCAACTGATTCCGCCGGCGGGCTATCCTATGCGGGTTCTGGTAATCGGTTCAGGTGGCCGCGAACACGCCCTCGTTTGGGCTCTGAAACGCAGCAGCCGCGTCAGCCATCTCGTCTGCGCACCGGGTAACGGCGGAATCGCTCGTGACGCCGCCTGCCACCCCATCTCTCCGGCTGACCAACGTGCGGTTCTCGACCTGGCAATCTCCCAGAAGATCGATCTGGTGGTGATCGGGCCGGAAGCCCCGCTTGCGGCAGGCCTTGCGGATTTCCTTTCGGAGCATGGCTTGCCGACAATGGGGCCCACTCGAGCTGCCGCTCGGCTTGAGTGCAGCAAGGTCTTCGCCAAGGAATTCATGGCGCGGCACGATATTCCCACTGCCCAATTCAGCGTTCACGAAACGCCCGAGCGGGCTTTGTCTGCCATTGAATCGCGTGAGGTCCGATATCCCCTGGTGGTCAAGGCGGACGGTCTTGCAGCCGGAAAAGGCGTCGTGGTGGTCCAAGACCCCCAGAAAGCGGCCGAGGCGATCAGAAGGATGATGGTCGAGAGGGAATTTGGCTCGGCAGGAGAAAAGGTCGTTCTGGAGGAGTTTCTGGCCGGTAAGGAAGTCTCCTACATCGTTTTCACCGACGGCTCGACAACTGTTCCCGCGGTCGCCGCCCGCGACCACAAGGCGGCCTATGACAACGACCGGGGCCCGAACACCGGAGGTATGGGCGCATTCTCGACGGATGACATTCTGGCTCCGGAGCTCGAGAAGTATGTGCTCGAGAAGGTGATCCATCCCGTTATCCGTGGAATGGAGAAAGAGGGATGCCCTTTCAAGGGGATGCTGTATGCGGGTTTGATGCTCACGCCCGGGGGCCCCAAAGTCCTCGAGTTCAATGTCCGGATGGGGGACCCGGAAGGGCAGGTGATCCTGCCAAGGCTGGGGAGCGATTTTGCTGTACTGTGCGAGAACCTGGCGTTGGGAAAGCTGGCAGACTGCAGGGTTGAGTGGAGCGCGAGTTCGGCGATTTGTATCGTTCTGGCTTCCGGAGGCTATCCCGGCGCCTACTCCAAGGGCAAGGTGATCTCCGGAATTGAGATGGCCGAGGAGAACCCCAAGGTTTTCGTTTTCCACGCAGGCACCCGGCGGCTGGGTTCGAGCCTGGTTACCGATGGCGGGCGTGTGCTGGGTGTTACGGCCGTCGACAGGGACCTTGGATCGGCAATGGTCGTGGCCTACGAGGCGGTCAACAAGATTCGCTTTGACGGCATGCAGTATCGGCGCGACATCGGGGCGAGCGGCCTGGCGTCCCGCTGATGGCGCGCTGACGATGACTGAGCAGCGGTGCAGTCGGGGCGAGTCCGGCCGCTGGTCCGTTTCATCGAAAACACAACAGATCTTTGCGAGCGGTCGTCTGGCGAAGTCACCCTTCCCGTCGCCGCGTGGCACTCGTCAGATCTGGTCACGGAGGCCTTGTGATAAGACCGAAAGTTGCGGTTGTGATTGGAAGTGACTCCGACTACCCCGTGATAGAGGACATGATCGGGTTGCTGGAGAAGTTTTCGATACCTTTCGAGATAACCGTCTCCAGCGCTCATCGTTCCCCCGACAGGACGCACCGGTATGCCGCGACGCTTGAAGAGAGGGGGATACAGGTTGTGATCGGGTGCGCCGGAGCAGCGGCCCACCTTGCAGGAGTCCTGGCGTCGCACACGATCCTCCCGGTGATCGGGGTGCCGATCGACTCCTCCCCGTTGAAAGGCTTCGATGCGCTCCTGTCTACTTCCATGATGCCCGCCGGCGTCCCTGTGGCCACCATGGGAATCGGCAAGTCGGGCGCGGCCAACGCCGCCCTCCTTGCAGCCCAGATCCTGGCGCGGAATGATGCTGCCTTGGCGGATCGTTTGAGGGAGCACAAGAAGTCACTCGCCGATCGCGTCGAGGAGCGTGATCGCGAGCTCAAGAAATCCCGCAATGTCTAAGTTCTACATCTGCACCTTTGGCTGTCGCTGCAATCAGGCCGACAGCGGTGCGATCCGTGAGAGCCTCTGCCGGAAGGGTCTCGAGGAAGCGGCGAGCCACAGCGATGCCGACCTCGTTGTCGTCAACTCCTGCACGGTAACGCAGAGGGCCGACCAGCAAGTGCGCCGGGCCGTGCGCAGGTTTCACTGCGACAATCCGGGTGCTCGCGTCGTCGTAGCGGGTTGTTACGCGCAGCGAGACCCGGATTCATTGGCTGCGATACCCGGCGTCAGCCTCGCGGTTGGTAACGCGGATCGCGAACGCCTGGCTGAACTCCTGGAGGAGAGCGTCGCAACCCCCGAAATCAAGGTATTCCGCTCGCCTCTGACCGGTCGCGGCCCCCATCTCTCGATGGCTCCATGCGGGACCGGGGGCAAGACCCGTCCTCTATTGAAGCTCCAGGACGGCTGCGATGCGCGTTGCTCGTACTGCATTGTGCCCTCAGTGCGAGGGCCGGGGCGAAGCGCCCGGCCGGAGGACGTCCTGACGCAGGTCAAAGCCCTGCTGGATGCCGGGTACCGCGAGATCGTTCTGACCGGTGTCAATCTCGGCGCCTATGGACGGAATCTCGAGGGCGCGCCGACGTTATCCCGGCTGCTGCGACGCATCCTCGAGATCCCGGGACTCGGGCGGCTTCGTCTCAGCAGCATTGAGCCCATGCGCTTTTCCCGCGATATCGTGCGGCTTGCAGCCTCAAATCCTGCAATTGCACCGCATTTTCACATCCCCCTGCAAAGCGGCTCAGACCGGGTACTGCGGGCGATGCGCCGGCCCTACACGGCCGCTCGATTCCTGAGCCTGGCCGACTTCATACGCGAGACTCTCCCCATCTCCGGATTAGGGACGGACGTCCTGGCGGGCTTTCCGGGCGAGAGCGAGGAGGACTTCCGGATGACGTGCGACCTTGTCCGACGGGCTCCGCTGACGTACCTGCACGTCTTCCCCTTTTCGGCCCGCCCGGGGACGGCAGCCGGCTCCATGGCGCCCCGCATCGATCCTGCCGTGATCCATGCGCGCGTAGCGACGCTGCGCTCCATTTCAAACGAGAAAAACCTGGCATTCCGGCGCAACCTCATCGGCCGGGAGTTGCCTGCCATCACGCTGGCGAGAGAAGAAGGTATGGGAGACTCGACGGTCCTGACGGAGAACTACGTCCACGCCCGTGTTGCCGGCTCCGTCGTTCCGAATCAGTTGATCACAGCCCGCATCGTTGATGTACTTGCCGAAGAGACGGTGGCTGCGGTCGTCTAACCGGGCACGCCCGAAGCGCGCAGCTAACTCTCCAGGACAACAGTCGCCACAGCATTCTCTTCGGAGTGCGACAGACTCGCGTGGATCGCACGAACTTGCATCCGCGCGGCAATCCGGGCCGCTTGCCCGTGGATCCGGATCACCGGCGCCTTCCCTTCTTCCCTTTGAACCTCCACGTCGATCCAGCGGATTCCGTTGGACCAGCCCGTGCCGAGAGCCTTCAGCAACGCTTCCTTCGCCGCAAAGCGGACCGCGTAATGCGGTGCAGGGTCCCGATGTGTATTGCAGTATCCCTGCTCTCCGGGCGTGAAGACCCGTTCAACGAACCGCGTCTTCTGGCGTTGAAGGATACCGCGGACGCGGCCCACCGAAACGATGTCCACCCCCGTTCCGAGAATCATTTTTCACCCCAACCGGCGATTGACAGAAGGCAAAGCCGCAGGAGAGGATGTCGTGTATGTCGACGAGCGACTTCACCAGGAGAGTGGAAAACGGAACCCCCATATACACTTGCCGGGCTCTGGAGGAACTGCCGTTTGTAAGGCATGGCTTTTCCACGCGCATTGGAGGCGTGAGTGCAGGTGATGCGGGCCTCCTCAACCTGAGTCGCGTTCCCTGGGATCAACCGGAGCTCGTGGAGGAAAACAGGCGGCGCTTTCTCGATGCCGTCGGGTTGCACGGCACGCACCTGGTCACGATCTCACAGGTCCACTCGGACCGCATCCATATCATAGAGAATAATTCCGGCCAATGGAACGCTTCTGCCACCGGAGATGCGCTGGCAGGCCGCCCTGCAGGCACCGCCTTGGCGGTGCAGGTCGCGGATTGTTTCCCGATTCTCGTCGCCGATCCATCGACCCGGGCCATCGCAGCGATCCATGCCGGCTGGCGCGGGACGCGTTCCCGCATCCTCGCCAAGACAGTCGCAGCGATGAAGCGGTCGCTTGGCAGCGAACCGGCCAACCTCCGGGTTGCCATTGGTGCCGGGATTCGCGCCTGCTGCTTCGAGGTCGGAGCGGAGGTGGTGGCGCAGTTCCACCAAGAGTACCCTGCCGGGGCTCTCGCTTCCCGTCACCCCCTGCATGAGGGAAAGTTCCTCTTGGACCTGCCTGCCGCACTGCATTATCAGGCCGAGGAGGCGGGCATCAGGAGTGACACGGTCTTCGATCTTGGTTTGTGCACCTGCTGCAATTCGGAAGAGTTCTTCTCATACCGCCGCGAAGGCGATCGCTCCGGAAGGATGATGGGTCTCATCGGGCGAAGATAGCCGCGGCCGGGCCGGGGTCGACTGGCCGTGCGGTCCCGCAACTGCAACCGGGGTTCCCCTTCGAACGGTGTCGGTATCGGAATCCCTGTCGCAATCGGGACAGGGCAACAACCGGCTCACAAGCGTGAGCGATCGGCGGTGAACGGCTTGGCGGGTCTTGGAGGGAGGTGAACAAGGTCGCCGCGCGCATGCTCTCTCCCTGCCAGCATGCCGCATGCGGCGGAAACATCGGCGCCGCGCGGGCGGCGGATGTAGGCCGTGATGGAATGGCCGATCAGAATCTCCTGAAATGCCAGGATCCGGCTCTCGCTCGGGGCCTTCAGTCGCAGCCAGGGATCGGCGTTGAGTGGAATCAGGTTGATCTTCTTCTTGAGTCCCTTCAGCAGGGCCGCAAGCCGGTGGGCGTCCTCGGGAGAGTCGTTCACGTCGTCGATCAGTACGTACTCAAAGGTAATGCGGCGCCTCTTTTCGAGCGGGAACCTGCGGCATGCTTCGAGCAAGGCGGCGATGTTCCATTTCCTGTTGACGGGGATGAGCTGGTCCCGGACCTCATCAGTGGTCGCGTTCAGGGAGATCGCCAGATTCGGTATCAACGGCTCCGCTGCCAGCGCCTCGATACCGGGCACCACCCCCGATGTCGAGAGCGTGATCCGGCGGGGTGAAATGGAGAGGCCCTCCGGGTCTGCCATCAACCGGATCGCCTTCATGACATTGTCGTAGTTGTGCAGGGGCTCGCCCATCCCCATGATCACGATGTTGAGCCGCTTCGAGGGGACCGAGCGATCCGAGCGGAGGGCCAGCACCTGCCCAACGATTTCTCCTGCGGACAGGACGCGTCGCATCGGCAGCCTGCCAGTAACACAGAACAGGCAGCCGACTGCGCAGCCGACCTGGGTAGAAATGCAGATGGTGTCGCGCTTCTCCTCGGGGATGAAAACGGATTCGATCTTCATTCCGGGCGAAACCTCGAAGAGATATCGCCGTGTCCCGTCCCCGGAAGCGAAGGTGCAATCCAGCCGGGGCAGTGATATCGAAAAGCTCTCGGAAAGCCGCCCGCGCAGGTCCTTGCCCAAGTCGGTGAAGTCCGCCCACGACCTGTTACAGCGGCGGTAGATGCCGGCGTAAATCTGCCGGGCACGGTACGGAGCCTCGCCCATCCCGGCGATGGCAAATTCGATCTCGTTCAAATCGGAGCCAACAAGGTTGGGAAGTGAACCTGTCTCGGGCTGCATGCTCGTGGTCACCATCCAAGAAGATACCACGAGGTTCGCACGGTCCTTGCAGGAGGAGGCGGGGAGCACCGTCAACCCGGCGGTTTGGTCGCCGCCGGAAACGAAGCCCCAAGCATTGGCGGTGAGATAATCAATGTCGGCCCGGCAGCGAAGTTGCGGGCACCTGCGGGCTGTGGTAGTAATAGGCAGATTCGATCTGCGCTCACACAGGAATCCGAATGGACGTCCAGAAAAGGGAGTTCAAGAACGGTCTTGTCGTTGCGACAGAAGTCATGCCGTATCTGCATTCGGTCTCGATAGGAGTCTGGTTGAAGGGCGGATCACGTTTCGAGACCGAATCCGATGCCGGCATATCGCACTTCATAGAGCACCTGCTTTTCAAGGGGACGCGGACGCGGTCGGCGGCAGCGATCGCCAAGGCGATCGATTCCGTCGGGGGCCAGCTGAACGCGTTCACCGACAAAGAGTACGTCTGTTTCTACGCGAGGGTGCTCAACCGGCACCTTTCGTTCGCTTTCGGATTGCTTTCTGACATCGCACTCAATCCGACGTTTCCTTCTGAGGAGATGGAGCGGGAACGCGAGGTGATCTTCGAAGAGATCAGCATGGTGGAGGATTCTCCGCAGGAACTGATCCAGGACATCTATCAGGAGTCGCTGTGGAAGGAGCATCCCCTGGGGCGGCCGGTATCCGGGACGCGGGAGTCGGTGGCGGGAATCACCCGTGCGCAGGTCAAGCGTTTCTTCGACCGGAACTACACCGCAAAGAACACCGTGATTTCGATCGCGGGCAACATTCGTCATGATGAGGCCTTCAAGCTTACCGCCCGTCACTTCGAAGGGCTCATCCCCGGCAAGCGCCTGAGTCCCGGGGGAGCGCCTGAATTCAGCGCGGCGCGCGTCGTGCGCCAGAAGCCGAACCTGGAGCAGACTCACATCTGCATGGGAGCGAAGTGCCCTTCCCTGACCTCGGATGAGCGCTACGCAGTGCAACTGTTGAGCAACATACTGGGCGGAGGCGTCAGTTCGCGCCTGTTCCAGAGCATCCGTGAAAAGCGGGGACTCGCGTACTCCATCTACTCGGGGCTGAATCTGTACCGCGACGCGGGGACGATTTTCGTTTACGCGGCGGCAGCCCCGGACAAGACGGCCCGGGTTGTCGAACTCGTCGTGCGCGAGATCGCGAAGATGTGCAGGCAGGTTGTGCCGGCGCACGAACTCCGGCGCGCCAAGGACAACATGCTGGGGTCGATCATGCTCAGTCAGGAAAGCTCCGCGAGCCGGATGACGCAGCTGGCCCAGCAGCAAATCTACTTCGAGCGGTTCTACACGGTCGAGGAGGTGGTACGCGAGATCGAGGGTGTCAGCGCAGAGCACATCCGGAGGCTCGCGAACGAAATCTTCGAACAAAGAACGCTTGCACTGACGCTCCTGGGAAGCCAAGATGGGCGCGGACTCGAGGCGGTAGACCTGAGGGTGTGAGAGGATGGGGCTGGAAATAACCGTTCTTGGCAGCGGGAGTTCGGGAAACGCTACCCTGGTCAGTGACGGCGAAACCCGTATACTCGTCGACGTCGGGTTGAGCGGGCGGGAAACGGCTCGGCGGCTCAGGGAATGCGGCCTGGAACCGGGTTGCATATCGGCCATCGTCATCTCGCACGAGCATGGCGACCATTGCCGCGGCCTTGCGCCCTTCGTGAAGAACCTCGGGGTGCCGGTATTCATCAGCGCCAGCGCGCTGGCCGCATCCGAAATCGAACTTGAGCCGAGGCGTGTGCAGCGGATTCAATCGGGAGTCCCGTTTGACATAAACGGGATCCTGTTCACGCCCTTCGATATTCCGCACGACGCCGCGGACCCGATGGCCCTCACGATCGAGCGGCGAGGCGTAAAAGCAGGGATTGTCGTTGACCTCGGATACATCTCGAACCTCGTGGTGGAGCGGTTGCGAGGCTGTGACTGTATCGTGCTGGAGTCCAACCACGATCTGCAGATGCTCCGGGTCGGGCCTTACCCGTGGGCACTCAAGCAGCGTGTTATGAGCAGGCGCGGGCATCTCTCGAATGAGAGCGTGGCCCGCTACCTGGCAAACGAATTCGATGGGCGGGCGAGGCACATCGTTCTTGCCCATCTCAGCAAGAAGAACAACCTTCCGGATCTGGCACTGGAGTCGGCGCGGAGAGCGCTCGAGGAGCGCAGCATGCTTCTCTGCAACCAGACCCGGCTCGAGATGGCCGGTCCCGACACTGTCAGCAAGACTTACTCCTACTGAAGGCGATTACCCCGAAGCTGGAGACTGCATCGGGGTCAGCGGAGGATTCAGCGCCATGATCGACCGTTATTTCCCTCGTGATCTCGCCGAAATCTGGTCGGATGAAAACAAGTTTCGTTCCTGGTTGAAAGTGGAGGTCGAAGTCTGCCGCGTGCTGGCCGAAAAGGGATGGATTCCCGCAGCCTCGATGGAGAGTATCGAGCGCAACGCCAACTTCTCGCTGGAGCGGATCGTCGAAATCGAAAAGAAGACTCACCACGACCTGATCGCTTTCACGACCAGTGTCGCCGAGTTCGTCGGACCGGATTCGCGTTTCATCCACTGGGGGCTGACATCAACGGATGTCGTGGATACGGCGCAGGCGCTCCAGCTCCGGGCTGCGAACGAGATCATCCTCGGGGCGATAGACGAGTTCATGGAGGTTATGGGCCGCCGGGCGCAGGAGCACAGGAAGACGCTGATCATGGGGCGTACGCACGGCGTTCATGCGGAGGTGACGACGTTCGGCCTCAAGCTCGCCGTATGGTATGACGAGATGCGCCGCAACCGGGAAAGGATGAAGCGGGCTGCTGAGGCGGTGAATGTGGGGAAGATATCCGGGGCGGTGGGGACCTATGCCCACCTGGACCCCGATGTCGAGGCGAAGGTATGCGAGCGGCTGGGAATCAAGGCCGCCCGCATTTCCACCCAGACACTCCAGCGCGACCGTCACGCCGAATACCTGAGCACGATTGCCATCGTCGGATCTTCGCTCGAAAAGTTCGCGACGGAGATTCGCCATCTCCAGCGCACCGAGGTGAGGGAGGCCGAGGAACCTTTTGCAGCCGGCCAGAAGGGATCGTCGGCCATGCCGCACAAACGGAATCCGGTAAAAAGCGAACAGGTTTGCGGACTGTCCCGGGTTCTCCGTGGTTATGCGACCACGGCGCTGGAGGACGGAGCGCTCTGGCACGAGCGTGACATTTCCCATTCGTCGGCCGAGCGCGTGATACTGCCCGACGCGACAGGCCTCCTGTGCTACATGCTGCGGACCATGACCTACATCGTCGGAGGCCTGGTGGTATATCCGGAGCGGATGTTGAAGAACATGGAGCTGACGCGGGGCCTGGCCTACTCGGGCCAGCTTCTTCTCGACATTACCAGGAAGGGAGTCCTCCGCGAGGAGGCCTATGTCTGGGTTCAGCGGTGCTCGATGCGCGTCTGGAACGAGGACAAGGATTTTCTGCAGGTACTTCTTGAGGATCCGGACATTACCAGGGTTTTGACCGGGGAAGAGATACGCTCAGTCGTGAATCCCGAGCTCCAGCTTCGGAACGTGGACGCGATCTTCTCACGTGTCTTTGAATAGAAGACGTCAGGGAATTGGATCTTGCATTTCGGGGCGGGGGTCCATATCATTTCTGGTTTTGAATATTTCTGCCGGAGACGCACGTGCCAAAGAGGACATTCCAGCCCAATAACAGCAGGCGTAAGAAGACACACGGCTTCAAGGCCCGCATGGCGACGAAGGGCGGGCGCCTGGTGCTGAAACGCCGCAGAGCCAAGGGTCGCAAAAGGCTGACAGTGAGTGGATAACTCTCATCCGGAACGGTTTCCGCGGCACCTCCGAATTGTGCGGGGGTCCGAGTATCGTTCCATATACAGTGAGGGGCGGAGGACACAGACGCGGTGGTTTGTGCTCTTCAGCAGACAGAACGGACTTGGCCACCATCGACTTGGTATCACGGTCTCGCGAAAAGTCGGGAACGCCGTGGTCCGGAACCGGGTCAAACGCCTGTTCCGTGAGGTTTTCCGCAGGTCGCACGCTGAAATCCCTGATAGTTTTGATTTTATCCTGAATGCGAGGCAGGGCTGCGCCGGGGCCGGATACGGCGTGCTGCGAGACGATTTTGTTGCTGCAGCGACGAAGGCCTGCCGGGGAGAGAGTGGAGCGGGTGCCTAGAGCTGCCCGCGGGCGAGTCCTCGCGCCGGAAGGGCAGGAGTGAAAGCTTTAGTGCTCGCGCTGCTGCGCGGATACAAGCGGTACGTTTCGCCGCTGCTGCCTCCGATGTGCCGATTTGAGCCGACCTGTTCGGTATACATGTACGAGGCCATCGAAAAAAGAGGACTGATCAGAGGGTTATATCTGGGCACGAAGCGCCTCCTGCGCTGCCATCCCTTCAGTGCCGGGGGCGTGGACCCGGTGCCCTAGAGTGAGCCGTTTTCTGCCATGGAAAAACGCGTACTTCTTGCCGTTGCCCTCTCCCTGCTGATTCTATTTGGGTTCCGCTATTACGAGGAGCAAAAGCTGGGCAGCAGGGGGCGACCGCGCCCGGCGGCTGTCGTTCCGCCTGCGAAATCCCCTTCTGCGCCGGCGGCTGCGCCGGAGCAGGAACCGGCACAAGTAGCGCCGCAGGTAGAAGCTGCGGCCGCCGTCGGCGATACACAAGCCGGTGCGCAGCAGCTGGTGATCGATTGCGGCCTGTACCGCGCCGTTCTGGACAATCGGGGCGGACTGATTACCCGTTGGCAGCTGAAGAAATACAAGTCGGCCAAGGGCGAACCGTTCGAAATGGTGGCAGACGGGCACAGCGCTGAGACGAGGCCCTACCCGGGATCGCTGGTTCTGGACGACGCGGCCTTGATGCGGGCGGCCAACAGTGAGCCATACGCCGTGGAAATTGTGGAGGGCGGGGGCGCCCTCGGCGCCGCGCTCTCACCCCCGGTGACGATCGCGCTGACGCTGAGACGCGGTGATCTTCTGGTTACGAAGCAATACCGGTTCTCGCAGACCAACTACATCGCGGAGTATTCCG
>Ga0115026_10000368_pt1 | contig 11917 bp, 12 predicted proteins | sample Mud_0915_D1_FD_83878 | JGI IMG/M metagenome (GOLD analysis project Ga0115026, IMG submission 83878) | Wetland microbial communities from Old Woman Creek Reserve in Ohio, USA - Mud_0915_D1 | ecosystem: Environmental > Aquatic > Freshwater > Wetlands > Sediment ...
CCCGCGGCGATGACGTTCATCCCCTGGTCCCGTGCTGCGTTATACACAGCCAGGTCGATCTCTCCGACGATAAAACAATCGAGGCCCGATTCCCGTGCCTCGTTCAGCATGCTGCCCCCGCCGCCGGAGATGATGCCAATGGAGCGGACGCGGTTTTTGCCGAACCGGAAAACGCGGCAGGTCAATCTCAGTTGCCTGCCCAGTTTTTTCGCCACTGCGTCCATCGTCGCTGCCCTTTCGAGCGTCCCCGCATACCCGATCCTGATGCCGTGGTACCTGCCGAACCTCCGGGGCTCCCGGACGCCCAGCATGCGGCATAGCTGGATATTGTTCCCGTACTCTGCATGCAGATCCAGCGGCAGATGCGCTGCATAGAGCGCCATGTTGCGCTTGGCAAGATACGTCGCCCGCAGCCGTTCCAGTTCGCGGTCTTTCTGCGGCCGCCACTTGATCCCGTGGTGGACGACCAAGAGGTCAACGCCCAGGCGGTCCGCCTTCTCAAAGGTGGAGATACAGGCATCGACGGCGAACCCCACCTGTTCAACCGACCTGCCCGATTGCGGCCGGACCTGCAATCCGTTCACTGATGCATCGCGGATCGTCCTTATGCGCAGCGTTCTGTTCAGAAAGCTCACAATATCCGCAATTGTGGCTTTTCCCATCCTCACGTCCCCGTTTCCAGCGCACGGGCGCCGATATCCCTGCGAAAGTGAGCGCCTTCGAACGAGATCTCCCGGACGCCGGCATAAGCGCTGTCGATAGCTGCCGCTACGCTGGGCCCGAAGCCGGTGACCCCCAGGACCCTGCCGCCGTCGGTGACCACCTTCCCGTCCTTGAGCGCCGTCCCGGAATGGAAGACCATGACGTTCCTGAGGCCCGCGGCCTTGTCGAGGCCGCTGATCTCCTTGCCCTTCTCATATCCTCCCGGGTACCCGCCCGAGGACATGACCACGCACACAGCCGAGTCGGTCTTCCATTTGATCGGCGTCGAAGCGAGCTTGTTGTCCAGAATGGCTTCGATGATGTCGACAAGGTCGCTGTCGAGTCTCGCCATGACGGGCTGGGTCTCGGGATCGCCGAACCGGGCATTGAACTCAAGGACCTTTGCCTCGCCATTATGGATCATGAGCCCCGCGTAGAGGATCCCCTTGAACAACCGGCCTTCCTTTTCCATGGCGCGGACTGTGGGGTTCATCACCTTTTCCATGACCTGCTTCTCGATCTGTTTCGTCACGACCGGCGCCGGAGAATAGGCGCCCATGCCGCCGGTGTTCGGCCCCTTGTCAGCGTCGAACACCCGCTTGTGGTCCTGCGACGACGCCATGGGGACCACGGTCTTCCCGTCGGTGAAGGCCATGAACGATGCCTCCTCTCCCCTGAGGCATTCCTCCACGACCACGACATCGCCCGCTCCGCCGAAGACCTTCCTGGTCATGATCAGGTCGAGGGCGTTGACCGCCTCCTCGACCGTCTCCGCGACAACCACGCCTTTGCCTGCGGCGAGACCCGCCGCCTTCACGACAATGGGAGCGCCCTTGCTTCTTATATAGACCTCGGCCTCGGCCCGGTCCGTAAAGGTCCCGTACTCGGCCGAGGGGATATGGTACTTCCTCATCAGGTCCTTGGTAAAGGCCTTGTTCGCCTCGATCTCTGCCGCGTTCTTTGCCGGCCCGAAGACACGAAGCCCCGCCTTCTGGAACTCGTCCACAATACCCATCGAGAGCGGTCCTTCGGGCCCGACGATGGTCAGGTCTACGGCTTTCGAGCTCGCGAACGCGACGAGACCGGCAATGTCCTCGGCCTTGATTGGAACGCATTCGGCAAGTTGCGCCATGCCGGCGTTGCCCGGCGCTGCATAGATCTGTGTCACCCGGGGGCTCTGGGAGACCTTCCAGACCAGGGCGTGCTCCCTGCCACCACCGCCAACGATAAGTACCTTCATGTTCGCTCCTTAGCGCGCTGTTATTGTACCAACGGCCGCCCGGTGACCTCTTGCCTGGTGCCTGTCTCTTTCTCTTCCAGCACCGCGTTCATGCTCCCTGTCCGGTAGCCTTCGAGATCGAGGCTGATGTAGACATATCCCAATGCCTTGAATGCGTCCACAATCCGCTGCCGGACATCCCCGGCAACAAGCCGGACGAGGTCCTCTTGCTCGACCTCGATGCGCACCGTGTCGCCATGGTGGCGAACACGGACCTGACGAATGCCGAGACTGCGGATAATGTCCTCCGCTGCCTGGATGTTCCTGAGCAGTTCGCGAGTTATGAGGGTCCCGTACGGTATGCGAGAGGAAAGACAGGCAAGGGACGGTTTGTCCCACATGGGCAGGTTCATTCGTCGGGCGAGGTCCCGTACTTCCTGCTTGGCGAGGCCCGCTTCGGCGAGAGGACTGCGCACAGAGAACTCTCCTGCGGCCTTCCTGCCGGGCCGGTAATCCCGGAGATCGTCGATGTTCGAACCGTCCAGGATGTACGTGATCCCCTCGGCATCGGCGACCTGCCGGAGCTTGCCGAAAAGCTCCTGTTTGCAGTGGTAGCATCGGTCAGGCGCGTTCCGGGAGAACGCATCACGGACAAGCTCTTCCGTAGCCAGGATGCGGTGATGAACGCCAAGCGATGCCGCGAATCTCTTCGCAGGTTCGAGTTCTGCAGGCGGATAGGTCTCGGAGATGGCGGTAACGGCGATGATGTTCGGGCCAAGAACCTCGGACGCGGCGCGGAGGAGGACGGAACTATCGACGCCGCCGGAATAAGCGAGAATGGCCATATCCATCTCGCGTAACAGGGACCACAGCCGGTCCCGCTTTTCATCAATTTGCATTGTGGCGATAATAACACAGCACCAGCGGAAGTGTCAATAAAGTCCTTGCAGGCAAGGCGCTTGCCGGCTCGTTACTTCTTTACCAGGTTCTGGAGGTATCCCAGTTTCAGGGAGAGGGCCATCGCCGCCTCCTGGACCTTCGCAGCGACCCCGCCCGCATCGAGACGGTCGTCGCCAAGCCGGTTGGCCGGAGCAACGATCCCCACCGCGGCGATCACATTCTTGGAAAAATCCCGGACCGGCGCAGCGATGCTCCGCACATCGAGATCGCATTCCTCGTTCTCGACAGCGTATCCGCGCTCCCTGGCCCCCTTGAGCTCGTTCAGGAGGGCATCACGCGTCCGCAGCGTGCGGGGCGTGACAACGGGAAGCTCGTTCTCGGGGTACAAACGCTCGATCTCTGCAGGCGAAACGAACGACAGGTGCGCCTTGCCTACGGCGGTGCAGTGGGCGGGAAGCATGGCCCCGACGCGGGACACCGCGCGGACCGTCCGGTCCGTCTCGACGCTGTCCATGTAGATGACCTTGGTCGCCCGCAGGACAGCAACGACCGCGGTCTCACCGGTGGACGCCATGAGGTCCTCAAGGATCGGCCGGGCCTGCCGACGGCACTCGCGCTGCTCGATGAAAATCGAGCCGAGCTGCAGGGTCTTGGGGCCGAGGCGGTAACTCTCCGTCTCCCGGTTCTGCTCGATATAACCGCGATGTTCCAGCGTGGCGAGCAGGCGGAAGACATTGTTCTTGTGCAGTCCAAGGCGCTTGGAAAGTTCCGTCACGCCGAGCTCGTCCTCGGTCTTGGTGAAGGACTCAAGGATGTCGAGCGCGTGGGACACGGACTGGATCAGGTAGTTTTCTTTATCCCGTTTCATGGATGTGCGTCAAGCCTCCGTCGCGTTCACCGTACTCCTGGGAGCGTCCCCGGCAGGTTCCCGGTCTTGACCGGGTATCCCTTCCCGATCCATTCGGGCATTCCGCCCTGGAAGATCATGAGGTACGAATAGCCCAGCCCTGCCGCCGATCCCGCGGCGGCCTTGCTGAGCGTTCAACCCGCCCCCCGGCAATAGAAGATCAGCGGCACGGCCTTGTCCTTCGGGAGCCTGTTCTTCTCCGCCGCTATCCGTTCAGCAGGAATATTCATGGATCCGGGAATGTGGCCGGCCTGATACTCTTCAGGCGATCTCACATCGATGAGAACCGCCTTCCGATCCCCGGTCATCAAGCCCTTGATCTGATCCGCACCTATCGTCAGATATTGCGCCAGGACGGCCGTCGCAGAAAAAAGGACGCTCAAAACCACCATGGCTGGCAGGTTTTTCTTCATCACCATCCACCTCCGCATTATTATAAAACAGGTGTTTACTTATTAAATCAGCAGCAGGTTTTTGTCAAGATAAATAAGCCGATGGTCAATCTTCACTATTGCAAAAGCGAGATGAGGAAGGGTATATTATCGAGCCCTGCAGCAAGCTACGAGGAATCTTAGATCCTCAAAGAATTTATTGTTCGTCTAATCGCTCGCTAACCCGATAGCAAGACTTCGGCGAGCTCAGTCGAGCCGCTACGGAGAATGCGCTCGCGCCTGGATTCACTACTTTGGTTCCCTAGTCGAGGAGGTTCGTTTGAGGAGCAAAGCAGTCGCCCTAATTTCGGGCGGGCTCGACAGCATTCTCGCAGCCCGGGTCGTCATCGACCAGGGCTACGAGGTTACCGGGCTCTACTTCACTTCTCCCTTTTCAAAATCCTACGGCTCTGAGGAGTTCACCCCTGCCGCCGCGGTTTCCCGGTCCATCGGGATCGACCTCCGCATCATGGACCTGGGACAGCATTATATCGACCTCATCAGGAACCCGAAGCACGGCTACGGAAAGAACATCAATCCCTGCATCGACTGCAAGATCCACATGCTGGAGCGGGCGAGAATGGTCATGGACGAGATCGGAGCGCCCTTTGTGGTCACCGGCGAGGTCCTGGGACAACGGCCCATGTCCCAGCGGCGCGATACGCTTCACATCATCGAGCGCGATTCCGGTCTCAAAGGGCTCATCCTGCGCCCGCTCTCCGCGACCCTCCTCCCGCCAACCCGGGCAGAGCAGGACGGACTCATTGTCCGGGACAAGCTCCTGGGTATCAGCGGCCGCAGCCGGACTGTGCAGTTGCAGATGGCGGAACGGTTCGGCATCGAGGGTTTTTCCGCACCGGCAGGCGGCTGCCTGCTGACGGACAAGAACTTCGCTGAGAAGCTTCGCGACCTCTTCCGGGACCAGGAATTGATCACACCCCACGACATCCAGCTTCTGACCGTGGGCCGCCATTTCAGGTTCGACAGTGGAACCAAGATCGTGCTGGGCAGGGACAACAGGGAGAACCAGTTCCTGATGACCTTCGCTTCGCGCGGCTACCACCTCTTCATGCCCCACGGCTTCCCGGGCCCGGTGGCCCTCTTTTCCGGAACACCGGACCCCGAGGTCAAACAGGCCATCGGCAGGCTGATCATCACCTACAGCAAGCAGGTGCCGGGGCAGGTCCGCCACATCCGTTTCGGCAGCGATATATTCGACCCCGGTGATCCCCTCCCCATTCAGTCCATCGGCCTCAAGAAGATCGGCACCGAACACTAGCATTGCCGTCACGGAACCCCCTTTTCCCCCCGCCCTGCTGAAATCTGTGCAATAATATTCATAGGCACGCTCAAGAACGCGCCCCCTTGAGGTTTGCATGTCGATAACGATCGAGGCGGTTCAGGACTATCTCCAGCGGCTTCTCGGAGTGCCGGTGCGGGTACTTTCCCTGTCCGAGCACGGCAAGCAGGAGCTTGCGGGCGAACTTAAGGCATATGGGTATGGCACGCCGCTCTTCCTCGAATACGAAGCCGGCGGGAGGAGGCAGCAGGCCGTGATTGAGACCATGACTCCCTCGTCGTTCGGGCACGACCATTTCTCGGACCGCGCCCAGGCAATCCTCTGGGAACACTCCGCCTTCAACTGTCTTCCCCGGCACGCACGTTCTCTTGACAGCGGGGCATTTCTTAGGTCCGGAAAGATCATCTCGACCGGCCAGGCAGAGGAATTTTTTCTGCTCACCGAGTTCGTCGAAGGCCAGGGATACTTCAAAGACCTTGACCGCATGACGCGCACGGGCGCCGCTTCCGCTTCGGACTTTGATCGAGTGTTGTCCCTGTCAGACTACCTGGCGGAAATACACTCGAAAAAGCTCGATTCCCCCGCATTATACACGCGGCGCATCCGGGACCTCCTGGGACACGGCGAGTGCATCATGGGGCTGATCGATAACTATCCCGACCGATACGAGTTCATCGACCGGGAACTTCTGCAAAGAATCGAGTCGGCATGCATAGACTGGCGTTGGCGGATAAAGCGCCGCGGCCACCGGCTCTGCCAGGTGCATGGAGATTTTCATCCGTGGAACATCCTGTTCCGGGAAGACACCGACTTCGCTCTTCTCGACCGTTCACGCGGGGAATGGGGCGAACCGGCAGATGATGTCACCTGCTTGACCATCAACTATCTGTTCTCCTCCCTCCTTCGCTCCGGGAGGCTCGCGGACCCGTTCGAAACGCTGTTCATGAGGTTCTGGGACAACTATCTGGAAAAGACCCATGACACCGAGATGGCGGAGATCGCCGCCCCGTTCTATGCGTGGCGCGGCCTCGTGATCGGAAGCCCCGTATGGTATCCCCGCCTTCCCGAAGGGGTGCGCAAGACCATTTTCCATTTCATCCAGAACGTGCTGGCGGCGGGACGGTTCGACCACACGGACGTGAACAGGTATTTGAAATGACGGGAGAGAAGGGGTTTGCAGTCTGGATAACAGGCATTCCGGCGTCGGGTAAAAGCTCGATAGCCCGGGAACTCGTCGCCCGTCTGAACCGCGAGGGGAGTTCGCCCGCCGTGCTGGAGTCAGACGCCATGAGAACGGTATTGACGCCGGAGCCCACCTATAGCCGGGACGAGCGTGACCGCTTTTACCTCCAACTGGCGAAGATCGGAGCCATGCTTGCCCGTCAGGGTATCCCGGTCATTATCGACGCCACGGCGAACCGGCGAGAATATCGCGACCAAGCCCGCGCCCTGGTAGCCCGTTTTGTCGAGGTCTTCGTCGACTGCACTGTGGACATATGCAGGGACCGGGACCCAAAGGGCATCTACGCGGCCGCCTCCCGGGGAGACGCCTCGAATGTGCCCGGCGTCCAAGCGGCCTACGAAAATCCGCTGAATCCCGACGTGATCGTTGACTGCCGCGAAACTCCTTCCATCAGTGCCGAGAGAATCTTCACTTATCTCATGAAAAACCGCTACCTATAAACAGATTTATCCTTCCTATTAACGAAACTCATTTGACCGCCCCACAGCCTTCCGATACAATGTTTCGTAATTATGGGTAAAAAAGTGACCTACGAGCGTTGGATAAACCTTTATCTTCCTGATGGATGGAATGAACGAGAAGAAATGGGTTTTGTGCTGCTGGAAAAAGAGAACTGGCCGGGGATGGTCCAGTTGACCTTCATTGAGCGGGAGGAATATACGACACCGCCTGCAGAGGCAGCCAGGATCTACCTGGAGGATACCCTGGAGGAGCGGGATGTGCCCTTTCCCCGCGAAGCGATCCGGGCCGAGAAACGGCCGGATGCCGGCGTAGCCGTCATTGACTACACCGACACGGTGAGCAAGGAGCCCGCGCATTGGCGCATCTGGTTCCTTGTTGACAGCACCCGCGCCATCATGGCCGCCTATATCTGTGATCCGGAACATGACGGGCAGCAGCTCGACGAGGCCACACGTATCGTCGCAGACCTGGAGTTCATCCCGAGCACGAGCGATTAGGAGCAGAGGAAAACACATCAACAAAAAGGGGAAGGAGCTGATGCTCCTTCCCCTTTTTCTTTTCCACCCGGACTGCGCTACACGTATTCTTTCAGTTGCCTGCTTCGCGCAGGATGTCGAAGTTTTTTGAGTGCCTTAATCTCGATCTGGCGGATCCTCTCCCTCGTGAGATTGAAGTATTTACCGACCTCTTCCAAGGTGTGCTCGCTGCTCACGCCGATGCCGAACCGCATGCGGATGATTTTTTCCTCCCGCTCAGTGAGCGAGGACAGGACCTGTTCGATCCGGTATGAGGCCTCACTGTTCTCGAGGGTCTTGAACGGCGATGCTGCCTTTTCATCGATGATAACGTCCTTCAATTCCTTCTCTTCGGAGAGGATCGGGGTCTCCAGTGAAACCGGCTCCTGGATCGCACGCAGGATCTCGTTCACCCTCACCACCGACAGCCCCATGAGCTTTGCCACTTCCTCCGCCGAAGGTTCACGACCCTTTTCGCGCATGAACTTGGCGTAGATCCGGCTGATGCGTGTGCTCTCCTCGATGAGGTGCACGGGGAGACGGATGGTCCTCGCTTGGTCGAGAATGGCACGCGTGATCCTCTGCCTGATCCACCAGGTGGAATAGGTGCTGAACTTGGTGCCTTTTCCGGACTCGTACCGGTCGGCGGCTTTCATCAGTCCGATGTTGCCTTCCTGGATCAGGTCAAGCAGCGTCAGGCCACGGTTCACGTACTTCTTCGCGATCGACACGACCAATCTCAGGTTCGCCGTGATCAGTTCATCCTTGGCGACCTTCACTTTTTCCTCTTCCTTCTCAATACGTCCGACCAGATCCTTCAGGACCTGCTCGTCGAAGCCAAGCTTCAACGCTTCTGTGCAACTGCCCTTCTCGCACTGCTTTCCGAGAAAAAGGATGCGTTTGATGATCTTTTCCACTTCCCGAAACGATACGCTCATCTCGCGTATGGTCGCGTTGACGCGCTCCATGTCATTTCGGGCAAGCTGCCGCTTCAGCCTGCTGTAGATACGCATAAACTCCGCCTCGTAGCTGTCGCGCCACTCCCCGGGGAAACGCAGGACGTCCTGGGCCTTTACCTGGCCCAGCTTTACGTTCTGGCCCAGTGCCAGTATGCGCGGTATGGCCAGTGGCGAGCTGAACGCAATCTCCTTGAGCGCTGCCTTTCCTCCCTCGAGCATGCGGACATATACGTGCTCTTCATCTATCTTGAGCATGGGGTATCGCCCGACCGACTTCAGGTAGGTGTCGACAAGGTCCGCTCCGCCCACTTCTTCGGCGGCCTCCTGGATCTCGGCAATGGCCGGCTCCTCGATGTCCTCTTCCTCAACGAGGTCCTCGGCCATATCCTCTACCAGTCCTTCGGGAATCCCCTCAGGATAGGCGTTGCTGCTTTTTTCCTCTGATATCGTTGTCTTGCTCATTGCAGGTGCCTTTCATAATTATCTTTGATTCAATTATATCAAATCCGACCGGAGGGTCAAACAATTAATTTCGAGTCCCCTCGCATGGATTATGCAGCCTGCTTCATCGGAAGCCTTTGTGCTGTTGAGACACCCGAGAACGCAACCGGTTGGTTAAATGAGACTTATTCTGTCCTTAATAGAGTGTGCCGTCATGTCTTTTTCGCCTTACTGTCATCTCTAACCGAGGAAGGCGGCTTTTGTTAAAGGCCATCATCGTTCCATGACTTTCGGGATAGCTGCAAATAGCACGCGCGTTTCTTCCCCGCAGAAGAAACCTCGTCTGCAGGATGCAGTCTACTTTAACCCCCTGCTGCCCGGCTTTACCGGGGCGCTGCCCGCCCTGCACATCGGGCAGGAATCGGCGTCATAGGTCGGCACATCAAGCGTGACCAGGGACCGGTAGGGAACGCCAAGATCCGCCCTTCCACCTGAGCGGTCAACAAGAGATGCTGCGGCGATGACCTTACCGCCTGCCTTTCTAACGACCTCGATGGTCTCCCGCGTTGATTTTCCCGTCGTGATCACGTCCTCGACGACAAGCACCCGCTCGCCAGGCTTGATGGTAAATCCCCTCCGGAGCGTTAGCTCCCCGTTCACCCGCTCGGCGAACAACGCCCGGACGCCAATAGCGCGGGCGGTCTCGTGGGAGACAAAGACGCCGCCCAACGCCGGGGCAATGACCGCCTCGATCCTCTGGTCCTTGAAGTGCGCTGCCAGTTCAGCGCAGAGCTTCGTTGCGATATCCGGCTGCTGCAAGACCAGCGCCGACTGCAGATACCTGTCGCTGTGCAGCCCCGAGGAAAGGAGAAAATGCCCCGAGAGCAGCGCTCCGGTCTTCCTATAGATGTCAAGGACCTCTTCCTGATTCATGAGAGCAGCCTCCTGCGGGTGTTGTTGCGATCCGTCCGTTTCAGATCAGCATGCCGGCTGTTCGATCTCCTGCACGATCTTCTCAACAGCCGCTCGTCTGTCAGCCGCCTTCAGTACCGGCCTCCCGACGACGATATAATCAGCGCCGCAGGCAATCGCTTCTCCTGGCGTCATAATTCGCTTCTGGTCGTCCTTCCCTGCCCACGCAGGGCGCACCCCCGGCGTAAGTATCACAAGCTGTCCGCGGACCGCTTTTCGAATCATCTTGATCTCCTGGGGTGACGCAACCACTCCGCTCATACCTGCCCGCTGCGCCAGCGTCGCAAGGTGTGACACCTCTCTGCGGAGCGAGCGGTTGATTTTGAGATCCCGCCGGAGAGCCAGATCGTCCATGCTCGTCAAAATGGTGACCGCAAGGACCAGCGGCTGCTGCAGTCCCTGGTTATCGGCTGTTTCACGGGCAGACTCGACTGCCGCCTTCATCATGTCCAGCCCCCCCAAGGAATGGACATTAAAGATGCTGACCCCGAGCTTGACAGCCTCGGCGGAGGCGCTGGCGACCGTATTGGGAATGTCGTGATACTTGAGGTCCAGGAACACGCGTGCGCCCTTCCCGATGATCCGGCGCACGATGTCCGGACCATGGGCTGTAAAAAGCTGGAGGCCTACCTTGAACATGCCGACGGCGTCGCGAAGCTCATCCACGAGCGCCAGCGCCTCGCGGTCATTATCGAGGTCCAGCGCGATGACAAGCCGGTCTTTCGGGGGAGTTGCCATGGTCATGGATTCCGGGAAACGACACCGCGTGAGATGAGCCCGGCTCGAAAAGACGCTGGAAAACGATCAAACAGGTTTCCTCTGCCGTCCTTCCTGTTCAGACTTTCCGTACGATCAATAGATCCTGAGCAGGCTCAGGAGACGGTCCTTGAACAGTTCGCCCAGGAGTTGAAGGTTCTCCACGCTGAGAAATTGGTCGGCATTGTTCGAGAACAGCACCCAAACCTCCGGAGGAAATTCCTGGGTCTCCTGGGACAGTTCAACATGGAGCATCACCTTGGGAAGGGCCCGCACCGTGATCGCCAGATCGCTTCCGATCAAACTTGGTGACAGATATGCGTCGAAGTGTGGCAGCAGCGCGTTTGCGCGGGTCACGAACTCCGTAGCATGCTGTGCGATCGGTATTTCCACCCGCTTGCGAAATTCCGTCGCAGACAGGTCGGCCAGGTCCCCCAGAGCGCGCCAGGGCGATTCGACAAGCGTTGTCCCGGGGGATGACAGATAACCGAGGATGACGGCCTCATGTGCATCAGGCGCCTTCTGGCCGCGGAGGGTTATGCCGGTGCGGTTGATCACATATTCCTGTCCCAGCATTGCAAGAAGGAGCGAGTCATCCTCTTCGCTGTACAGGGCACTGATACGTTCCGCGAGTGCGGGAAAAGAGCTATGCTCCAGCGCCTTCATCTTCATGGTGGGTCCGCTGTCGGTGCACCTGCCGGTGCGTCATTTCTCCAGTTTCATCTGCTCGATGACTTCCCGAAGCAGGTCTTCCATGTTAATCTGGAGAGGAATGACTTCAGCAGGCATGCGCTCATCGAACTGGTACGGTCCCTCGGTCATGAGAAAGATATGGTGGATGATCCTCCGTACTTGGAGCTTCAAGCCGCTGAAGAGCTCCTTGGGAGTGACATAACCGTTCTCCACGAAGATCGCGCCGATTTTCTTCAGCCCGGCGCTCTTCTGGTAAAGGGAAAGCGCTCGTTCAAGCTGGCTCCGGGTGATCTTCCCGTCAGCAACCATGACCTCGCCAAGCCTGTCCCGCTCGTCCATTGAGGTGGCGAAAATGATCTGTCCGTTCTTCACATAAACGGACATCGCGGCATTGCCGGTCCCACAGGTCAGCGTCCC
>Ga0115026_10000369_pt1 | contig 11906 bp, 13 predicted proteins | sample Mud_0915_D1_FD_83878 | JGI IMG/M metagenome (GOLD analysis project Ga0115026, IMG submission 83878) | Wetland microbial communities from Old Woman Creek Reserve in Ohio, USA - Mud_0915_D1 | ecosystem: Environmental > Aquatic > Freshwater > Wetlands > Sediment ...
TATTGGCGGAGTTGAACATGCGGTCCTGCACCTCCTTTATTCGAGATTCTTTACCCGTGTCTTGAGGGATATGGGGATACTGACCTTTGATGAGCCATTCAACAATCTTCTGACCCAGGGAATGGTATGCATGGAAACCCTGAAATGTCCGGAACACGGCTGGCTTTTTCCGTCCGAAGTCAGTGGCGAGAAGTGCCTCAGTTGCAGGAGACCGGTGGTGAAGGGAAGGGTCGAGAAGATGTCCAAGTCAAAAAAGAATGTGGTTGATCCCGACCATCTCATCAACAGGTATGGTGCGGACACTTCACGGCTTTTTTCCCTTTTTGCAGCCCCTCCTGAAAAGGATCTGGAGTGGTCAGAAAAGGGAGTGGAAGGGGCGTACCGTTTTCTGAATAAGGTCTGGGGGATCGTGTATAAGAATAGATCCAACATGATTCGGTCCAGGTCCGGAGTGGATAAGTTCCCGGTGCTTCAGTCTTCGGCCCAGAGCCTTGTGCGGAAAACTCACCAGACGATCAGGAGGGTAACCAATGACATTGAGCGGGAGTACCACTTCAATACTGCCATTGCTGCGCTTATGGAACTCGTGAATGAACTCTCAGCAGTTCAGCCCCAAAACGATGAAGAATGGGCAGCATGCAGGCACTCTGTCGAGACACTCCTTTTGCTCCTCTCTCCCTTCTCACCGCATATTGCCGAAGAGTTGTGGGAGACGATAGGCAACACCCCGGGCATATCGCTCCAGAGATGGCCCCAGTGGAGTGAAGAGCTGGCAAAAGAAGAGGAAATCGAACTGGTAATTCAGATCAATGGAAAGGTCAGGGCAAAGTTGATGATTCCCCCGGATATGTCTGATAAAGCTATCCAGGAGAGAACTATGGGCGAACCAAGGATAAGGGAGATGCTCCAGGGCAGGACTGTCAGGAAGCTTTTTGTGGTGAAAGGCAAGCTTGTAAATATTGTGATAGGGGATTAAATAATGAAGATCAGGTACGAACATCCAGGAAATGGAAATGAGGAACGTGCTCTCCGGATGGCGGGGGGTACCATACACAATGGCGTTCTCATCCTCATCTTAGTCCTCGGACTTTCCTTTTGGGGGTGTGGTTACACCATTCAGGGAAAGAGAAATCTGCCATTCCAAACTATTGCGATCAATAAGATCGTGAACAAGACCTTTGAGCCGAAACTGGAAGACAGGATGCAGATCGCGCTTGTGAATGAGCTCATGGTAGAGGGATTTGTGATAGACAGCAGTTCCGGGTATAAAATAAACGGGGCCATTACCCAGTTTGAGTTGATAACCCTTTCCGAGAAGTCTGGCGTGGCTACCGAGTACGAGGTCATCATAAAAGGAGATTTTAAGCTTATAGATTCATCCGGGAAGAGCAAGGAATTGCGAAGTCATGGAGTGTTTATCGTCTCTTTTTCCAGTTCTGAGCAACTCCAGGCTGTTATAGCATTAAAGGAGTTGGCCACAGAGAGGGCACTGAAAGACCTTTCGAGCGAAATAGTTGCGTCCATCATGTATCAATAACATTTTGGAGGGAAAACCTGGAGGCTTTTGAGAATACGAGGCTTGGGTCATCGTTCATTGGCCCCCTACCTCAATACGTAAAGCATAATGAGCATCAAACATTTTATCCTCGAAATCGGTAAAGGATTAACGTCACCTGCGTATTTCTTATACGCTGAAGACGCATATCTGCTCAAGGAAGCTGGTCTCATGGCTGGGGAGTTGGTCCCTCAAACGGAAAGGGATTTTTCTTTTAATATTTTTGATATGGACGGAATTGATGAGATACCGCCATTTGAACAGATCCTTGATGTGGTAAACACAATCCCCTTCATGGGAAAAAGAAGGGTTGTTGTTCTAGAGAACGTACAGGAGCTTGCAAAAAAAGAAATGGCACCACTGGTGAGTTATCTCGAAAATCCATCTCCCTATTCGCTCCTTATACTTCTGCATAAGGGAAATCCGAAGGCTTATTGGAAAGAGTTGATGAGAAGAATTAAAGCAATCCCTCTTGACATAAGGCCGCAGGAAATTCCCCTGTGGATAAGGGAAAAGGCACGCCAGAAGGGGTTGGATATCACACATGATGCAATAGAGTACCTTATAGGTGTCTTAGGCCCTGATGTGGGTCTTCTCTCTTCCGAGCTGGAAAAACTCGCCCTTATCGGCAAGGATCATATAGATACTCAGGATATAAAAGGCATTGTCAGAGGAAGCGGCGATTATGATGTCTTTGACCTTGTGAATGCCCTGAGAGATAAAGATACGGATAAGGTATTTCGGGTTGCGAGGGTCCTTCAGGCGACTCAGGAGTCCTATGGGCTATTGGGTGCCATCAATTGGCACTATACCCGGATGGCTACGAGAGAGCAAGGAAGAAAGGCTTATTATTCAAGGGTGTTCCAACTGCTCAATGAGGCTGATATTCGGATAAAGACCTCGGGAGGGACCTTCCCCCTCGAGTATCTCCTTGTCAGGCTGCTTCAGGCCTGAGAACCGCATTTGCAAGCCTTGCAAGGCGTGATATCTTTCTTGACGCCGTATTCTTGTGGATGACGCCCTTTGAGGCAGCTTTACTGATGACCTCGGAGGCCTCCATAAACGCCTTTTGAGCTTCTGCCTTATCCTTCTTGTCAACAGCGGTCTCAACCTTCTTGCTCACGGTCCTGATCTCTGTTTTCACCGCTTTATTATGCAACCTGTTCTTTTCTGCCTGTCGCGCCCTTTTAAGGGCCGAGAGATTCTTTTTTGGTGCTGATTTCCCCGGCAAAGTGTCCTCCTTACTGCAGTTTTTCGTTTATAAAGAGAAATAATAATAGCACAACATCTTCCAAAAATCAATTACGATTTTGAAACACACACGGGGTATTTGGATGCTCCTCTCAAGGGAGAAGGTTCTCATTCTCCTTCAGTCTCAATCTTCCACGCAGCAAATAGAGACCATAACCGGAAAAGACACAAACCAGTGGCATAATGGGAAGCCTAAATCTGTGATATCCCACAGGACCACCTGATATCAAGAGATAGTACGCCAGTATGCAGAGAATGACCACGGTAGAAACACCATGCGGCAAGTCCTCATGAAACATTGCCAATGCAGTAGAGCAGTATAGCACCACCAAGTAGAGCCCCGTAAGAGTCAAGAGGCTGACGAAGAAGATCGGCATGGATCGTGCGAAGTCCTTGAACGTGACAAACAATCCTTGATCCAGTATCTGACCCAGCAAGCCGCCAGACCACGAATAATGTTTAAATAAAATAAGATATTCGGTCACCCCAGGGTCAATTAACGTTCTAAGCATTCCCTTGACGTGAATGAGGAAATAAGTGACCGGCTCCCTTGAGATTATCTCCAGGCCTTCTCTTTTCATGGAACGATATATCTTTCCCCTGTCCCAGGAAGTCTGCTCTGGGTGGTTCTGTAGGTATATTTTCTTGTCCGGGCAACCCATGCTCCGTTGCATCTTATAGTACGGGACTCCCTCCTGAATCGCCCGCACAGAGGCAGCCTGATAACAGTACAGATTATAAGCAGAAACAGATGAAAAACCTGAGTAGTCCGCTTGCCTCTGGTTCCTTTCCTGCCAGAGCCCTATGATCAGAAATGAGCATAGAAGGAAACCTAGCGCGTGTGCAAAGAGCACAGCCTTTCTCTTCTTGAGAGACCAGGCGAGTAAAACCAAGACAATGACAATCGGTAAGAAATAACCTGCTGGCCGTACGTAGACAGAGGCTGAAAGGAGAACCGAGGAAAGGAAGAGAGCTTTCAGCGATTCTGTCTTGAAATACGTTAGCAGGTAGTAGACAAACAAGATAGTGAGAAACGTGCAGAGCGTTTCTGACAGCAGTTTTGAGGCGTAGAGGATGGAGACTGGGTCAATGGCACACATAAAAGCGCCCCATGCCGCAATCCTCGCATTGTCAAAAAGGGTCAGTGCAACTTTGAAAACGAGATAGATAGTCAGACAGCTGAGAATGATCTGAAGTGCGATAGTGACCGTTTCGACGTTGCCGAGTAAGATTCCAGGGATGAGGAACAAAGGGTATCCTGGCGTCCTGAAGAGCTCGGGGAGCCCTTTACTGTAAAACTGTCCATGGGATAAGAGTTCCTCTGCCGGTTTGATATAGGTGGAGGTGTCGGGACTATAGAACAGGGAGTAATCTCCGGTGGTGAGCATCACAATAAGTGGAACTGCCATTCTTACGATGAAGGCCAGACTCAGTATATATACGAGAGGAATGAGAATCTCTGGTTCGCTTTTTCTATTCATAAATCTGGCACAGAAGGAGCAGCTCCTCCCCGGACTGATCCGGGACTCATATATCCCCTATCATAAGAAGCATTCTTGAAGCTGTCAATCCTTCCGATGTGAAAGAAAAGGGTGGTGGCTTAAGGTATAATAAGCAATCACAAATCGGGGGAAAAGCCCGAGGGGTTTTGAGGAACCATATGAAGCTCTCTGTAATCATACCGTGCTATAACGAAGTACACACCATTGAAAAGGTGGTAGAGGCCGTGAAGATGTCGCCCTACAAGGACTTAGAGGTTATCATTGTTGACGATTATTCCACTGACGGAACAAGGGAAAAATTAAGGAGCGTGGTCGAACCTCGCGTGGACAAAGTGGTCTATCATGACATGAATCAAGGAAAGGGGGCGGCCCTAAGAACGGGTATTAAAGAGGCAACAGGGGATATTGTTATAATCCAGGACGCTGACCTGGAATATGATCCTGATGAGTATCCCAAACTTGTGAAACCACTAGTGGAGGGAAAGGCTGATGTGGTGTACGGCTCCCGGTTTATAGGACATGAACCGCATAGGGTTTTGTATTTCTGGCACAGAGTGGGGAATATGATACTGACTCTGTTGTCGAATATGTTCACAAATCTCAATCTGACCGACATGGAAACCTGCTACAAGGTATTCAAGAGGGATATTATCCAATCAATCGATATAGAGGAAAACAGATTTGGCTTTGAACCCGAAATTACCGCAAAGATTGCCAAGAAACAGTGCAGGGTATTTGAGGTAGGTATTTCCTACTACGGAAGGACATACGCGGAAGGGAAGAAGATAGGATGGAAAGATGGTCTTCGTGCAATTTTTTGTATTATCAAATATAATTTATTCCGTTAAAGATACTTTTCGGGAATTCGGCAGCCCGAACGGAACATACGGAACATAAGGTATGAAAACGTATAAACAGATCTCACTCAAAAAAATAAAAACATATCCCTTGTCTTCAAGAAAAAGCAAGGTGGAAATCGCACTCTCTGCATCGCCCCATGCACGGGGTGCATCGTTCAAAACATTTATGGAAGGTCTTCCCTCCTTTCTTGCCGCATCTGACCTGAAGGCAGTGGTGCGTTCTGTTGTTGAAGCCAGGAGACACCAAAGACCTGTAGTGGTAGGGATGGGGGCCCATCCCATCAAGGTCGGGGTCTCCCCGGTGCTCATTGATTTAATGAAGAGGGGGATCGTTACGGCAATTGCGGCGAACGGCGCATGCATTATTCACGACTTCGAACTTTCTCTTACAGGGAGGACATCAGAGGATGTTGCCCAGGAAGTCTGTACCGGAACATTCGGCATGGCGAGGGAAACGGCAAGGGAACTGAACACTGCAATCAAAAGAGGGGTGAAGAAAGGATACGGCATTGGGAAATCGGTTGGGGAACATATTTTTCTAAGAGGAAAAGGGCTGAGTGGCAGGAGCATCTTTGCTGAAGGATACAGGCTTGGCGTCCCGACTAGTGTTCATGTCGCTATAGGTACGGATATTATCCATATGCACCCGTATGCGGATGGGGCAATGATTGGCGAGGGAAGCCTTAGGGACTTCAGATTACTCGCCTCAGTGGTGGCCGACCTGCAGGGAGGCGTCTACATAAATCTGGGCTCTGCGGTTATCATGCCGGAGGTCTTTCTTAAGGCGTTAACCATTGCAAGGAATCTCGGCCACCAGGTTGAGGACATCACTACAGTGAATATGGACTTCATCCAACACTACAGACCAAGGGAGAATGTACTCATCAGACCAACCCTAAAGAAGGGAAGGGCATATGCGATTACAGGGCATCACGAGATAATGTTCCCCCTTCTCGCTGCAGCCCTTATCGAGGAAATGGGATGAACGTTATAGTGGACATAGACAAGTGCATCGGCTGCGGGACATGCCAGGAAATTTGCCCTGCGGTATTTCACCTCAATGAGACGATTGGCAAGGCAGAGGTCATAGACCCTGATGCATGCGAGTACGTGGGCTGCTGTGAGGCTGCGGAAGAGAATTGTCCTGTGGCCGCGATTACACTCGAAGAGGATTAGTCTTCTCTCGGGTCATATGTGTACGACGACAAATGAAGCATAAGGGCTTTATTGACCTCCATACGCACGGACTGAAACGCTATGATACGAAGACCGCCGACCCCCGCGATATATTAAAAATAGCCGAGTTGCAGGCAAAGGCCGGAGTTGCTGCCATCCTCCCCACTATATATGCTGCTCCCATAGACATGATGAGGGAAAACATGGAGGCAGTCAGAAAAGCAATGGAAATACAGCAGGGGATGGCACGCGGCCGAGGTTCTGCGTCCGGAAAACCAATGGCCTGCCATCCTGGAGTATCAGTCATTTTGGGTCTCCATCTGGAAGGACCCTTCCTGAATCCAGTGAGGTGCGGAGCGCTGGATAAAGATTCCTTTATTCAACCCACCATGCATTCCCTTGAGAAACTAATTGACGGGTATGAAGAGATTGTAAAGATAATCACCCTTGCCCCTGAAATGCCTGGGGCTCTCGCCATTGTTAAGAAATGCTGCGACGAGGGGATTAAGGTCCATATGGGACATTCTGATGCAACCTATAAAGAGGCAGAACGCGGGAAAAGGGCAGGTGCTACAGGAATTACCCATCTATTTAACGCAATGAGGCCTTTTCACCACAGGGAACCTGGCCTTACGGGATTTGGGCTAATGGATGAGGGTATCTTTGTGGAGGTGATTGCTGACGGGGTGCATCTTCACACGGATGTGCTCAAGCTTCTCTTCCGTATCAAGCGTCACGACAGAATAATCCTGGTGTCTGACTCGGTGAAAGGCACCTTCAAGGGAGGAAGTCCTTTGTTTAAGGAAAAGGGTGTTCTCGCAGGGAGTGGTATGACTCTTTCGGACTCAGCGGGAGTTCTGGAAAAGATTGGCGTGCATGGTGAGGCAATAAGGAAAGCAGGAGTGCTCAATCCTGAGAGCTATCTAAATGCCCCCTCACCTATGCGTATGCAATAAGCGCAAAAAGTCTTTATTTTCGCTACGAAATGTCCTTGACATGCCCTGGGGGTAATTGCTAAAGTATTTCACTTCCTGCGTGGGCAGAAAAAATAAAAATCAAAAAGAGAGGAGGGGGTATATGGATGCCCTCTATCAGGGTAAGGGAGAGTGATTCTTTCGAAAATGCTCTTCGAAAATTCAAGAAGCAGTGTGAGCGAGAAGGGATACTTTCTGAGATAAAGAAGAGGGAGCACTACGAGAAGCCAAGCGTGAAGAAGAAAAAAAAGGCGCTTGCGGCTCGGAAGAAGGCGCTTAAAAAAGTTAGAATTTCGGTGCGATAAGATGTCTCTGCTCAAGAGATTCGATGACGACCTCAAGCAAGCCCTCAAAGCATCTGAGCGCAGTAAGGTCTCGGTCATAAGAATGGTGAAGGCAATGGTCAAGAATGCACAGATAGAGAAGGGCAGAGAATTGAGTGATGATGAAATCCTTTCAGTCCTTTCCACTATGGCAAAACAGAGGCGGGAATCCATCGAGCAATCAAGAAAGGGAGCAGGGCTGACCTTGTTCAGAATGAAGAACAGGAACTCAGTATTCTTCAATCCTATATGCCTCAACAGCTCACTCATGACGAGACCGAAGGGATGATACGTGACGCCATACGCGGATCGTCTGCAGCAGGTGCCCAAGATATGGGAAAGGTCATGCGTATCCTAATGCCTAGAATAAAGGGTATTGCTGATGGAAAATATGTGAATCAACAGGCAAAAGAACTGTTGGAATCAGGAACGTAGCGTCCAATTGCAATGAAACTGAAGGAATTTTATCAGAAGGCCATCACAATTGGCATAGAGAACGATCCGCGGGGGAAAGAGGTTGCCTTAAAAGACCTTGAGGTGCGGAAAAAGGATTTTGACTCCCTCAAGGACGATGAGAAGGGTGTTCTTGACAGAGAATCCCTGAATAATCCTTATTCTGACTCGAGGATTCTGGGCGGAACGGGCGAAGAAGATGTCAGAAGCATCCTTGTGGGCATTGACGTTGAGGTGGGAGAGGTACTGCTTTGCGAGAGGCTGAGAGAGAAGGGAAAGGAAGTAGACCTTCTCATGTCCCATCACCCGGGGGGAAGGGCGTATGCAACCCTCTACGAGGTAATGCGGATACAATCAGATATCCTCCACAGGTTTGGTGTCCCCATTAGCATTGCGGAGGACCTCATGGAGGGCAGGATGAAGGAGGTCGAAAGGAAGCTTATGCCCGTGAACCATACAAGGGCAGTGGATGCAGCCCGACTTCTCGGCATCCCTCTCCTCTGTCTTCACACCCCTGCTGACAACATGGTTGCCACCTATCTTCAGGAGGCCTTTGAGGAGAAGAAACCCTATACTCTCGCTGAGGTGATGGATATCCTTAAAACGCTTCCCGAATATAGGGAAGCTGCGCAGAACGGGACAGGGCCGAAAATACTCCTGGGCTCTGGAACGAGAAAAGCAGGGAAAATATTCGTTGACATGACCGGGGGCACGGAAGGCTCAAAGGATATCTTTGGGAGTATGGCATCAAGCGGAATCAACACCGTCGTTGCGATGCATCTCAGTGAGGAGCACCGCAAAGAAGCAGAAAAAAGCCATCTCAACGTGGTGATCGCAGGACATATATCCAGCGACAACTTGGGGATGAACCTTCTCCTTGATGAACTTGTCAAAGCGAATGGGACACCCTTTACGATCTACGAGTGTTCCGGATTCAGGCGGGTGAGCAGATTTTCCACATAGACGCAAGATTCCATGTAGCAGCCATTTTATGAAGGATGAACGACTTCTCGAAGAACTAAAAGCAAGACTCGATATCGTGGATGTGATATCCGACTATATCGAGCTGAAACGCGCAGGTCAGAACTACAAGGGCCTCTGTCCTTTTCATTCAGAAAAAACACCATCATTTATGGTAAACCCCGGCAAACAGAGATTCCACTGCTTTGGGTGCGGTACAGGAGGCGACATCATACATTTTGTGATGAAATATGAGAACCTCTCTTTTCAGGAGACCTTGAAACTCCTCGCAAAAAAGGCTGGGATTAACCTGAGAGACTATAAGGTGAGCGGTGACGATGAAGGATTAAGAGAAAAACTGCTGGAAATAGTGAAAGAGGCATCAAAGGTATTTGCCGAGAATCTTGGGAAGTCAAAGTCAGCGTCTATGTATTTGAAGGGAAGAGGCCTTACGGAAGAGACCATCCGAGCCTTCTCCTTGGGATATGCGTTGAAGGAGTGGCACTCTCTTATAAATTATCTTGTTCACAAAGGGTTTCCCCGCTCCCTTATCCTTCAGTCCGGGATCGCATCTTCAGGAGACAAGGGCAGCTACGATACATTCAGAGACAGGATACTGTTTCCGATTTGTGACGTGCATGGGGATATAATTGCATTCGGCGGCAGGGTGATGGATGATTCACAGCCGAAGTATCTGAATTCAGCAGATAGCCCTCTCTTCAAGAAAGGTGAAACCCTGTACGCGCTGAACTACGCGAAAGACAGTATCAGGAAGAAGGGATATGCGATTGTTGTGGAAGGATATCTTGATGTAATGATGTCCCACCAGTGTGGTTTTGACAATACGGTTGCGCCTCTCGGAACAGCGCTGACGCCAGGTCATTTGCAGAAATTGAAAAGGTTTTCAAAGAAGGCCGTTCTGGTATTTGATAGTGATGAGGCCGGAAAATCCGCGGCAAAGAGATCTCTTCCGCTTCTTCTTGAACAGGGCTTTGGGGCGAAGATACTCCTCTTGCCTGAAAAGCACGACCCGGATAGTTTCTTAAAGAAGCACGGGAGTGTTCCCTATGGCAAACTCCTCTCCGAATCGATGTCTGTGATCGATTTTGTTCTGGAGATTTCGAAAAAGGACAAGACCGAAACCGTGCATGAGGCTATCGAGATTATTTCTGCTGCAGCGGATACGATTATGAAGGAAGAACTTATCGGTGAACTGGCACGAAAAACCGACACGAGTGAGACAGTGATAAGGGAAGGGATGAGAAATCTGAGCAGAAAGCTAAAAGACAAAAGAAGCACACACATCTCCTCTCACTCCTCACCAAAGCCTGCCTTCTGTCACGATGAAGAGCTTCTTCTGTTAAGCGCGGTGATCGCTTTTCCTGAAAAGCTGGAATCTGTCCTCGGTAATGTGTCCGTTGAGGACTTCAGAAACCCCGCAGTCAGGCATGTGTTGGGGAAACTCAGTAAGGGAAATGCGAAAAAGGGATTAGACGTTATGCTTTCATCCCTTAGTGAGGAAGAGAAGGCTCTTGTGGTCGGGTTAACCGTGAATCCTGGATTTGATCTGGAGAACGTGGACAAGAATATTGAAGACTGCATCAAGAAAAAGGTGATGCACAAGTTTGAGGAGATGAACAAGCAGGCTCACGCAAGGGGAGATCGGGAGGCGCTGAATGCGCTCCTTTTGGAAAAGCGGAGATTGATTAAGGAGGCAAGGTGAGGGAAGGCTTCGACTATTTCGAAGAACAGAGCGACAGGGAAGAACTGGGATTTCTTAAAGACGAGTCTCCCGAAGGTGAGAAGAACCTCTGGGATGGCGATGAAGACCTCTATGAAGAGACGGCGGAGGAACAGAAGGGTTCCTTTGTGGAAGGTGAGTATGAACCGGTGAGGATGTATCTCAAAGAAATGGGCACCATTCCCTTGCTAACAAAAGAGGGCGAAATCGAGCTGGCAAAGAGCATTGAAAGGGGAAGGGAAAGGATGACCCGTGCAATCTTCTCTCTCCCCCTTTCTCTGGAGAAGATCATTCTCCTTGGCGGCTTGGTGAAAAAAGGTGATGCGCCTCTCGCCGATATTGTGCAGACTGATGGTGACTCTGAAGAGTCACTGAATGAAGAGAGGGAAAGGCTTTTTGCCATTACCGAAGAGATTAAGAGGCTGTATCGGAGAAGAAGGCTCTATCTTGAGCACTTCTCCAGGATTATCCGGGAGAAGGACCTATTTGACAAGAAGGCGCCACAAAGAAAGAAAACGAAGAAACCCAGGGAGCAAGGAAGAAAAGTCAAGGAAGCGAAGAATTCCGGCAAGGCCCTTGATTTTCAGAAGGCCCGATACATAAGGCTGTTGGAAAGCAACAGGGAAAAGATATTAGAGAAGGTGAGGAATCTCAAGCTTAAGGATGATGTGATGTATGCCTTTGCTGAACAATTAGGAAAGGCCATACAAAAGATCGAAGAGCTCAATAGAAAGAGGCTTTCCTTGGGAAAAAGAATTAAGACGCTGCCTGCCGCACACATTGCGGTACGATCTGGAAGGAAGATACACTCCCCGGGGACGGGGAAGCCCCCTGCATCTAAGCGAAAGGATTCTTTGGCAAAACAGTACCGGGATTGTCAGAACGAAGGAAGGGAATGCGAAGATTCGATAGGGGTGAGTTATGCCGAAATGAAGAAGGCAATAAAGGTGTTTGATGATGGCAGGGCAGAAGTATCAGATGCGAAGAGTGCGATGATAGAGGCCAATCTCAGACTGGTGATCAGCATTGCAAAGAGATATATTGGGAAGGGGCTGAGTTTTCCTGATCTTATTCAGGAGGGCAACATTGGATTAATGAGGGCAGTGGAGAA
>Ga0115026_10000370_pt1 | contig 11881 bp, 11 predicted proteins | sample Mud_0915_D1_FD_83878 | JGI IMG/M metagenome (GOLD analysis project Ga0115026, IMG submission 83878) | Wetland microbial communities from Old Woman Creek Reserve in Ohio, USA - Mud_0915_D1 | ecosystem: Environmental > Aquatic > Freshwater > Wetlands > Sediment ...
CCATTCGATATTTGTGACGGAAGCCGAAGCCAAGATATTTAGAAACAAAAATCTTCATATTAAGAACATTACTGCTATCTCCAACGGGGTTGACCTCGACTACTTTTCCCCAACTGTTTCCCAGCATCCATCAACCATCAACCAGCAGCCAGTCATCGTCTTCACCGGCGTCATGAACTACTTTGCCAACGTTGACGGTGTGGTTTGGTTTACAAAGGAAATCTTGCCTTTAATTAGGAAGGAAATACCGGAGATCCGGTTTTATATCGTTGGTAGAAACCCGACAAAAGAAGTTCTTTCCCTGGCTTTAGATAGTAGTGTAACGGTGACGGGATATGTTCCGGATACCAGGGAATATTTAAAGATGGCGGCAGTGGTCGCTGCGCCATTAAGGATTGCCCGGGGCATTCAGAATAAGGTCCTTGAGGCCATGGCCATGGGAATCCCTGTTGTGGCTACTCCGCAGGCTTTTGAGGGGGTTGAAGCAGAACCTGGCAGAGATCTCATCTTGGGGGGAGATGTTCGAAAGATTGCCGAGGGTGTTATCGGACTTGTCAAAGAAGGTTCTTTGAGAAAATCCATTGGCGATAATGCCAGAAGGACAATCGAAAAAAATTACTGCTGGTCAAAAAACTTGGAAAAGTTGGATAATGTCTTAATGGAATAGGGAGTAACCATCAGGCAAATGCCTACCAAAAACCAGCAACAAATAACTGCCCATAGGCGTCCAGAAACCAGAATGAGACTTATGCTCATAGCCGGCGCCAGGCCTAATTTCATGAAAATTGCCTCCATTATCGATGCGATAAAGGAGCACAATGATTCAATTGAAAACTCAAAACTCAAGATTCAACATTTGTTGGTGCATACCGGCCAACATTATGACAGCACAATGTCCGAGGCTTTTTTTAGAGATTTGGATTTGCCTAAAGCGGATATTTATCTGGAGGTAGGCTCTGGTTCCCATGCTGTTCAAACTGCAGAGATTATGAGACGGTTTGAGCCGGTGCTGTTAGAGCATCAGCCCGATGTTGTTATCGTAGTGGGTGATGTCAACTCAACAGTCGCTTGCGCTCTCGTCGCCTCCAAAATTCAGTATGGGGGGTCAACTCAAAACTCAAAACTCATCACTCATCACTCGGGGGCGAACAGGCCGCTTATTGCTCACGTTGAAGCGGGTTTACGTGCCTTTGATCGTAGCATGCCCGAGGAAATCAATCGACTTCTAACGGATGCCATCTCCGATTTTCTTTTTACAACTGAAGAAAGTGCTAATCAAAACCTCTTACAAGAGGGAATATCCAAAAACAAGATTTTCTTCGTTGGAAACACGATGATCGATACCCTGGTGAGACACCGTGAAAAAGCCCAACAATCTAAGATATTAGAAAAATTGGGTTTGATAAATTTAGCACTTAAAACTGAAAATTCAAATCTTATTCCATACGGCGTTCTTACCCTCCATCGCCCGTCAAATGTTGATCATGAGGAGCCATTCCGAAATATACTGGAGGCTTTGAAGGAAGTCGCGAAGCATCTTCCTATCATCTTTTCGGTCCATCCTCGAACATTAAACCGCATTAAAGAATTTGATCTTGAAAATTATTTTAGTTTTAGCTCAGTCCGCAGCACTCAGTCACCTCGTATTTATTGCATCGAACCGCTTGGTTATCTGGATTTCCTCTGCCTGATGTCAAATTCAAAGCTTGTTTTAACTGATTCTGGTGGGATGCAAGAGGAAACTACGGTATTAGGTATTCCTTGTGTTACCCTAAGGGGAAATACGGAGCGCCCGGTAACCACTACTTTCGGCACGAATACCCTTGCCGGAATTCAAAAGGAACAGATTATGAGCGCAGCTCTTTGGGCATTAAGGAAAAATGATTCTGCAGCATCCAATCCTGTGCTTAGTACTCAGCACTCAGCGCTCAATACTCAACACTCGTTTTCTCCCCCACTATGGGATGGGAAGGCAGGCCAACGAATTGTTAGTATTTTAGTCGATAGTCTATTAGATTCTTAGTCAGGCAACCAACAGCCAGAAACTAGCAACCTCAAAATGAAAATCCTTCATATTCTTGATCATAGCCTTCCTCTCCAGAGTGGGTACTCTTTTCGCAGTCAATATATCCTTCAAGCACAACGGAAGAGAGACTGGCGGCCAGTAGCACTCACATCCCCGAAGCACGAGGAGAGCTGGAAGTTACCTTGCGACAGGATGGAAGAGTTCAATGAGGTCCGTTATTATAGAACTGGGGCTATTTCAAATAGTAGTCTACCATTGGATAAAGAAATTCGACTCATGAAGACCCTCAGCAGACGGATCGAAGAGATCATTGAGATTGAAAAACCAGACATTTTACACGCCCATTCCCCTGTACTCAATGCCATCCCTGCTGTCCGGTTGGGACGGAAACTAAGGATTCCTGTGGTTTATGAAATCCGCGCCTTTTGGGAAGATGCGGCTGTAAATCATGGGACTTATAGACAAAACTCATTAAAATTTAGACTCGTAAGAAGTTGTGAGACTTAGGTCTGTCGTAAGGCTGATCACATCGGTGTCCTTTGCCAGGGTCTTAAAGACGACCTTATAACAAGGGGGATTCCACGTGAAAAACTTACGATTGTATATAATGGCATTGATGCAGACGATTTCAAACCTTGCGAACCCGATCAAGTGTTCATCGAAAATTATAATCTTAAGGGCAAAGAGGTGATCGGGTTCATTGGATCCTTTTATCGGTATGAGGGACTCGATCTCCTGATTGATGCCTTTGCTCACATCTCAGCGACCATGCCGGATTCCGTTCTATTGCTGGTGGGTGGAGGGGAGATGGAGAAAGAACTTGAAGAAAAAGTAAAGAAATTGAGTCTAAACGAAAAAGTGATTTTTCCAGGCCGTATACCACACAATCGTATCCCCGGAGTTTATGCTCTCATGGATGTACTGGTTTACCCGCGATATTCGATGCGACTTACAGAACTGGTTACCCCCCTTAAACCGCTTGAGGCGATGGCCATGGGAAAGGCTTTGGTGGCAAGTGACGTAGGAGGCCATCGAGAATTAATCAGAAATAATGAAACAGGACTTCTTTTCCCCGCAGGAAATAAGTTCGCACTGGCTGAATCAATCGGCTCTCTTGTGAAGGATCATGCTTGTAGGGAAACAATTGAGAAGCAAGGAATGGAATGGGTAAGAGAGACCCATACATGGGATAAAACCACCTCCGTTTATGCTGAGGTGTACGCAAAGGCCTTGGAAAAATATCAAAGAGCCAGCCACAAGTAACTAGCAGCCAGAAACTGACAACCGAAGGAGAGACAGACATGGACCAAGAAACTTATATTTCGGGGATGCTTGAACGAACGCTCCTCTTTTACGACGAAGAGAGGATAGAAAAAGTAAGAGATACTGTTTTTGCTATTGCTGGTTTTGGAGGGGTGGGAGCAATTACAGTAGAGCTCCTTGCCCGTTGGGGGATTCGAAAATTTCGATTGCTGGACAAAGACCGATACGAACCCTCTAACTTGAATCGCCAATTATTTGCTACCTCCAAAACCCTTGGTCAATGCAAGGCTGACGTCGCGGGCGAACGTATCAAGGAGATTAATCCTTATGCAGAAATAGAGATGATTATTCGGGATAGAGTGGATAATGAAAACGTTCATTCTTTTGTCCAAGGGGCCGGAGTTGTTATTCAAACAGCAGATAGCCCCTCTTGCCAACTTTTCTACCGAGCGGCTAAACAATATAAAGTCCCTATCGTGAACGGTTACAGCACCATTATAGGTTGCCGAGTCCAGGCTTATGATTATCGAAATTCGAATTGGTATTATAGATTGGAATCCGTACGCGATCGTATCAAATGGCGAGGAGGAAAAGATCTGACGAAAATGACGCGAGAAGAGCTGGATGAATTCGACAAAAACTGGATGCACCCTCCCATGCCCACCATGAACTTTGTTACCAATATTGCTGGAGCAATGATTGTCTGTGAAGCCATTAAACTCTTGACTGGAACTGGAAAGGTTTGTAATTTCCCGCGGGCCGTTGATTTAGATCTATATAACCATCGAATGCGTATAAGGAACCTGTACTCACCATTACATCTGGAGACTCTCCAGAAAATCTTTTCAAAAAAGAAAAATAAAGAGCGCTTTCAAGTTCTAATTAATGACTGTAAGAAAAAGGTCGGGTTAATTTCTAATTGAAGGAGGTGCTATGATAAAACTCTTAATTGCACTAAGTCTCTTAATTACCATTCTGGTACCTGCCCATGCTGATGCTGAGAAATGGTGGGAGCTGTGGGATGACTTCCCAAAAGTTCCAAAGATTACAGCTCGTGAAGTTAAAGATATGTGGTTAGCCGGGGAGAAAATTATTTTTGTATATACTGGATATCCGACAAGTAAGATAGTATGTGGATCTTTTTTCATTCCCTATATAAAAGTCCCTCCGAGGGGCGATGGTTCAACCATTAAACTTGCTTTTCCAAAGGACCAGTGGATCATGTGTTACTGACCCTGACCCGATGAAGCAGATAGTGCCCGTGTGGTACGATGGCTGAAGTACAAAAATTACACAAAAGTGAAAGCAGTAATACTTGGTAACAAGAGCTTAGAAAAAGAAGGCTTTCCTTTCTGCAGTTTCCCTTATAAGAAGAAATAGCGTAAGAAAAGTGAATTGTGCCCACAACCCCACTCTCGGCGTTGAAGGAACCTCCTAAGGTTCGTTCTATCATCTATGCACTTTTTAAATAGGTTGAATTCAGAGAAAACTACCCGCTTGTTTTCCGGACCCTATTTGGCCTTCGGCCCTCCTGATTGGGGTCTGTCGGATTTAATGCGGGCTTTTCTTTACTCCCTAACAAGAAAAAACTATATCGAAAATCTCGAAACAATACTCAAGGAAGTGTTGGGGCCATCATCCGTTATGGTTACAAATCTAGGGAGGACAGCTCTTAAGATAGGATTGAAGGCGATTGGCCTAAAGGAGGGGGCCGGCGTGGTCTTACCAACAGTGATTTGCAGTACTGTCATAAGAGCCGTGCTTGAAGCAGGTTGCCGGCCCATATTAGTGGATGTTGAAAAAACTCTGCATGTATCTGTGAGTACATTAAATTCATGCAAATCTGAAAGAACCCACGCAGTTATCGTGCCGCACCTTTATGGATTGCACGCGCCCATACAGGAAATCAAAGGGTGGGCCAAATCAAAGGGGCTATATTTAATAGATGATGCAGCACAGGCTGTAGGTATATCAGTCAATGGAAGTTACTTGGGGACTTTTGGAGATTTTGGAATTCTGAGTTTTGGTCCCTTCAAAAGCCTGAGTACTCCCCGTGGAGGGGCTTTAATCAGTGATCGCAATGAAATGATTGCTTGGGCAAAAAAGAACGTTCTCGAAAGAGAAAGTTTTTATTGGGTCATTCGGAGGGTGTTAAGCGGTATAATAAAATTTCATTGGCGACCCTATTATTTGAGGATTTATGAAATATTGAGCCACGGAAAGAAAAAAGCAAGTGGTTCCTATAACGGGGTAGGCCAAAACAGAATAGCGAACGAAGCATTTCAGCTATCTAATTTGGAGGCACAACTGGTTCTAGCGGTCATGGAGCGGACTGTCTCGATCATTGCGAGGCGTCGGAAAAATGCCAAGGAAATATGGAATCTACTGAAACAATTTGACAAATTTGAGTTTGTCGGACCCCATGATGCGCCCTACACAAAAATCCCGATTCGACTTCACGGAGGCCTGGCCGCAGAAGAAGCTATTAGACTTTTTCGATCAATGGGAGTCGAGGCAGAACGTATTTACCGTCCGCTTCATCTCCATAAAGAATATAAAGTTTACGCGTCTAAACCCCTCCCGGTGGCCGAAGAGAACTGGGAGAAAGTCTTCCTGATCCCTAATCTGGGTACCGAAGGCCTCGTTGGAATGAAAAGACTGGAGCAAGCTTTCAAAGCCCTCAGTAAAGTGTGATTTGAACTCTGTTTGATCATATGTTTAACGAAGTCAAAAACTTATTAAAACATTCTTCAATATACGGATCTGCGAATCTACTCCAAAAGGGAATAGGTTTTATAATGATCCCCCTTTATACTCATTACTTATCTCCAGCTGATTATGGCGTCTTGGAGTTAATGGATCTAACAATTAATGTTATCACCATGCTTATCGGGATGGGGCTTGGATCAGCGATTATCCGCTTTTACCATCATTACGAAAGTCCTGGGGACAAGATCGAGGTTTTCACCACGGCATTCATTTTCATGGCTGTGGTGTGTCTTTTTGCGGTAGGCATCTCGGAATTGTTTGCTAAGCCTATTGCGAGCATCGTACTGGGTAAATCAGAATTCTACCGCTATTTCCAGATCATATTCATTTCTATGGGGCTTCAAACCTTAGCGTCTGTGCCGGAGAGTCTGCTCTTGGCAAAAAAACAGCCGTTAATTTTTTCTGCCATATCTATTGGTACGTTAATATCATATCTCACTTTTAACATCTTATTTCTTGTAGCTTTTAAAATGGGTGTCACAGGAATACTTTTGAGTATGCTCATTACAAAAATCCTCAACAATTCTGCCTTGCTTTTTATCACTTTGCGCCATACAAGATTGAAGTTTTCGTTAGAAAAGTTGGAAGACATGGTCAACTTTGGATTACCATTAGTGCCGGCTGGCATCGGCATGTTCATCATGCATTTTTCAGATAGGTTTTTTATTCAAAAACTTTGTAGCCTCAATGACCTCGGACTCTATTCCCTGGGATATAAATTCGGGATGATTATTTCTGTTCTTGTGGCCGCACCCATTTTTAGAATATGGAATACACAGCGTTTCGAAATAGCAAAAACGGATAATGGGAAACAGGTTCTTGGACGAATATTCACTTACTTTTCTGCCGTAGTCATCTTTACGGGACTTGGGATAAGCGTTTTGATTAAGGAAGTCATATTTGTCATGGCAGCCCCGGGGTTTCAAGAAGCAACCACTTTCGTTCCCCTCATAGCATTGGGTTACATTTTATATGGAGTTGCGGGCTATTTTACTCTGGGTATGATGATCATAAACAGGACGAAATATATCGCTTATGTTCAGTTGTCTAGCGCAGGGATAAGCATATTATTGAACATGTTCTTTATCAGTCGTTACGGAGTCATGGGCGCAGCTCTTTCAACTGTTATCAGTTTTTTATTTCTTGCCTTATTTAGTCTTGTAATTTCGCAAAAGCTTTATCCGGTCCCGCTCGAATATGGGCGGGTAGCGATTCTGTTTGCGTTAGCAATGTTCGTGTTCGGTCTTTCTCGGCTGATCGAACTACCCTTTCTGATGTCCGTAGGGCTCAAGAGCGCCTTAATACTGGGATTTCCTGTAATCCTCTTCTTGGGGGGCTTCTTTTATGAGGATGAGACTGCAAAGGGCAGGGAACTCTTGAGAGAAATTAGTTCCCGCTGGTGTATTGGGCGAAGCCTCATTAAAGCGACTAAAGGGATGAAAAGATAGTTGGAATAGCTAAAGGAATGTCTGGGCTATTTTTCTGAAATGGAAAAGATAGGACAAGGTGACAAGTTGACTGGTCTTACTATATTGACTCTACATAGGATCCTACCTGAGGGGGAATGTTATTTCATCCCGCCCATGACCCTTTCAAAGAAGAACTTTCAAGAAATTCTTGAATTGCTTGTTGGTCGGTTTTCTCCCATCGCACTCGAAGAGGCTGTGGAGAAGCTAAAAAAGGGAATGGATTTACCAAAACGAGCTGTTTCCCTAACATTTGATGATGGATATCTGGATAGTTTCACCGTGGTGCTGGATATCCTCAATAAGTATGGTGTGAAAGGCACTTTTTTCCTTCCTGTAAACCAAATAGAAAACCAGGAAATCTACTGGTGGGACTTACTCTACCAAGTCGGGACAGAGAATCCAGGTGACTTAGCCACCTTGGCTGATCGACAAAAAGCGCTCCCACAAAAAATCGTTTCCCTCATAAAAGAGATGCCGAGAAAAAAATGTAAAGAACAAGAGAATATATGTCGGGAATGTGTCCGGTCACTGAATGGAACGAATGCCGTGAAGAGAGAACAGTTTGTTGAAGAATTGAGGCGAATATCTATTTCAAAGGACCACCAAAGACTGCTTCTCGATTGGGACGAAGTTCGGGAGATATCCAGGCAAGGGCACGACATCGGCTCCCACACACGGAGTCATCGTCTCCTCACGCAATTGGACGAAGATGATGCTCGAAAAGAGATCTTTGAATCCAGGGTTGATTTGTCAAGAAAAATCGGGAAAGAGGTGGTTGGTTTTTCTTATCCTCGAGGGGAGTGGAATCAGACGGTGGCAAAGCTTGTGGCCCAGGCAGGTTATTCCTATGCGGTAACGACTCGGTATGGAAGGAATAGAGACAGCGCTGATGTTTATCGTCTAGCCAGACTCAATATATCCGATTACCAAGGGATAAGGGCCTCTATGGCGAAAACGATGTTCTACTTGGAGATGGCGGGTTTTCTTGACAGATTATTAGTAGGGAGAAGATCCAGGTAGATGATTGCTTTAAAGACCATCCTATATCTTTTTTTCTTATCATTCGCCGTGCTTGGCAGCATTATCTACACTCCTGTGGTGGGTATATTAGGGTACCTGCTTACTTATAACATTAATCCTGCAGGACACTGGTGGGGCTTGCCTCTCGTCGGTTGGGGAATACGTTATTCATTATTTTTAGCCATTGCCACTGGATTAGGAATCGTTTTTCATAGATCAAAACTAACATTTGATAAGCTATTTAAAAGTCAAGAAATATTGCTGATTATATTTTTGGGCCTGATATGGCTTTCGATTCCGCTTGGCTTCGGGTTCAACCAGACAGAGTCGAATGCTATAAAAATGGCAAAGGTAACTATTATCATTTTGATGGCCAGCCACTTGATTACCGACTTAAAGCGATACGAGATGATGATGTGGACGCTAATCATCGCTGGTTTCTTTCTGGGGTATGAGGCTTTTAGGGCACCGAATTGGATGTTTCGCGAAGGTCGCCTTAATATTGGATTAGGGGGTTCAGATTTCAGTGAAGGTAATTTTTTGGGTGCACACTTTGCTATGCTGTTGCCATTCTTGGGTGCAATGTTCTTAAAGGGTGGCTGGAAGATTAAGATTATTTGCTTGTTGCCTGGTGTATTCGTGACAAATAGTATTATCTTGTGCCGGTCGAGAGGTATTTTTCTAGCAATTTTGGTTGGAATAATTTCCGCGATTATTTTTTCAATCCGAAGACAAAGGCTTAAAATATTGCTTGGGATAGGTATTGCAATTGGCGGGGCTATTTTTCTAACAGACCCTGGTTTCTGGAGGAGAATGGAAGATATTGATACGGATACTTCCCGAATAGATGCGTCGACCCGGGGGAGACTGCGGGCATGGGAAGCGGCTATCCAAATGGCATCGGATTATCCCCTTGGTGTCGGGGAGGGGAATTTCAAAACTTATATAGGCGAATATGATCCTAAAATGGCCGGCCGGGACACCCATAATACGTTCTTAAGATGTTTAGCGGAATTGGGTTTCCACGGGGCATTTGTTCTTTTTCTCCTCATTGGAAATGCTTTTTACATACTATTTAAGCTCAAAAAGGATGCCAAACACTTGCCGAACAAACAGGATTTTCTTTGGCACATCTATGGTGTAAAAATAGCGTTAATCATTTACCTTGTGGCAGGAATGTTTATTACACATACCTATATAGAGGAATTTTATTGGCTTCTCATGTTTCCCGTGCTCTTGGAAAGAGCGGTGAAAAATGAATTAAGGCAAGAAAAGACCATTCATAGAAAGAATCTGTCTGAGGAGACAGTATCAAAATAGCACGTGTATGGCTTATGTTGATAAGAAGGGGCTTAGAAAAGTAAATTGAAAAGTGGAACAGAATAGAACAAATTCGAGACTCGGAACTTTGCCTCGAGAAGAGTTAGCGTTTCTATGCGAAGCGGTTAAGGATACTCCTTGGCGGCAGGTGATAGAAAATATGGACTTGCCTGTTCTGAAACAAAAGCAGGACTGGTTCATTAATCCTCGCAAGGGATATCCTTATCGAATCCTTCCTCTCGTTGAGAAAAGATTGGCTCTGGATATTGGAGCAGGGTCCGGAGTCATTTCGAGCACCATAGCACAAGACTTTTCTTCGGTGGTCGCATTCGACTACTTACCTGAACTTGTAACATTTATGAAGAAAAGATTTTCAGAAGACGGGCTCAAAGGAATCCATCTTGTGAGAGGCGATGCAGTAACCCTTCCTTTCCATGAGGAATGTTTCGACCTGGTGATTGTGAACGGCGTCTTGGAATGGGTGCCGGACTTTGTTCCTAAAGTGAATCCGTGCAAGGCCCAAATTGAATTCTTAACAAATGTTCGCGCCCTTCTTAGAAGGAAAGGGATGGTCGGGATTGCAATAGAAAACCGTTTGTATTATCGACATTTTCAGGGGATGTCCCCTCATGGAGAAAGCTCATACACAGTCATTCTCCCGAGAATCCTTACAAACTTAATAAGAAGGCTGAGGAAGGAAAGCCAATACAGGAACTATATTTACTCTTACTGGGGCTACAGACATTTATTGAAGAAAGCAGGTTACAGAAATGTCCAAATCTATCTTGTTCTTCCTTCCTATTATGATCCTCACATGATTGTCTCCACCCAGAAGAGACCCTCTCAGGCATTCTTTGAAGAATATTTTCGGGATCGATTTTCGGAAAATGACGAAACGCGTTTTTCAAAAAGGGTAACTTATTATCTATTAAACAAAATGAATTTGTTTCGTTATTTGGAGCATTCTTTCTTGATCACTGCTGAGAAATGATAGAAATTATTAGTCACTTATTGAAAGAGATATCCCTACTTAACGAAGTAAGTGAGCTTCCATTCTATGTTTCTTTCAACCGAAATTTCAATTTCTTCGTTTTTGGTAATCGAGAGGAATTTTATCAAGTGAAAGTTTCCTCCGAACGACCGCTTCGAGAGGAATATGAGGCACTCCGAATTGCCCACCAGGCAATTCCGAGGAACGTCCCTCAGCCTGTCGGTCTTTATCAGAAGGGTGGAATCGAAATTTTGATCTGCAGGGGGATAAGGCATAAGAAAGTGAAGTCCCTCCAGACTCAAGGGCACATCATTCAAGAGGAAATCAAGGCTATCCTGAAAGGCTCCAAAGTTTTCTTCCGAGAAGAAAAACCCTCCTTGCCTCATATGCAGCAGTTAATGACTGCGTGTGACCATTTCAAGAATCATCCCTTATCGCTAGCGATGCGAGATTGGCTTGGAAATCTAGACCCCAGGTTGGTTAACTCCTTACCCCATATTAAACAGCACGGAGATCTCACCCTATACAATATGGGGGTGGCTGGGAATAAGTTGATCATTTTTGACTGGGAAGACTTCGGCAAAATAAGCATTCCTGGGTTTGATCTCTGCTGTTTAGCAGTGAATTCAGTAACCCGATTTAGCCCGGTGGGGATTGCGCGGGTATTGGAAAGAAGCGCTTATCCGAAAGAGGTCATGGATATTATTGCGTGCTATTGTAAAGAATTGCCACTTGATCAAGAAACCTTTTTTAATCTATATCCCATCTATCTCTTCTATTTCCTATATCTCAAAAACAGATACGGATACAGTCCGGAAATCATTAGAATTTGTGAAAAATTGCTTGCTGCCGTTTTAGAAAAACCAGTGAAATGTTGAGGCTCCGATTCTTTTAGGAAACTCAATGATGTTGGCATTAAGGCAGAATACTATTCGCCCGATTACTCTCGGTGGCAATCGTTGAGAGCATTGATTGCCCTCTTTTGCGCGGCGTAAGAGGGTAGGTATTAGCATAAAATGCTGC
>Ga0115026_10000372_pt1 | contig 11875 bp, 8 predicted proteins | sample Mud_0915_D1_FD_83878 | JGI IMG/M metagenome (GOLD analysis project Ga0115026, IMG submission 83878) | Wetland microbial communities from Old Woman Creek Reserve in Ohio, USA - Mud_0915_D1 | ecosystem: Environmental > Aquatic > Freshwater > Wetlands > Sediment ...
CCCTTTTTACAGCCGCGGGAAATGGCCTACTGGACGTCACCGATCTTTAAATACGCTCTTCTTGTCGTTCATCGTGCTCTGGAAAAAAGCGGAATTTCGATCACCCCTGAGATCGCGCCGCGGGTTGCGGTTACTTTCAGCACTGCCGTCGGCGGTCTGGATGCCATTTTAAAGGCGGACCGCCTGATGATTGCGGAAGGTAAGATGCCTCACCCCTTCACCAACCCCAACTCCTGTATTAATATGGTGGGCGGGAAGGTTTCTATCCTTACCGGAGCGACGGGTCCGATCTGTTCAACCATTACGGCGTGTGCAACCGGGGCCACGTCGCTCATCATTGGCGAGACGCTGCTGCAACGAGGCAGGGCGGATGTGGTGATCGGCGGTGCCGTCGACTTTCCTCTGGTTGAGCCGATTGTCGCCGGATTCGCCACGATGAACGGTGCCTACCGTCCAAAAGAAGGACAGCCGGAAGAACCACCGGAAAAAACCAGCAGGCCTTTTTCCATCCATCGGAGAGGTTTTGTCGTGTCCGAAGGCGCGGGGTGCATTATTTTGGCAACGGAAGAATTCACCCAGGCGCATGGATTAAAACCAAAGATAGAGATGGCCGGCTGGTCCATGACATCCGACGCCGGCCATTTTGTTTCGCCCAAGCTGGAGACCGTACGACGATGTATGGAAGAGGCCATCGCCCACGCCGGATTACGGCCCGACGATATCGACGCGATTAACGCCCATGCGACGTCGACCAAGGTGGGTGATCAAGTAGAAGCGGATGCCCTCGCTCATGTTTTTGGGAAAAACGTTCCGCCCGTATCGGCAAATAAGTCCCAACTGGGACACGCCATGGGCGCGTCGAGTGCGATTGAAGCGATTCTGGCCATGGAAGGAATGATCGAAGAGACGTTGCTTCCCACGATCAATTATGTTCCCGATCCGGGAATCGGGATAGATTGTGTCGCTGAAGGTGCCAGAAAGTTGAGTCAAGAATTTGTGCTGAAAAACGCGTTTGGTTTCGGAGGATGCAATTCCTGCCTGGTTTTGCGCAGGTTTGCATAAAGGATACTGGCTGTCTTATGAAAGCCCCTCAAAACAGAAAAGTTTTCGTGGTCGGTTACGGCGCGGCCACCCCGCTCGGAAGCACTTTTGAGAAAACGTGGGAAAGGGCCATGCAGGGTGAAGCGGGTTTCAGGAAGGTCACGCGTTGTAGAGTAGAATCGGCGTGCGATATCGTCGGAGAAATTCCGGACTGGAATCCGCTGGAGCTTGATTTCACCAATGCGAAAGAAGTCTACAACTGGAATGCTGCCTATGTGATTTTAACGATGGCGGTCTGCAAGGAGGCGCTGGAGAATTCAGGAATTCCCGTTGATGAGAAGACTGGTCCCCGGATGGCTTGCCTAATCGGTTCGGCCCTGAACGGATCGGATGCTTTTCGCGTTGCCATGCATAATTTGGAACATCGCGGGCCGCTGAGAGTCAGCCCGTATCTGCTGCCTAATTTATGCGCGAATCTTCCTTCGGGTAAAGCCGGAATGCTGCTCAAATTTACCGGTCCCATTTTTTCGCCCCAGGGCGCTTGTGCCTCGGGCAATCACGCCATCGGCATCGGTGCAAGAATGATTCGGGATGGCGATTGCGATGTTGTTCTGGCCGGCGGCGTCGACGCGCCACTTTTGCCGGAGTTGATTTACGGCTTTGCCAACATGAACGCGACGATCAAAGTTCGTCCGGGTGACCGCGCTTACAGCGATCCCGGGCAGGCGTCCCGTCCGTTCAGCGTCGATCGCAAGGGGTTTGTCCTATCGGAAGGGGCAGGCGTGGTTGTTCTCGCGGCGGAAGAATTGCTCCAAGTTTACGGCCTAAAACCCAAAGCCGAGGTGTTCGGCGTCGGGTGGACATCGGATGCCCATCATTACACCAGCCCGAATGCCGAGACCATTATCCGAGCCATCCGGGAAACCATTGAAGACGCAGGTTTAAAGCCGGAAGATATTCAGTATATCAACGCCCACGGCACTTCTACGCCTACAGGAGATCAAACGGAGATAAAATGCCTGAGGGATGTTTTCGGCAAAAAAATAGAAAAGATTCCCGTTTCTTCGAACAAATCTCAATTAGGCCATACCTTGGGAGCGACGGCTGCCATCGAGGCGGCCCTGACCATTGAAGGAATGGGGAAGGGGATCATCCTGCCAACGATTAATCATCTTCCCGATCCCGGTCTCGCCGATATTGATGTGGTGCCGAATACCGCTCGCCAGCAAAAATACGAAATTGCCCTTTCCAATGCGTTCGGGTTCGGTGGAACAAATTGCTGTGTGATTTTCAGGGGAGTATAGAATGAAGCCCAAGCCATTTAAGCCCGAAATTTATAATCACGATGAAAGATATGTCCGCGACCGAACCACCGGCCTGATCTGGCATCGTTCCCAGCAGAGGACGTTATACGCCGATACGGATCGCTCGGAAGTGGTTTATCATTCCAATTATCTCCGATATTTTGAGTTCGGGCGCACCTCGTTGATGCGAGACCTTGCTTACCCGTACAAAGAGATCGAGGCCAGCGGCTATGTCTATCCGATCTTCGATTTGGGCATCAGCTTTAATCAGCCTTTGTACTACGACGATTTGATGTATATTCATACGCGTCCGGTAAATCTGGAGCGGGTCCGTTTGCAGTTTGACTACGTCATCACACACGCGGAAAAGGGACAGTTGATCTGCACTGGATTTACCAAACACTGTGCCTTAAATTTGGCGGGCACGCCCGTAGCCGTTGATCCTAAAACAGTTCAGCTATGGACATCATTCCCCAAATAAACAAGAAAACCCGCTATCCTTCGGAAATCGAGGTATCTCCTTATTTGCGCGATCACCATTTGGAAGGGAAGGTGATTCTGCCCGCCGTGGAGGCGTTAATCGCCCTGGCAAAGGTCGTTAAACTTCATTTCCCGCAGATTCGTATCAACAGTTTGTTCAAAGCGAGCTTCCCCCGGTTCTTATTTATTGCCCCGGAAACAGAGCGCTTGGCCGTATGGGTTGATATAGAAAATGCTGGCAAGGACAGGGTTGCCGCCGCGCTTTTGACGTCAATGGAATCGAAAACAGGCGGAATTCGCCGCGCCCTCGAACATGCCCGGGTGGAGTTTGCGACGGACGATTCCGCTCCCTGCCCTGCGGCTCCTTTTCGGGTGATGGAGAAGCTGGGAGGAAGATGCATCCGCGTGCCTGCGGCAGCCATCTATCGTGACCTGGTGCCATTCGGAACGGCCTATCAAAACATCCTGGGTGAGGTAGCCCTTTCACCGGAGGGGGCTTTGGCTCATCTTTCCGGGGGGAATTACGAAGCCGATGAAAACTTGCTCGGTTCGCCGTTTCCTCTGGACGTGGCCATGCACGCGGCTTGTGTCTGGGGACAACGTTTCAGCGGCATGGTCGCCTTTCCCACGGGTTTTGAAAAAAGATTTATTTATCAAAAGACAAAAAAGGGAGGCAGCTATCTTGGCCGGGTTGTGCCGGTGAATAGCGATCAGAAATCGCTCGTGTTTGACGCCTGGATTTATGGTGCAGACGGTATTATTCATGAGGCCATCAGCGGGATTAAAATGCAGGATGTCACTCAAGGCCGCCTGCATCCGCCGCAATGGATTAGGGCATAGCCTCGCCTGAGCTTCAACCGCAGCGCAGGAATCAGAAAGGTTAACCGCCAGGCAGGAATTTTGTGGGCGGCGGAGTACACTCGCTTCTTGAATGGAGAGTACCCCGCAAATCCCCGCCCTTCAGGGCGGAGAGCTTTACTTTCTCGGCCAGGCTTTTCAGGCCGACGGAAGAAAAAGAGGGGCTTATGGAGCCCACGGACGGATTTGACCGGCAAGTTCCCCATAAGCCCGCCTTGCAGGCGGGTACAGGGGAAGCAATATAAATGAGATTTCGTCTCCGGGAAGCTCCTTCTTGTGCGGAGGGAGCTTCATCGCCGTCCCGCTGATTACATAACGGAAAAAGACAAATTTGCTAGCCCCTTGATTTCTGGTCTGGTTTCCCGCTAAGCCTTGATTGTATTGGGTTAGAAGATTTTCCATCTATTCCAGTCTATTCTATCTATCTCAATCTTCTTGAGTCAATTTTAGCGCAGTGATCTTTTCTAAATTTCTGAAAATCTCGCTTACACCTTCAAATCGTGCATTGAGGGTGGTATCAGGAATCACCGATTACCAGTTGAAGTATAAATCACTAACGGAAGATCAAAAAGAAAAAGGACTGAGGGATATCTCCCCAGTCCCCCATACGTGCTGGTTAGTGAACTGCAAGAATAGGTAAAGGGGGAGCACGATATTCTCACTCCCCCTTTACCTATTGACTGCAACGAGATCAGTATTGGCTTAGCTTCGTAGTGACCATTTGAGAATACAGTTGCGCAGTTGCATAGTTCGTGTATACTGCACCCCACCGAGCCATCTGCTCCTCTTGGCGATGTTTATTGCGACCTGAGGGTCTGCGTTCGATAGATTTTTGCTCCATTCTACCTTCCCACCACGCCTGAGTTGCCTCCATCAGTAGACTCCTGAGCCATTGTTGTGTCTCAGGGTCCAGGGCATGGGCCTTGCGAGCGAAAGAATGCCTAGCAGTTTGAATCATTTCCAAGGCATCGTCAGACGCCGCCCTAGCCATGTGACTGATGGAATTTAGCAACTGCCACTTCGTGTACTCTCCTGTCGGCTTGGGGTCATCCGGCCAATAATACTGGATTGCAGTGCCATGTGGTCCGCCAGATTGCAGGTGGGTAGTTTTCTGTGCGGGGAACTGGACTACTTGGGACTCACCACCCTCGCATTGATTGCCGGGTACATTGCACGTGTTGAAGTCGGAGGGGTCATTGGGAACAGGAACGGTGTGCCAAGTATCGGTCGCGGCGTCATACCAATTGTTAGACAACCATGCTGCTTTTGCAAAGTCGAAACCGAGTGTTCCCCCTGGGGCCGTAGACAGTTCCTTAAAAATGGTGGCATACCGGAAGTAGGTATCAGGAAACCAATCAGCAGGCAGGTTGTAGGGTATCATGGCAGCACTGTTATAGTTATTGGTCGTAGCGACGAAGTCCTTTTCGCCGAGATCGCCCGGTTCCCTCATAACACAGCCACAGTAGCCACATTCATAGGCAAACACCTCGCCTGACTTGTCGGCAAAGAGGAAGATGCCGGTCACGCCTCCCTTGGGGGTTGCGTTCAAATACTCAACCGCCTCCGAGGGCGACTTACAATACTGCTGCAGATAGTGATGGTAGGCCTCAGATGGGAGACCCCAGCTACTGGCGCACGGTGGCCAGGGAGCATTTACCGCGGCAGTCATGACCCACGCGTATTTGCTGTTCATCCCTGTGTTGTTTGTGACTTTGCCGGCTTCTGTCAGATTAATGAACCGTTCACCATCAGCGGGAAAGGCAACAAGGATAACGTATTGCTTTATCTCCTGAAAGAATCCCAGCGTAAGCGAAACCATTGGCACGCCACCCTGCGTGGCACTCCCCGTCGCGGCAAATGCCGTGCAAGAGGAAAGAGCTTGGGTGTTCGTGCGTCCCTTCGCCAAAAACGTAGAACTCTTGCTTGGCACGAAGGCTGTTACGTTCGTTTCTGGAGGGTACGACATCTGAGGACGAGCCCATACCTCCTGAGGTAAGACCATAATGGCTACGAGGTCCACGTAACTAACCTCGAACCCCTTGTTTCTGCAGCCCTGTGAAATTCCGAGGAGCCAGTCCTTCAATCCCGGGTTATACTTTTCAATGTAGTACGTCCAGACTTGTATGTCTTTTAGTATGACGGTGTGACCCAGTGGCATACCTGAGCCGTCCGTCACCCGAGTGTCGAGTAGATTCCAGGTTGTGTCTCGGTTGGCTGCAATAAGGTCAGCTGCCTGCTCCCCGTACTGCACGCCCATCTCATGGTTGCTTCCGGATACGACGACAACTTTGATCGGCGCCGTATCCAAAGACCCTGAGGCGGCGGCAACGAGCGGACCATGAAAAAGCACAACACTGAACATCACCAGCACAACCAATAAATGAAATGTTTTCTTCATAATGTCCTCCTTTCTTTTTTGTAACATTTGCCCGTTGCATGGAAAGCCAGCTTACCGGCATGGCCTCATTCTTATTGCAATGGCCAAAAGATTAGAAAGCTTCCAAAAGGACAACAGGTCTCTTAAAAGCTTCGTATTGGCAACTTCCGAATTCCTCCCCCCCCACAATATTTCCCCAAAAGGTTAGAGGTTAGGTTGTAAGGTTAATTAGGGTCAGGTGGAAAATACTATAAATAAAGCATACTCTCATGTGCATGGACACTCAAGGAGAAAATTCCATCCATAATTTACCCCATATTGCTGATTTTCGGATGAAAGAGAGGATAACGATTTATACACGAGTTGGTAAAATGGATTTAACCAATGTGAAAATATTATCCGTGGTCGATGAATCTTTTGGAAAGAAATAATCAGTGTATTGAGAGGATACTGCCCGATATTCTGGTAAATCATACCCTGTCAGAATGACGACGATTGTGTTCGGATATTGAGCTTTTACTTTCTTCGTCAGCTCAAGGCCATTTTCTCCCGGCAATCTAATGTCCATGAAGATAAGATTGGGATGTAAAGTCTCGATTTTTTGTAGAGCTTCTTCCCCATTAACTGCTTCATGAATTTCAACCAATGGGAATCGTTCATGCAACATCTCTTTGAACAATTGCCGGAAAAGAGTACTATCTTCGACGATCAACACCTTTAACCCTCCAGGTATAATCATCAGTTTTTCCACTTCGACCTTTATCTCTTTTAAGGAGATTTTGAGGTGCTTCGGACATAGGCCATGTGTCTTTCGCTTATCTGATAGAGGTTCTTTTTCTCCATAGACAACCCCACAACCCTTGTAATAGCAAACCCGAATCATATCCTGTTCCCTCCTTGCTCTTCTTGAACTTTACTAGCAAAAAGAAAGCTGAGACGAGGATCGATTCAAACAAAAAGGCCGAACTCACATCAAGTTCTTCCTTCGGCAGCCCGGCCATCTTCCACTTAATGAGACCCGCCGCTTTCCGCCCCCTTCTCACGAAGGGTTTGGCTTTTTCGAGGACCAAAAGAAAGCCCCCAGGGAGGTATTCAAACCTCCTGGGGGCATAGATTATTACCCTTTGGAATCTCTCCCTCATAACTCTCTCCCAAAGATTTAGGGTTAGGTTGTGGAGTTAACAAGGGGAAAGGTATTACTATTACTTTTTTCAATACCACATTTGCATTGAGAAGTCAAGGGGAATCTTTTCTGGACTTTCCCCAAAATTTTTAAGAGATCTCAATGGGCAAAAGGTAGCAGTAACGGTCGATTTCGATAACACTCTTTTTTTCTTACCTCCTTTTGTCTGGGTTCTTTGATCTCATGGTGCTATAACAAAACTACTTGAATTCTGGGTAAAATCATGCTAGCTAATTTTATCAGAAAAATGTATTATTACAACTGTTTCGGGGAGAAAAATGCACTTCTGATTCGCTTATAATCATAGCGGTCTTGGTCTCGGGAGGGAAAACCTGACAAGGCACTTCTTCTCAAAGTAACCCTGGAATTGAAACGGTTTTCTTAATGTTTATGGCCCAAATAGAAAGGACGAGGATGGTTTGAGGATGGTTTATGGAGAGAGAGGAGAAGAAAATGAAAGAGAAGAAGAACCCCGAAACGGGGAAAAGGAAGCCAAAGGCCATTCCATCATCTACGATCCCTGCCAAGAATTCACAGTCAAATTTACCCTTGAAAAAGCGCCTTGTAGCTGCGAATATAAGCTCTAAGACGTCTCCCGTCAAACCCAGATCGAAGAATTACACCTCTGCAAAATTACCTGAGAAAGGACTCCCGAAAGCCAAATCGTTGACGATCGTTGGCATTGGTGCGTCCGCCGGTGGATTAGAGGCATTTACTCAATTTCTCCGGAACCTCCCTGCCAATACCGGTATGGCTTTTGTGCTCGTCCAGCACCTCGATCCCAAGCATGAGAGCATGTTGACCGGGCTTCTCTCCCATCGAACGAAGATGCCGGTCAACGAGGCAAAGGACAGGATGGTAGTGGAACCTGACCACGTCTACGTCATTCCACCCAACAGGGATATGACCATTTCACAGGGTGTCCTGGACCTCGGGTTCCGCACTGAGGTTCGCGGGCATCATATGCCCATCGACCATTTTTTCCACTCCCTGGCAGTGGACCAAAAAAACCGTGCAATCGGGGTGATCCTATCGGGAACCGCTTCGGACGGTGCGCTCGGACTCAGGGCAATTAAGGCGGAGGGCGGCATCACCTTTGCCCAGGATGAAAAATCGGCCAAATACGGCGGCATGCCGCACAGTGCCGTTGAAGCCGGCGCTGTCGATTTAGTTCTGCCTCCCGAGGGGATCGCAAAGGAGCTGGTCAGAATCAGCCGGCATCCGTATCCCCGGGCCTCCCCCCCGGGTAAAGCCGGGATATTAACCGACGCTATAAGGGCCGAGGACTCCTTCCAAAAAAACGGAGATGATCTTGGCAAGATTTTCAGCCTCCTTCAGTCCTCCGCCGGTGTTGATTTTACCTATTATAAGCACGCGACACTCAAAAGGCGGATCCTGCGGCGCATGGCTCTCCTCAAGATGGAAAACACAAAGGATTACGTTGAGTATCTGCAGGACAACCCCACTGAAGTGGGGGCTCTTTACCATGATGTTCTGATCAATGTGACCGGCTTTTTCAGGGATCCTGAAACATTTGAAGCCCTGGGAGAAAAAGTCTTCCCCGGGATCTCAAAAAATCGAGGACCCCAGGCGCCAATCCGGGTGTGGGTGCCGGGATGCTCCACCGGCGAGGAAGCCTACTCGGTCGCCATCTCCCTGGTTGAGTTTTTGGGGAAGAAGCCGACGAATATCCCCATTCAGATCTTTGCCACGGATCTCAGTGAAGAGGCCATCAACAAAGCCCGCTCCGGCAGATACGCGGAGAGCATTACACGGGATCTCTCTCTGGCACGTTTGGAGCGGTTCTTTGTCAAGGTGGATGGCAGCTATCAGGTCTCCAAGTCCGTCCGGGAGCTGTGCGTCTTTGCCAAACATGACTTAACCAGGAACCCCCCTTTCTCAAATCTCGATCTCATCAGCTGCCGTAATGTACTGATCTACATGGGGCCGGTCCTGCAGAAACGGGTCATGACGGTTTTTCACTACGCCCTCAAACCAACCGGATTTCTCCTGCTCGGAAAATCAGAGGCGATCGGCCGGTCCCCGGGTCTCTTTGCTCCCGTGGACAGAAAACATAAGATTTATTCCAAAAAGCCAATCTCAGCCGGACTTGACCTTGCCCTCGACCTTGCCCCCTTGGACTACGGGTCAAAGAAGGTCGATATCAGCAGGGTTACGAGTGAGGCAGGATTCGATATCAAAAAAGAGGCTCAACGCATCATCCTGTCAAGATATGCCCCTGCCGGTGTCGTCGTCAATGATCGTCTGGAAATCCTTGACTTCCATGGCCATACCGGCCTTTACCTTGAGCACCCGCCGGGGGAGGCAAGCTTTAACCTTCTGAAGATGGCCCGGGAGGGTATCAAGCTGCCGCTGCGTACGGCGATCCACGAGGCGAAGAAACAGGGGACCCCTGTCAGGAACGAAGGCTTGCAGGTCAAATTCGATGGTCAACTCAGGGAGCTAACCCTGGAGGTACTCCCGGTTAAAGCCCCTGACCCCGGTGAACGTTACTTCCTGATCCTCTTTGAGGATTCCGCCGCCCATCCTTTGGGTGAGCCTGGGTCAAAAGCACCTGCTGGGGGCAAGGCAAAACGGAGACAGACAGCGAAGGGTGAAGAGGATGCCGGGATCATCCGATTGGAACAGGAGCTTGAGGCAACGAAGAAACATCTTCAGTCGATTATTGAGGAGTCCGATACCCTCAACGAGGAGATGAGGGCTGCAAACGAGGAGATTCTATCGAGTAACGAGGAGCTCCAAAGCCTCAACGAGGAACTGGAAACGTCCAAAGAAGAGCTTGAGTCGTCCAATGAGGAGCTGACGACGCTCAACGATGAGCTGCAAAACCGGAATATTGCACTGGACCAGCTCAATAACGACATGATCAATCTGCTTATGAGCGTCAATCTCCCTGTCGTCATGTTAGGGAGCGATCTTTGCATCCGGCGTTTCACCCCGGTAGCGGAGAAAGTGCTCAGCTTAACCGCTACCGATACAGGGCGGTCAATACTTCACATCCAGCTTGGTATCAATGTCCCTGATTTAGAAACGTCGATTCTGGAGGTCATCAACACGGGTGCTATCAGAGAAGAAGAGGTTCAGGACCCGGAGGGTGTCTGGTATTCGATGCGGATACGGCCTTACAGGACCGTGGAAAACAGGATTGAGGGCGCTGTTCTGACATGGGTTGATATCAATGCGCTCAAACGGAGCTTAGAGCAGGTAAAAGAGTCGCGTGATTACGCGGAAGCGATTGTTGAGACGGTTCGAGAACCTCTCATCGTCCTTGACGAGAACTTTCACGTAAAGACGGCAAACCGCTCTTTCTACGAGACCTTCCAGGCCTCACCCGGGGAGACGGAAGGCCACCTGATCTACGAACTCGGCAACAACCAGTGGAATATTCCAGGGCTTAAAGAACTGATGGAGGAGATCCTTCCCCAAAACACTTCGTTCCAAGACTTTGAGATTGATCACGAGTTTCCCACCATCGGACGCAGGACAATGCGGCTTAACGCCCAGCGTATCACTCAGAAGGAAAACGGGAAGCTGATGATCCTTCTTGCCATTGAGGATATCACCGAGCGCAAGCGGATGGAGGAGGTATTGCGGGAATCAGAAGTGTCCCGGCGTCTCTCTTCCCGGGTCCTGGCAGCTCAGGAGAACGAAAGAAGACGCGTGGCACAGGAGCTCCACGATGGTATTGGGCAGTCCTTGCAGGTTGCCACAATGAAGGTGCAGAATGCCCTGCAACAAGCCATCAAAGACGGGGCCGAATCAGAATCCCGAATCTGTGAAGCCATCGTCCCAATCCTTCAAAAAAACATCGAGGAAGCCCGAAGAATCCAGTTGGGATTGCGACCCTTCATCCTCGATGATCTGGGTATTCTCCCGACCATTGCGTGGTTCTGCCGGGAATTCCAGGAGACGTATTCCGCCATTCGCATCGAAACAGAGAGCGAGATACAGGAAGAAGAGGTCCATCCCCTTCTGAAGACGACCATCTACAGACTTATACAGGAAGCCTTAAACAATGTCGCAAAGCATAGCAAAGCGGATCTTGTCCATCTCGTACTGCGCAAAGTCAACGATCAGATCCACTTGATGATTCAAGATAACGGTCTGGGGTTTGATGTGGGAAAAGCCCTTTCCGTTGAAAGCACAAAAAGGGGGTTCGGACTCAACAGCATGAGGGAGAGGGCGGAAATATCTGGCGGCTCCTTTGCTGTCGAATCGGTCAAGGGGAAAGGGACTACCATCAGGGCTTCATGGATGGCGGCAGATACGCCTCTCTAACCGAGATCTTTCTGCCCTGGTGATTATGGTGCCAAGGAGTCAGAGGAAATCATCTGCCTGCAAATAATCCGAAAACAAAAGGGGCCGGTCCAAGTAACCCCGTCATTCCCATTTCGACCAAACCACGGATTTCTTGCCGATACAGGAACTTTGCCAAAACTGAAGGTTGAAATCTGCATTGGAATGGGAGATGGGAGTTTTATTGATTACAGCTTACTAAATGAAATTTCCTTTTCGAGATTTTTGGAGCAGGTTGATAGTAACATTTGGCGACTTCACCTATCTACAGTCCTGGATTGTTCTTGGATTTAGCAATTACTGAATGAAATATGC
>Ga0115026_10000373_pt1 | contig 11862 bp, 8 predicted proteins | sample Mud_0915_D1_FD_83878 | JGI IMG/M metagenome (GOLD analysis project Ga0115026, IMG submission 83878) | Wetland microbial communities from Old Woman Creek Reserve in Ohio, USA - Mud_0915_D1 | ecosystem: Environmental > Aquatic > Freshwater > Wetlands > Sediment ...
AGGCTGGTGTTGTTCAGGTCCACATGGACAACGGCCTCATCGTAGGGCGGGGCGAAAGCGGGGGTCGAGGATTTCAGGCGGATAAACTGGTCGTTCAGACGCTCGTTCCAGGTGTCGAAAATACCCGGAGACAGAAAATGAAAGAGATTGACCGCTGCAAACACGCTTGCTGCCAGCAGCAGCGGCCGGACCCGTTTCGCGCGGTCAGCGGTGCTCAATGGAGAAGGTCCTGGAGTAGAACCCGGGCGCCGTGACTTCGGCCGCCAGCGAGGTGATGTCCGGGACGGCCGGAGAACTCGACGGCTGCTGGCCGCGCAGGCTTCCCCCGATGCGCACGGGCTTCTCCGCCGGCGCGGAAAGCTGCTTGTTTTTCTGCCGCAGCCGTTTGATTTCATCCAGAATTTCATCGGCGGAAGTCTGCACGTCCGCCTTGTCCTTCAGGGCCGTGTGGCGGGCGCAAAGCTCCTCCAGGCGGTCGAGGCGCTCCGCCGTCGCAATGAGGAAAAATTTCTCCTGCCCGGGGTGTGCGTCCAGCTCGAACCAATTGTTGCCCGCGGGGATGAACACCTTGGTGCCGCGGGCGACCTTGGCGGGCTGGGCCGCAGCCGGGAACAGCGGCGTGAGCTCCCCCTGGGAGCTGATGTGCAGCAGGTAGAAATGCTGATCGCTCTTGGGTTCGAAAAACAGCTTCAACCGGTCCCCGGCGCGCAGCGAGGTCTCATTTTGAACGGGGATGACTTTCCCCTTGCCCTGCGGCCCCACATAGGCGCCGAACGCGTAAAGGAAGCCGATATCGTTCTTGCCGGAAGGAGCCTGGGCGGAAGCCACCGCAGACGCGATGAACAGAACGGCAAACGCAACGACGAATTTATTTAGAAGCAGGTTCCTCAAATAGCGCATGTTTTGCCTCGATTGATGAAAGTTAAAATGACGTTGACCGCACGACTTCTTTTCACCTTGACTTTAGAGAAACAGGTCGAAGGTTGTCAAGGCTATAATAATTATGAATTATAACAAACAGCTGTTTTATAAAGTGCTGTCCCGCGAGGATATGGATCGTATAGATCAAGGGGTGCTGCCGGGGACCAGCCTGTCCTGCTGAACACAACAAATTTTTTCAACGGTGATCGATCGTGAAGGTCTTACCATAGAAATCCTTGGCCCTGATCTCCTTTGCAAACGGGGTTATGTCCGGAAGGGCGGCCGAGTCCGTGTTTGACGGGGCGCGGAATTTGCCGGCGATGCGGACCGGTTTTTCAGCCGGAGACGCAAGCGGTTTGCGCGGCTTGTTCAGCCGGGCAACCTCATCCAAAATGGCTTGAGTGGATAATTGGATTTCGGTTCGGTCCTTAAGCGCGGCATGGCGGGAATAAAGATTTTCAAGTTCGCCCAGCCGGGACTTCGAGGCCAGGAAGAAAAATTTTTCCGTACCGCGGGCGGCATCCAGCTCAAACCACATCGGTCCGGCTGGCACGTAAAATGGCTGGCCCGGTTGCGTTTGGGATTTCTTCAGGTCTGAAGGGTAAAGAAGCGACAGGTTGCTGTCTGGCCCCAGGTGAAAAAGGTAAAAATAGGCATCCGACTTGGATTCCAGGAAAAACTTGATCCGATCGCCGGAATTTAAAGAAGAATGGGTTTCCACCGGCACCGGCTTGGAGTCGCCCTGCCCGGCCGTCTGAGCACCGGCGGCGAACAGGAAATGCAGCGCTCCGTGGCCGGATGGGCTGCTTTGCGCGTTAAGGCAGGGCGGGGGATAGAGCAAAAGGACAATGGCAAGGACGGCCGGAGCCGCGCTGTGAATCCGACGGATGCAGAGCATGAGGCAGCCTCCTTGAATGGTCGGTTGCTGCACCGCACGGGCGGCGCATTTTGGATAAGAAGGAGGAATCCGCTCGGGAAAGGCAGGCGAAATTAGTTATAGTTTAACGGAATTGGGACCCGGTTGTCAATAAACCACGTGATCTCCGGCGAGGCCGGCGGGTTGACAGGGAAGGAGCAAAGGTTAGCATTTCCTACACATCGCACCATTCTCGCATCGCTTACTCTTCATCTGCGACCGACTCTCCGAGCCTGATCTTCGACAAGCGGCTTTTGCCCGGCGACCCGCCGGAAGAAAAAGGAGAAAACCATGAACCACACCCTCATACCCGAGAGCGACACAAAGGAAAGAGACGGCTTCGTTGAGCGCCTGCTGGCCTCGACCAAGGGCGCATTCGACATATTCACCATCTACATCGGCGACCGGCTGGGGTTCTACCGATCGCTGAGCGAGCAGGGGCCCGCCACCTCCGAGGAACTGGCCGCCCGCACCGGCGCCTATGAGCGCTACGTGCGCGAATGGCTGGAGCAGCAGACGGTGGCCGGAATCCTCAGGGTCGAAGACGAAAACGCCGATGCCCGATCCCGCCGCTATCGTTTGCCGGCCGGCTGCAAGGAGGTTCTATGCGATCGGGACAGCCTCAACTACTTGATGCCCCTGGTGCAGATGGTGGCGGGCGCGGTCCGGCCGATGCACCAGGTGCTGAAGGCCTATCGCAGCGGGAAAGGCGTGCCCTATCCATACTACGGCGCGGATTTCCGTGAAGGCCAGGCCGCGATGAACCGGGCGATGTTCCTCCGGCAGCTGGGGCCCGAATGGCTGCCGTCGATTACGGATGTCCACCAGCGCCTCTTGGCGGATCCCCCCGCGCGGGTGGCCGATATCGGCTGCGGCGGTGGTTGGTCCAGCATCGGTATCGCCCAGGCCTATCCCAAGGTATTGGTGGACGGCTACGATCTGGACGAACCTTCGGTGGCTTTGGCGCAGGCGAACGTGGCGGAAGCCGGTCTGAGCGAGCGAGTCCGGATTCAACACCGCGACGCCGGCGACCCATCGCTTCAAGGCCGGTACGACCTGGTGACGGCCTTCGAGTGCGTGCACGACATGTCGGATCCGGTCGGCGCGCTGCGGACGATGCTGGGCCTTGCCCGGGGCGGCGGGTCGGTCATCGTCATGGACGAACGCGTGGGCGACCGGTTTACCGCCAAAGGCAACGAAGTGGAGTGGATGATGTACGGCTGGAGCGTGTTGCACTGTCTGCCGGTGGGCAAGGCCGATGCTCCTTCGGCCGAGACCGGCACCGTGATGCGCGCCGGCATGCTGAAACACTACGCTGCGGAGGCCGGGTTTTGCGATGCCGAGGTCCTTCCCATCGACAATTTCTTCTTTCGGTTTTACCGCTTGAAGGTGGTGTGCCGGTGAGGGCCTTCAATTCGGCGGCCCCGGCTCGGACGGGCGGATGCATTCCTTGGCCTGGGCGGCGGCGCCCGGGAGCGGTTCGCTTGCCGCCGGGTCCGCCGCGGGGTCGGCGGAATGATTCTCGAACACGAGACCCTTGATGGCCTCGAGGTATTCCGCGTTTCGGGACAGGTAAAACGAGAGCGGCCGGGGGAAGTTGCTGCCGAGAATGCCGTCGATGAACATCTGGCTGATTTCGCGGTGACGCTGCAGGGTGAACTGGGAGCTCGCCAGGATGTGGCGCTCGTCTTCGGACAGGGTGGGGACGAACTGCCGCAAGGCGGTGCGCGCCCGCGGCTGGTACATCCAGAAGTAAAGCAGGTCCAGCGCGTGGATCATGATGATCTTTTCCAGGTCGCGCGCCTCCACGCTGGCCTTTTGCTTGAGCTGGTTGGAGTGCTGCAGGACGGCGAACGTCTGGACGTCCGGGAAGATCAGCTCCAGCTGCGCGTAAATGTCGAACAGCTGCTCGAACTTGCCCTTGTAGTCGCGCAGGCGGGTCTGGATGTTCCGGTGACGGTCCGCCAGGCCCTCGATGAAGCTGGCGACGATGTCCGAGGCCGTCTTGGAGATGATGGCCGCCCATTTCTGCAGCACGGCCGAGACCTCGGTGGTGCCGCCGGCGGCGAGAACGCCGCCGCCGGCCATGTTGATGAGAATCGCCACCGGGATGGAAACGATGCTGCGCAAAAAATTTCCATAGACGGCCGCCCGGGGCAGCCCGCGCAGGAGGTTGTGGCTGGAGAGGTAAATCCCGTTGGCCAGCGCCATGAAGGTGTAGAGCAGCGCCGGCTGGGTGGCCGCGGTGATGCCGAAGCCGCGGTCCAGGATGACGGTTTTCACGAGGTAGTCCAGCAGGGGCACGGAAAAACCGGTGTACATCAACGAATCGGTGATGCGGGTCCAGCTGACGTAGTCGTTCCAGTTCAGCAGGGGGGAGCGGCGGAACCCGCCGCCGCCCAGCACCGACTGCACCACATTGCGCAGTCCGGTGATGCCGAACCAGATGAAGGCGCCCCCGTAGGCCAAAAGCCACCAGTCTTTGGTCAGGACAAACGTGGCGAAGGCCGGTATGAAACCGATCAGGACTTTCAGGGCGTTCTTGAGCCTGGAATTCAGGTACCGCCATCGCAAGGTGCCACGGCCTTCGGCGGCTCCGGCCGTTTTGACGGACAGGCCGTTGTCGATGGTCTTCTGGGTGCCCCCCAGCGTCACGATGTTGCCCCGGGCGGCCATGCGGGTGTGCCGCGGCTCCACGCGCCAGCTCTCCTGGCGGCTGGACAGGAGGACGCCCAGCGGTCCCGAGCCGAATCGGCGCCGCAGGCCTTGGCCGGAGGCCGATCCCCCGGGAGCGGGGGCAAACGTCAGGGTCCTGGAAGCGATCATCTCGATCGGGATGATCTCGCGCCCGTCCGTGCTGAGGTCCCGTTCAATCTCCCGCCGGGCCCTGCGGGGCAGGGTTTCCATGATGGCGAGCCCCATGCCGTGCAACCGCGCCGAGCGGCCGGTGGAGTCGCTGCCGATGCGGGCCCTGAGGAACCTGCCCGCGTAATAGGACTTGAACGTGTCGATGTCGTACAGGATGGCGGTCAGCTTTTCGACCGGCGCCGCGTTGCCGGGGATGGCGGGGTCGCGGAGGCGGGCGATGATCTCGCGGATCACCTGCTTGAGGTGGATGACGCTGCCTTCGTTGATCGCCTGCATGAGACGGCTGATTTCGGGGATGTTCGCGGTCTTGCCCGCGGAATAGTCCTTCAGGTTGAAAATCTCCAGCCGCGTGATCATGCCCTGGCAGTCGTAGAGCAGCTCGAGCACCTCCTCGACCTTCAGGTCGGTCAGGTTCAGCGTGACGCGGTATCCGGAATGCAGCGCCGCCAGACGGCTGAGGATGGCCGGCGGGGTCAGCTGCAGCAGGTCCGGCACGTCCGGTCCGGAACACGGCCGGTCCGGAAAAGGGATTTCCGGGTTCCGGGACTGCTCCAGGTATCCATCCACCAGCGCTTCCAGGTCCATGCGGTTCAGGCAATCGACCCATTCGGTGATTTCCCGGCGGCGGTCCGGTGCGGCTGCTTCCAGCTCCGGGCCCAGGCGGGCGACCTTCCCCTTCAAGAGCTTCATCATCTGGTCATGGATGAATTTGGAAAGGTGCAGCTTGGATTTCTGGCCGATGCCGACGAAGGCGAGAAATTCCGCCTCGTCGATCGGCGGCAGCTCTATGGCAAGGCGGCTGTTGAGGTCCAATCGGTGAACGGCGTTGAACTTCTTGAGCAGGCGGATCACATACTCCTGCTGGTAAAGAGAAGCCCGGCGGCCGGCCTCCATGAGGTTCATCACCGGCGGCTCGGCCAGGAAACAGAGGAACGCCTGGGCATCGGCAAAGCCGCGGGGCACCCAGATGAGCTGGACGTACTTGTCGCGGTAGCGGGCGGAATACTCGATGCCGATGCGCACGTCGATGTCGAGGATCTTGGCGGCCTCGAACAGCTCGGCGGCGAAGCGCGGCTCGATGAAATTGTAGTGGATGACCCGCAGCCGGCGGATGCCCTTGATCCAGGCATCCATGATGAGGTGCGTGGAGGATTTGCGGCCCTTGGTATTGGCATCGTGCACATGGTCGTCGAAAGCGATCTGGTTCCACTCCTCGGGCATCTCCAGCAGGTGGTGCTGCTTGAGCTGGCGGCGGACGATGCGGGGTTTGCCCGAGGTGGTCATCCGGAAATCGTGGGCCAGCTCCAGCTGCCGCCGGGGGTCGCCGTAGGCCCGGACCAGGTTCTTCATGATTTGCAGGAGCACCCGGGCCGTGTTCTTGGGCAGGGGGCCTTCGGCGGTGTCGATCACCTCCAGGCGCAGCGAGCGCAGGGCGTTCAACCGGTCTTCCACCCCGCCGATTTCAAGCGAGCTCAGCAGCTGCGCCACCGCATACGCCGAGCGCAGCCCCTTGGTCTCCGCCATCTCCTTGATGCCGTTGGGGTGGAAATAGGAAAAGTACAGTTTGCGGGCGAACCTCGAGCTGCTCAGAACGTCGTTGACGATCCGGATCAGCTCGTGGTCCTTCCGATCGAAGAGATATCGTGGTATTTTCGACTTGAAATCCATTGCCGTTTTGTGACAACGCTGTTAACAAACAGGCGACGCTGACACTATCCTAACACAACTCCAATTTCATTTTAACATGTTTCGCTTGGCGCAGGAAATCGCGACTACCCCTCAAAAGAGAACCCCATGAAACTATCCAACAAAGAGTTCGACCGTATCGTGAAGGGTGCCATCCGCAGGATCCCGGAGGAAATCCGCCGGCATCTCGACAACATCCTGATCACGGTGCAGCAGCGGCCGGATCCCGCCATGCTCGATGAAATGGGGTATCCGCCGGATGAGCCGCTGCTCGGGGTGTATTGGGGGGTGCCGCTGAACGAGCGCACCGTGGGGGAGCCGCCGCTTTATCCCGACACGATTTACATTTACAAAGAGCCGCTCGAAGAGATGTGCCAAACCCGGGAGGAGCTGCAGGAAGAGATCGAAATCACCGTGGTCCACGAGGTGGCCCACTTTCTCGGGATGAGCGAGGAGCGCCTGGCGGAGCTGGGCTACGAGTGACGAAGGAATAGGCCGGCGGTTAATCCGGCAAGACCGTAAATCCCTCTTTGAAGGCCGCCCGTCGCGGTGTTGGTTGACACCGGCAGTGGAATGCAATACAAATCCCATACGGCCTCGTTGAGCGTCTCTGCTCGTCATTGCAACCCATTCACACGGAGTTGACCATGATGGAATCCCCGCCGCTCCCGGCCACCCCTCCTGGAAAAATCAACTGGCGGCTCGTCGGCCGTGGTGTTCTGCTGATCGTACTCCTATTCTTATGCGGCTTTGGCCTGGCGGCCACACCTTTCTGGAAGCAGAACAGCTTGGACTATTGGCTCTGGATGGTGCCCTGCTTCGGCGTGGCGTCCATCCTGCTCTGCCTCCTGTCGGAAAGCCACCGCCATAAAATGCTGCGCTGGAAGGTCCTCCAGCAGCAGGTGCTGCAGTGGATCGGGACCGGCGCGGCGGTCTGTCTGGTGTTCTGGTTGATCAAGCAGAATTTCCTCAACGTGGAGGCGGCCGGCCCCACCGTGACCATCCTCCTCGCTCTTTCGATTTACCTGGCCGGGATCACCTTCGATTGGCCGTTGGTCGTCGTTTCGCTTCTGCTCGGGGCCATGGCCGTGGGTGCGGTTTACCTGGAAAGAGTCATGATGGTGGTGGTGGGTCTGGCGGTGATTCTCCTCATCGCCTACCTTCTGTTGCGACCGGTGATCAAGAACTACCGAAGCACGCATGCACCGGAAACACCCGTGGAGCCTCCGGGCGGGGGGGCAACCTCGAATCTCGTTTAGGTTGCGGCCGCTCGCTCGCGCCATTGGATGCGGCCGCGCCACGGAAGGCCGGTTCCACATTTCCGCACCAAGCAAATCGCGCTGACATATCGACCATCAACCTCCGGGGGCCGGCGTGTTGTTCGCTCCTATTCAGATCGGCTCCCTCTCTCTCAAAAACCGGCTGGTGGCCCTGCCGGTTTTCAGCGGTTATGCGCTGCCGGACGGCCGGGCGAGCGAGCTGCTCGTCGAGCACTACACGGCCCTGGCGCAAAGCGGGGTCGCCATGGTGGTCGTCGCCAACGCCGCCGTCGCGGCGGACGGGGTGGTGGCCGTCAACAACCTGAGGGCGGACGCGGACGAGTTCATCCCGGGCCTGGCGCGGCTGGCGCATGCGATCCGCTCCCAGGGCGCGGCCGCGGTGCTGCAGCTGAACCACGGCGGCCGCCTGGCCAAGACTCCCCAGCCGTTGTCCCCCTCCGCCCTGGATGCGGCCCACTTCCCCTTCCACGTCTCCAGCCTGAAGGATTTCATGAACTTCTTCCCCCTGGAGCACCGCTTCGGGCTCACCCGCGATTTCATGCAGCGCGTGGCCGCATGGACCCGCTCCATGACGGCCGGCGAAATGGAGGCGGTCGCTGCCGCTTTCGGCGCCGCCGCCGCCCGGGCCTGCGCGGCCGGCTTCGATGCGGTGGAGCTGCACGGCGCGACCGGTTACCTGTTGACGCAGTTTCTTTCGGGCTTCACCCACAAGGATGCCGAAGGCTCGCCGCTGGGCTTCGAGGAGCGCATCCGCTTTCCCCTGCGGATAGTGGGCGAGGTGAAACGCCGGCTGCCCGCCGGGTTCACCGTCGGGTTTCGCCTGTTGCTGCGCGAGTGGGTGCCCGACGGCATCGGCCTGGGGGAAGCCCTGCCCTTCGCCGATAGACTGGCGGCCGAGGGGGTCGGTTATTTTTCACCAAGCGTCGCCACCTACCATTCCATGTTCCTGCCCGAGGTACGGGCCCTCACGGCCCGGCCCGGGTATCTCAGGGAGGACAGCCGGGCGCTCAAAAAAAGCGTTCCGACCCCGGTCATCGTTTCCGGCCGAGTGCTCACGCCGATGCTGGCCGAGGAGCTTCTCGCCGAGGGCGCCGGCGATCTCGTCGGGCTGGGCCGGGTGCTGAGAGCCGACCCTCTCTGGGTGTCCAAGGCGCGATCGGGCCGCCGTGTGAGGACCTGCCGCAACTGCAATCTCTGCCTGCGGCGCGTGGTGCTGGAGCAGGGGTTCGCCTGCGCCCGTTGGCCGGGATGGATCCAGGCAAGAGCGGATTTGGAGCAGCGCCTCCTCAAGCGCCCTACCGCCAAAACCCTGTGGGTCGTCGCCGGGGCCCGGGACATGGAGATCATGCGAAGCGCGGCGGCGGCCGCCGTGGTTCCGGTTCGGCCCGGCACCGCCACCACGCTTCTTTTCATGAAGACTTCCGGCCCCGACCCCGGATCCGACGAAAGCATGTCCGGATTCCTCGCCTGGATCAAGGATCTCTGGGAGCGGCGCGGTCTCAAGGATGCGCAGCCGGTTTGCAAAGTGGTGCCGATGCAGGGGCCGCCTGAAAGCCTCATCGACGCTGAAATGGAGCAGGGGGGCTTCGGGGCCGTCATCCTGGCGCGCAACCACCTGGAGCTTTGGCGCGAGCGGTTTCTATACCAGCAGCGGGCGAAGGCCGTCAGCCTGATCGGCACCCACCCGCGCTGGTCGAGGGTTTTAGTGCCTTTGGACCTCGGTCTTGCCAGCCTGTTGGTCCTCCATCACCTCAAGCAGACGCTCATGGGCCAGCCCGAAGTTCAACTGGATTTTCTGCATGTGCGGCAGGGGGAGGCGCCCGAGGCGCTCAAACGGTGGCGCGACATCCACAAAATCCTCGGGTGGGATGCCCCGGTCCAGCTGCGCCTCGTGCCGCCGAACGGTGCGGTGGCCGCCACCATTCTGGGGGTGCTCAGAGACGGCGACTACGGCACCCTCGTGATGGGCAAGCGCGGGTTGTCCCGGATCAAGCAAATGCTCCTGGGCAGCGTCTCGTCTGCCGTGCTGCAGGGGCTCACCAACCAGACCCTCCTGCTCATCGATTGACGGCTTCGCCGAAAGCCCAATCTCGGCGTTGCGCTTCACCCCGCGCTCACTGCGGCGTACGCACAGTACGCCTCGTTCGGCGGGGTTCGCGCGCCTTGATCTTGGGCTTTGGGCGAAGCCGTCTAAGTTGAAATCCCTCCCGTGTTTGCGTATAAGTCAACTACGCAGCCGTTAGTTTGGCCACGCTGCAGCTTTGCCTGCCCAAATGAAGGGAGGGATTTCATTCATGGGAAAACGGATGCTCACCGGCTCCTTCGTGGCGTTGATCACGCCGTTCCAAGCAGACGGGGCGCCCGACATAGAAGGCTTCGGCCAGCTGATCGAGTTTCAGGCCCGGAACGGCACCAGCGCCCTTCTGATCATGGGCTCGACCGGCGAAGTGTCGCTGCTGACGAAGGAAGAGCGCCACCGGGTCATCACGGAAACCATTCGGTTCAAGCGACACGGTTTGCCGCTTTTTTACGGTTGCACCGCGAACAACACCCAGGAGACCATCGCCATGGTGCGCTACGCCGCTCGGGCCGGGGCGGACGGCGCCGTCGTCACCGCCCCCTCGTACGCGTACGCGCCGGTGGACGCCGCCCTGCAGTATTTCCTGGAAGTGGCCGACGCGAGCACCATCCCCATCGGTATATACAACAACCCCTCCCGGGTGGGGACCGATCTGCCGGCCGAGGCCGTCATCCGTTTGGCGGACCACCCCAACATCGTGATCGACAAGGAGGCCATGGCGCGCCCCGGCCAGATCGCCCAGATCCTGGCGGCGCAAAAGGAGATGTCCGTCATGTGCTGCGATTCGCCCCACCTGGGGCTGGTACCGGCGGTGATGGCGCTGGGCGGCCACGGTACGGCCAACATGACCGGCAACATCGCCCCGCGCGAGATGGCGATCATCTCCAAACCCTGGAAAACTTATCAGGATGCCGTCGATTTCCGCGAAACCTATCTGAGAATATTGCCACTGATCCAGTTCACCTACTCCAAGGTCAACCCCGTCCCGGTCAAATCCCTGGCCAGGGTTTTGGGTTTGCCGGCCGGCGACCTGCGCCGGCCGTATCTCAACATGAGCGGCCCGGCCCTGCGCGCGGGAGTGGAGGTCGTGAAGCGGCTCGGCCTGATGGAGCCATACGGGTACCGGGTCCGCGAGGACCTGATCGGTCACGACCGACCGGGGGATCCGGCGGGTGCATCGGCCCCTGCACCGGTCGCCGCCGGCACAGGGGCCTGCTTCATCCGGTGACCCGGCCGTCTCACCGGATATGGAAACTGCTACCGGCATCGCGGCTGCCCATACCCCGAAGGGAACTGAACCATGTGCGAACAGTGCGCTGAATTGACCCGCAGAACCTTTCTCAAGAGAGTCGTCATCGGCGGCACCGCTTTGGGCTTGGGGCTTCATGAGAACCGGCCGGCCATGGCCGAGACTGCCAGGCTCAAGTTCAGCACATGGCACCCGCCATTGAGCCGTGAGACCAAGACCGTCTGGACGCCCATGCTCGATCAGATGAAAAAGAAAAGCGGGGGCAACCTCGACTACACCCTGTACGCCGGCGGGGCGCTCGGCAAGGCACCGGAGCACTACGACATCGTGGCCAAGGGGCTCTCGGACATGGGCTATTTCACGGCCACCTTTACCCCGGGCCGCTTCCCGCTGACCGACGTTCTATCACTTGCGGCCTGGGTGGACGGCAAGGATCTTGCCGTCGATATCGGCAACGCCGTCTACGATCGGATTCTCAAGGACGAGTTCAAGGACGTTAAGGTCCTCGAACTCAACGGCTGCATCCAGTCCTACATCTGGACCAAGAAACCCGTCGCCAAGATGGAGGATCTCAAGGGCCTGAAGCTCCGGACGCCCGGCGGCCACCAGACCAACTACATAAAGATCCTGGGCGCGGAGCCGGTCTTCATGCCGCCGGGCGACGTCTACATGGCGATCGAGACCGGCACGATCGACGGCATCGTCACCTGCCCGCCCGTCATTTTGGCTTTCAAGCTTCACGAGGTGGCCAAGTACGGGGTCGTGACCACCCTAGGCTGCGTCTCGGAGGGCCTGGTCATGAACATGAACACCTGGAACAAACTGTTCGAAGACCAGAAGAAGATCGTGAACGAACTCGGCG
>Ga0115026_10000374_pt1 | contig 11857 bp, 10 predicted proteins | sample Mud_0915_D1_FD_83878 | JGI IMG/M metagenome (GOLD analysis project Ga0115026, IMG submission 83878) | Wetland microbial communities from Old Woman Creek Reserve in Ohio, USA - Mud_0915_D1 | ecosystem: Environmental > Aquatic > Freshwater > Wetlands > Sediment ...
CACCATAACAGTCACTAAATAATCGGGACATGCAAGTAACTTTGCCCATCTATTATTTATTAATATTTCTTATTGATATATTAGGATAATATATTTGAACTGATGGTTCCAAACGGCTTATTATTTCGTCTAATCGCGGAATCCCCTTGGCAAAAACTGTTTTTCTCGAAAACAACGAAACAGCGTTATTTTATGGAAGGTCTCCAGTGAGTGAAAAAGGGATTCCTGAATGAGAAATTGCAGAATTCTTTCGAAAAAAATCTACACAAGGGAGGGAACAGGAATGAGAAAACTTCTGGTCAGGGCAATTCTGCTATTGGCAGTGAGCGTTGTATGTGCCTCATCTGTCTATGCAGAAGTCAAATTGGATTATGGAGCGGACTTCAGGCTGAGGCAGGAAATCTGGGATAATGTAGTAACCCTCAATACGATCGCCCTTACAACAAGCGGCGCGGACAGGAACTTTCTTCGCCTCAGGACGCGGCTTTGGGGAAAAGCGGATGTCAGTAATGATTTTGGCGCGTACCTGAGAGTTACCAATGAGATGAAGTGGTACGGACTTGGACCCTATGACTCTTTCAAGAACAATCCCAACAATGATAAGTTTGATCCAGACGAAATCATCGTCGACAATCTCTTTTTTGACGCGAAGAATCTTTTGGGCGCTGTTGATATCAGGATCGGACGCCAGGATTTCATAGGTACCTATGGTGAGGGCTTCCTGCTCATGGATGGTACTCCCGGTGACGGCTCAAGGTCATTCTATTTTAACGCGGCAAAGGCAAATGTGAGGGTAAGCCAGAACTTCAATTTTGACGTGACCTATATCACTGATCCAAAGACCGACATTTATTTGCCTTCGATACACCCCTCAGTCACCCCGTTCCCCGGCAATCAATTTCAGTTTGTCAACAACAAGAAGGTGCTGACGGGTTCCAACGAGCAGGCAGCTGTGGTCTATGGAAGGGGTAAAATCGACAAGCTCACTGTTGAACCCTACTATGTCTACAAGACCGAGAAAGGATTATCAGCAGGCGGCATAGATCCCACCAGGCTAGACCTGCACACCTTCGGTGCAAGGGCCCTCTATTCTATTGACAAATGGAATATGGGAGGTGAATTTGCCTACCAGTTCGGCGAATATGACGACGGGAGGGACAGGACCGGTATGGGCGGATACGTCTTTGTGGGCCGCAAGTATGACGCGGTCATGTGGAAGCCTGAGTTCGAGCTGAGATATGTCTACCTCTCGGGTGACAAATCCGGCACAGATAAGGTCGAGACATGGGATCCCCTTTTCTCAAGAAACCCTTATTGGAATGAGCTCATCATCTATACCCTCATACCGGAGACACAGAAGTACGGCGGCAGTATTCCCGGCTACTGGACGAATATGGAGATATTTAAAGTAAGCGGTAAGGCAAATTTCAGCCCGGACACCAGCCTTGCCCTTGCCTACCAGTATCTCTGGGCACCCCAGAGCACTGCAGGTCTTCCCTCTGGCATGTTTTCCAACAGCGGCCACTCAAGAGGACACCTCCCCACCGCAATCTTGAGCCACAAATTCTCAAAGAATGTTGACGGGTACCTGCAGTTTGAATACTTTGCACCAGAAAATTTCTACGCCAGTCAGGCTGACGACGCCATATTCTTCAGGTGGCAGCTCAATGTAAAACTTTAATTCAGGGTCCTGTATTGGGTCTATGTACACCCCTCGTCCGATGGGCGGGGGGTGTTTGTTTTTTTCCCTCATTTGTTGTTGTTACACTTGCTATCACTCGGGCAGACAGGACTTAGGAGCACCCAAAAAGTGAGAGGTAAATGGCTTGGGGATTTTCACACAGTCGGGGATTTGCCTCTTCCCGCTCTTTTTATCCCGTATCCGAAGTATATGACAAGGCCAATCACTAGCCACACCAAAAGACGCATCCAGGTATCCAGGGGAAGCCCGAACATGAGATAGAGACATGTCAAGACCCCGAGAACAGGAGTTGCCGAGCCTCCCGGTGCTTTGAATACCCTTCTTGCCCCAGGCTGGATGTATCTCAGAACCAATACCCCTGCGCACACGATCACGAATGCGAGGAGGGTGCCTATACTCACAAGTTCGCCTACAATACCTATGGGAAGCAGGGCTGCCATGCACGCGGTGACAAAGCCGGTGATTACGGTAGCGATATAGGGGGTCTGGAACCGCGGATGGACCTTGGATACAAGAGCAGGGAGAAGACCATCCCTCCCCATGGAGAAAAAAATCCTCGTCTGTCCAAGCAGAAGCACAAGAATCACAGAAGTCAACCCCGCAATAGCGCCCACCTTGAGAAGGGGAGAGAAAATATTGAGATTCATGGCATCCAGGGCCACTGCAAAGGGGGCAGGACCATTAAGTTGGGTGTAAGGTACCACACCGGTCAATACCAACGAAACTGACACGTACAATATAGTGCAGACGATGAGACTGCCAAGAATACCCACGGGCATATCCTTTTGTGGATTCCTTGCTTCCTGGGCAAGGGTCGAAACCGCGTCAAAACCTATATATGCGAAAAAAATCACTGCTGCACCTCTCATCACGCCGCTAAACCCAAAGGTTCCGAAATGGCCCTTGTTGGGCGGAACAAAGGGGTGCCAAAGCTCAGGCCTTATAAAAAAAACTCCTATTGCGATGAACACCAAGATGATGGCCACCTTGATAACCACGATTACTGCATTCAGGAACGCCGATTCCCTTATCCCTATGGTTATAATCACGGTGACCAGGGCAACCACAATTACGGCGGGCAGATTAAAGAGGGCACCCGTGGATATCCATCGGTGCAGCTCAGTGTCGTAATTTACGGGGGGCGATGAAAGAAACTCGGGGACAACAATCCCCAAATCTTTCAGGAAACTCACCACATAGCCTGACCATCCTATAGCCACGGTGGTAGCCCCAAGAGAGTATTCCAGGATAAGATCCCAGCCAATGATCCAGGCAATAAACTGCCCCAGCGTTGCATAGGCATAGGTATATGCGCTTCCCGCAACAGGGATCATGGAAGCAAACTCCGCATAACAAAGCCCTGCGAAGCCACAGGCAACCGCTGCAATGATAAATGAAAGGACAATGGCAGGTCCGGCTATCTGCGCGGCTGCATGCCCGGTCAGTACAAATATGCCCGCGCCTATGATCACCCCAACTCCCAGCAGCACAAGGCTCAGGGGACCGAGGGATCTCTTAAGTCCGTGCTTCTCCTCAAAAGCCTCGGTGGTCAACTCGGCCAGAGTTTTTCTAAAAAAGAGCTTTTCCATGCTTAGCTAATCTTATCTTCACTTTGAATTCGTCAATTCTGACGATGGTGGTTCAGCTATGATAATACATATAACCCATTTTTAAAAACATCTGGGCTTTTCATCATTCTTTCTCCTGAAGGAGACTCAAGAGTCAACTTCCTTCACTTAACCCTTGAAAAAAGATGACAGAAGATTGTACATTTAAACGGAAATCTGAATGTAGGAACCACGAAAGGATACAACCGTAATGTCCTGGCAGGAAAAAGAAAGAGAAAAGCGAATCGAACAGTACATTGAATCAAAAACAGAAGGGACAATTAACAAGATCATAGTAAAAAAGGTCAAAGAGTTTTGGGACAGGATTATAGAGGCAAATGAAAAATTGTATCCTGAACTGAGATTGGAGAATAAGGACAATGTGATGCTGAAAGGAGAGGAGAAGAGCCTTGTATACCATGAAAACAAATATCCCCAGTACATCTATTTAGGGACCGGACACGAGGGGCATATTTCGTATGATACTGAAGAGAAGACCCTCTACCTTGTGAGGCTTAACAAGTATTACAGCGTGTTCCGTTTATGGTCGAAGATCATCTTTTTCCGGCTGAATCACCACAGCATCAATACCCTTTTGAGGAATATCTGTGTGAATGACTACGACTATGAGGATGACCTGAAATCCTATAGGGTGGAATACTCCAAATTTAGATTCAGATCCAGACGCCATAGGCACCGATGATGACACTGCGGTGAGGTCAACAGGTAAATGCACTTCTCGGCAGAGAGCCCGTAAGCTACAAGCCGGTCATCTGTATTTTATTCCACAGCTGTTCAGAATGCCCCGATAGCTCTCTTTCATCATGAACTGTCTGAGGGAAACCGCGTTTACGGGTGGACAAATGAGGTAACCCTGCACCCCTCCGCACCGCGCCTCGTGCAGGAAGGTCAACTGTTTCCTTGTCTCCACACCTTCTGCAATCACCTTTAAGTTAAAGTTTTGTGCCAGGCTCACAATCGCGTTCACGATGGATTGGTCAACAGAGCTGCTGACAAGATCTCTTACAAAGGAGTAGTCGATTTTCAGGGTGGAGAGGGGGAAGCGCTTCAGGTAATTTAGAGAGGAATAACCGGTGCCAAAATCATCAATGGCGACCTGTATGCCCATTGCCTGCAGTGCATGCAATTTCCTGATGGTATTTTCAGAGTCTTTCATTATTGTGCTCTCGGTGAGTTCCAACTGAAGACACTCAGGGGCTAAGGCGGTATCGTTCAATACCTGGGATACCGTTTCCACAAAGTTTTGCTGCTTAAACTGGACGGCGGATACATTGACTGTCATACGCATTGAATTGAGGCCGGCCTTTTGCCAGGCTTTACTTTGCGCGCAGGCGGTGCGGAGCACCCATTCGCCGATGGGGATAATAAGCCCGGTTTCTTCGGCAAGGGGAATAAACTCATTGGGTTTAATCAATACCAGGTCTGGCTGTAACCAGCGTATCAGCGCCTCCACCCCGATCATTTTGCCGGTGCGTATATCTATTTGCGGCTGGTAGAAAAGCATAAACTCATTGTGATCCAGCGCCCTCCGCAATTTATGCTCAATAGTAAACCTTTCAAAGGTGAACTTGTTCATGGACTCGGAATAATACTGATAGTTGTTCCTCCCCTGGTCTTTGGCCTGGTACATCGCCACATCCGCATTCACAAGCAGGGAGTCAAGGTCTTTGCCATCATAGGGAAACACTGCAATGCCCACACTCGCGGTGATGAACACTTCGTGAGAACCAATGATAAAAGGCTCTGCCACCATACTGAGGATGCGCTGAGCCACCTTTGCGGGATCCTGGATACTGCTGATATCGGTCAGCAGCACGGTGAATTCATCACCACCGAGACGGGCCACAAGTGACTCCGATTCCTTTGGTGAGAGGCGGGAAACGCTGTCTGCGCTCCGCAGACATCTCGTCACGCGTTCGGCAACGTTTTGCAGGAGCACGTCCCCCGCTTTATGCCCGATGGTGTCGTTTGTATGCTTGAAATTATCGATATCGAGGAAGAGTATCGCCAGCAGCTCTTTTTCCCGTTCCGCATGCGCAATGGCCTGTTTCAAACGGTCGTTAAACAAATAACGGTTTGGCAGCCCGGTCAACGTGTCATGATAGGCAAGATACTTGGCGTTTTCCGCCGCCTGTTTATATTTTGTGATGTTGCTTATGAGTGCAAATACTCTGTCCTCTCCACAGACAATGAATTTTACCTCATAGTAGCCTTTATCCTTTGTGGGAAGCTGATATTGGAAGCTATGGAGTTCTCCGGTTTGGAGCGCCCTCTCAACAGAACGCATAACCTGTTGAGCAATGTCCGACGGCATGATATCGGACACGTTCTGCCCCAAAACCTCGGCACATAACAAGAGATTATGGTTTAATTGCCCCCTAAACTCCAGTAACGTACCGTCCTGTCTTATCTGTAGTACGAGATCGTCCATGGTGTCAAGTTACAATTAGACCCCCTTAGTTAATAACATAAGCAATTATTAAACAAATTACAACTAAAAACAACCCGTATGGGACGGGCATACTTCCCGGCCTATTCCGGCAATCCAGACCATAATACCCAAGGCATTTCGGACACTAGTCACTGATTTATTTGCAGGTGCCTGCTCCAGGCCCTGTTTGGGACATTATGATCTCCAGACATTACGCGTTACACTACGCACAAATCCATATTATCGGGTAGTTTCACTACCTTCTCATACCAGGAAGACGGTACAGCCATTCTTATTTCCTAGTTGGTTCCGCTCCCTTTGTTTCCACCCCGGTCATCTGGTTCGATGTGGGACGGCAAGCGATAGGCAACGAAAAGAAGCCCGAAGGATATAACGACGGTAATGCATGCAAGGGTAAACGCAAGTGATGTGCCATGCCATAAGCCCTCAAACCAGCGCATAAAATCATTCGCAAGCACATTCGCCTTTCCCCCGTAGAGTTCCAAATCATGCATGTACATCTTGGAATTTTCAGGTTCATAACCCAGCACACCATCCGGGGCATTCTCGGCTATAAAATAAATCAAGATAGCACTCCCCAAACCAAGCACCAGGATAACGGCGGCAATGAGATAAAAGAGTTTATGCAGATTTGTGATTTGCCCTATCATATTGTCACTATTTTCTCAGTTTAGTATGCCTCACCGTTCATCTGCCACAGGTGCAGAGATAAGAAAGACCTCCACAGACAGAGCAGTCTCCATAAATTCTCTTTCTTTTCTAGATATCCGAATTAGAAGGTAAAACTCCTGAGTATTTGCATTGTGCTTCTGATGGGCGTCTTTGAAAGGAGGCGGAGGAATTCAAGGAAAAAGCACCTTCTTACTGACCATCTACCATTTAATCAGTGCCGATGCCCAGGTGAGGCCCCCGCCAAAGGCCTCCAGGAGTATATAATCCCCATTTCTCACCCTTCCGGCCCTTACTGTCTCGTCAAGGGCTATGGGAATGGATGCCGCAGAGGTATTACCGAACCGGTCCAGGTTTACTACCACCTTTTCCATGGGAAGATTAAGTCTTTTTGCCGTTGCCTGTATGATCCTGAGGTTTGCCTGGTGGGGTATCAAGAGGGAGAGATCAGAGGACTTCAATTTATGTTCCCTTAGTGTCTCCACCACAAGACTTTCCAGTGTCCTCACCGCAACCTTAAATGTCTCATTCCCTTTCATTTTTATAAAGTGCATCCTTTTCTTGACCGTATCCTTTGATGCAGGACTTCTCGATCCCCCGCCTGGTGCATGGAGAAGGGCCCACATACTGCCGTCTGAGTGTATCTTCACCGAGATGACCCCCCTGTCTCCCTCAGTAGCATCAAGGATTACTGCGCCCGCTCCGTCACCAAAGAGCACGCATGTGGTCCGGTCCTCCCAGTCGGTAAACTTTGAAAGCACCTCAGCGCCCACCACAAGAACCCTCCGGTATGTGCCGCTCTTGATAAAGGCATCAGCGACCGAAAGGGCGTATATGAAGCCCGAGCATGCGGCATTTACATCAAATGCAGCGGCCCGCTTGGCATCGAGTTTATCCTGAAGGAAACATGCCGTCGCAGGAAGGGGCATGTCCCCGCTCACGCTCGCCACAATGATGAGGTCCATATCCTTTGCCTTAAGACCGGCACTTTTGAGGGCTGCCTTGGAGGCTTCATAGGCGAGATCAGATGCAGCCTGCTTCTCATTCGCGATTCTCCGTTCCCTGATCCCTGTTCTCTCAAAGATCCATTCGTCCGAGGTATTCACCATCCCTTCCAGATCAGCATTGCGGAGGATCCTCTCCGGCACATACGAGCCCGTCCCGATAATTCTAGCCCTGACCACTCTTTCCTCCGGCTAAGTGAAAACTATTTATCTCCTCGGTAATAATCTCGTACACCTTCTTTCTGGAAAATTCAGCAGCAACCTTGATCGCGTTCTTTATGGCCTTTGCCGAAGATCTTCCATGGCTTATGATGCAGGTACCGTTTATCCCCAAAAGCGGAGCTCCCCCGTATTCTGCGTAATCGGTCTTTTTCTTGAAATTTCTGAGCGCGGGTTTCATCAGGAGGTAGCCCACTCTTCCGGTGGTCACATCCGCAATTTCCCGCTTCAGCATCTTCATGATGACCTCAGCTAGTCCCTCGCTGGTCTTGAGCACAATATTTCCTATGAACCCGTCGCATACCACCACATCCGCAGCGCCCGTAAAGATATCTTTCCCCTCGATATTGCCAATAAATCTCACCGGGGCATCTTTGAGGAGCTTGAATGACTCCTTAGTGAGCATATTGCCCTTGGTGTCTTCCTCTCCGATGCTCAGCAGTGCGATCTTAGGTTCCGGGTTGCTGAACATCGTCTTGCAATATGCATCGCCCATGAGGGCAAACTGCAACAGATTTTTCGGATCGCAGTCCACATTCGCTCCCGCATCCACAAGAACAAAAGGGCCTTTCAGTGTGGGCATAATGGTGGCAATGGCAGGTCTGTCAACCCCCTCTGAGGCTCCGAACATAAGAAGTGCCATGGCCATGGCAACTCCGGAATGGCCTGCGCTCACCACAGCGTCCGCTTCCTGATTTTTTACCAGTTCAACCGCCCTTCGTATGGAGGAGTCTTTTTTCTTTCTCACAGCGACAAGCGCCGGCTCATCCATCCCCACGATCTGGGAAGCATGCCTTATCTGGAGTCTTGTTGGCGGGTATTTCTTGCCGGAAAGTTCTTTCGCGATTGAAGGTTCATTGCCCACGAGAACGATCTCAATATCTGTAGTTTCATTAACTGTCTCTACTGCGCCCTCGATCGTGACTGCAGGGGCAAAATCTCCCCCCATTGCATCCAGGGCAACTCTCATTCCTTCTCGACGATTTCGAGAACCTTGCGGCCGTCGTAGGAGCCGCAACTCGGACACACCCTGTGGGATTCCTTGACCTCTTTGCATTCGGGACATACACCGAGGCTGGGTAACTGCCCCTTCCAATTGGCCCTTCTCTTGTCCCTCCTCGTTCTTGTATGTCTATGCGTCGGATTTGCCACTTTCTTTACTCCTTTCCTTCATCTAAAAGTTTTTTTAATACTGCAAGTCTGGGATCTGTTTCCTTTTGCTCACACCTGCAGGGGTTAACATTCATATCGGCACCGCACCTCGGACATATTCCCCTGCATGATTCGCTGCAGAGGGGTTTCATGGGAACACTCAGGAGTATTTGTTCCACGATAAGGTCATGGATGTCAGGTTCATCACCCTTATAAAACCCCATATCCAGCTCATCTTCCTTCACCTCATGTTTCTCTTCCCCCCTCAGTTCCTCTACCGGATGATACACCACATCGATTTTCATGTCCATGTCCTTTGGGAAATTTCTGAGGCACCTGCTGCACTGTAGTTCCATCTTGGTGGCCACCTCCCCTTGTGCGAGCACCTCAGAACCGACTTTCTCAAGCCTCAGCAGCACCTTCACCGGCGAAAGCAACGGGGCAGAGACCTTTACAGCCTCCTGAAACTCCAGGTCCAGCCCCTCGTCCGTAATATCAGATACCTGCACCTTCATTGTGAAAGACCACCTAAGTCTGTAATTATAACAAAATGGTGTAACAGGTTGTCAAACCTCATTTATATGGCCACAGTTCCGGCTCTGTCAACCTAAAAAAAGAATTATATGATCATCTATAAATTTCCCTTGACACCCCCCATATGTTCTGATAGCATGTTTCCAGATGGGAGAAAGAGGGGGGTTCTCGGACTTGCGTTTTCCTGCATTGATTAAGACCTATCATTATGTCAACAGAACCCTTGCTCTCCATACAAAGAACTTTTATTAATGGAGGTGGATCATCTATGAGTAAGATCAAAGATGACGGAAGCATCTGGTCAGGCCTCGCGAAAAAGGGGGTCTCAAGGAGGGACTTTATCAAGTATTGCACCACAGTGGCTGCGACCCTTGCGCTGCCTTCCTCTTTTGTCCCCAAGATTGTGGAGGCCCTCGAGAAGAAGCAGAAACCTTATGCAGTCTGGCTTGAATTCTCGGATTGCGCAGGGGATTCTGAATCAATGCTCAGGGCCACAAAGCCCACCATCGGTCAGATCGTTCTCGATGTTATCTCCCTCGAGTATCACGAGACCATCATGGCAGGTTCCGGAAAGTTTGCCGAGAAGGCCCTCCAGGATGTGGTGAAAAACCAGAAGGGGAAATACATCGCGATCGTCGAAGGAGCCATCCCTATGAAAGATGGTGGAATATATTGTACCATCGGAGGGAAAACAGCCGCTGATATTGCGAAAGAGGTATGCGGAAATGCAGCGATGACACTCGCCGTTGGATCATGTGCAAGCTGGGGAGGAATTGCCAGTGCCAGTCCTAATCCCACTGGTTCCGTAGGAGTGGGAAAGGCTGTACCCGGGATAACCTACGTCAACCTTCCCGGATGTCCCATGAATGTGGAAAATGTGACAGCCACTATAGTCCATTACCTCACCTTCGGGGCCCTTCCCGCGCTTGATGGCGAACACCGTCCCCTCTTTGCCCACGGTGCCCTCATTCATAACAACTGCGAAAGACGCGCCCATTTCGACGCCGGTCAGTTTGTAAAGAAATGGGGCGACGAAGGCCACAGGCTTGGCTGGTGCCTTTATGAGATGGGATGCAAAGGCCCGGAGGCATACTTTAATTGCCCCACCATACGGTGGAACGAAGGGACGAGCTGGCCGGTGAAGGCAGGCCACCCCTGCTTTGCCTGCGCAAGCACCAATAACTGGGACGCGTTCGGACCAATTTACAAGAGGCTCGAGAATGTACCAGGCGCAGGATATCAGACCAGCGCCGACAAGATCGGTCTGGGAGTTGCCGCAGTCGCAGCGGCCGGCGTTGCAGCCCATGCGGTGATTAGGGCAACAAAAGGTAAACCACACGAAGACGAAAAAAAATAAATTACTAAAGGAGGAGTACGCATGGCTAAGATAGCAATTGATCCAGTAACAAGGATTGAAGGACACCTGAGGATCGAGGCCCAGGTGGACGGAGGCAAGGTTACTGACGCGTGGTCGTCCGGCACCATGTGGAGAGGCATCGAGACCATAGTGAAAGGGAGGGATCCGAGGGAGTGCTGGGCACTCACCTCGCGAATATGAGGGGTCTGAACAACGGTCCACGCACAGTGCTCCGTGAGAGCCGTGGAAAATGCTTTAGGGATTACCATCACCAATAATGCGAGGATAATCAGAAACCTTATTAACGGTATTCAATATGTTCAGGATCATGTGATCCATTTCTACCACCTCCACGCCCTGGATTGGGTGGATGTGGTGAGTGCCTTGAAAGCAGACCCAGCAAAGACCTCCGCCCTCGCCCAGTCTATATCCGACTGGCCGGTTTCGTCCGCCGCGTATTTCAAGACAGTCCAGGGCAAGGTGAAGGCACTGGTAGATAGCGGACAGCTGGGCATCTTTGCCAGCGGCTACTGGGGACATCCCGCCTATAAGCTCCCGCCAGAGGCAAATCTCATGGCAGTTGCCCACTATCTTGAGGCCCTTGACTGGCAGAGGGATGTCATTAAGATGCAGGCAATGCTTGGTGCCAAAAACCCCCATCCTCAGACATGGCTTGTGGGAGGCATGGCAATCCCTGTAGATCCCAACAGCCAGTTCGCACTGAATGCAGGGAGCATTGCCCTTATGAATGAGCTATCCCAAAAGGCCCTCGCCTTTGTAGAAAAGGTGTATATACCTGACCTCCTCGCCGTGGCCTCTTTCTATAAGGATTGGGCAGCCATCGGGGCGGGTGTCGGCAATTACATGTCCTATGGTGAATTCCAGAATGACAATGTGAGCAACACCACAAACACATGGTTGCCTGCCGGGTACATCAAAAACAAGGACCTCAGTAAAATATTGCCTGTCGATCACAAGAAAGTCACCGAAGATGTGGCCCACTCATGGTATAAATACAGCGGCGGTGATGACAAGGCACTGCATCCTTATGACGGGGAAACGAATCCCAACTATACCGGTCCGAAACCGCCCTATGAATTCCTCGATACAAACAAGAAGTACACCTGGGTGAAGGGAATA
>Ga0115026_10000376_pt1 | contig 11852 bp, 10 predicted proteins | sample Mud_0915_D1_FD_83878 | JGI IMG/M metagenome (GOLD analysis project Ga0115026, IMG submission 83878) | Wetland microbial communities from Old Woman Creek Reserve in Ohio, USA - Mud_0915_D1 | ecosystem: Environmental > Aquatic > Freshwater > Wetlands > Sediment ...
CCACGACTTTCCCTGCTGCTGGTGATGGTGTTCAGCGGCGCGGCTTCGGCTGCCGATCCCTTCGAGGTGTTTCCGCGTGTGCTGCCGTCGCCAGCGGCTGACTTGCGTCCGGCTGCGGTATGCAATCTCGCTGCGTTGTCGGGGCCGATCACGCTGGCACACGCGGTGGAACGTGCCTTGTGCGCAAACCCAGTCACCCGCAGCGCCTGGCTGGCGTCGCGGCTGCGTGCGGCTGAGCTGGGGCAAGCGAACAGCGCCTATCTGCCCGACGTGTCGGTCAACGGCAGCCTGGCGCGCGACGGCAACAGCACGCTGCCGAACGATTACACCACCTGGCAAATTGGCCTGGAGGCGCAATATCTGCTGTACGACTTCGGCGGCCGCGGCGCCCGCCGCGATGCCGCCGAATCCTTGCTGGCTGCCGCACTCGCCAGCCATGAAGCCAGCGTACGCGTGCTGTATCTGCAAACGGTCACCGCGTATTTCAATTTGCTGACGGCGCAAGCCGCGATTACCGCTGCGCGCGAGGTCGAAACCTCGGCGCTCGCTGCGTTCAAGGCAGCCGACGCGCGGGTGGGTGCGGGCACCGCGATACCGGTCGACCGGCTGCAGGCCAAAACCCAGTTCACCCAGCGCCAGATCGAGCGCATTCGTGCCGAAGGAGTTGCCGCGCGCCTGCAGGGTGAACTGGCGGCGTTGATGGGGGACGCCAGCCAAAATCACTTCAGCGTGGTCGATAACGAATGGGCGTTCAGCCAGTCACTGGACTTGAACAACGCAGTGGATGCGCTGATCGAGGCTGCACGCAGCCGGCGGCCGGAACTGCGTGCGGCGGAGGCCACGCTGCAGGCGCGCGAGGCGGGTGTGCAGAGCGCCATGGCCGATGGCATGCCGCGTCTGTCGGCGTTTGTGAATGCGCGGCGGCAGGATTTTGATTCGCTGGCGGCCAACAGTTCCAGTCTGGGACTCAGCCTGACCATTCCGCTGTTCACCGGCTATCGCAGCACCTATCAGATCGAGGCCGCACAAACCCAGGCCGCACTGGCGGCGGTGGATCGCGATAGCGTCAACAATCAGGTGGCGCTCGACGTGTGGCAGGCGTATCACCGTCTGCAAACCGAAACCGCAGCGGACAGCCGCAGCACCGATCTGGTGGAAAGCGCGGCGGCAGCCGAAAAACTGGCGCTCGGTCGCTACCAGGCGGGACTCGGCATTCTGCTCGACGTGTTGAGCGCGCAGGCCAGCCTGGCGCAGGCGCGCTACACCCAGTTGCTGACGCAACTGGGACTGCGCGTGGCGCGTGCCGAACTGGCGCAGGCGATTGGCGAATTGAGCTGGGACTGGATGGAACCCGCAGAGCGGGAAGGGACGAGATGAAAAAGCTGGGGATGATTGCACTGCTGCTGATGGCAGCAGCGGCAGGGTGGTGGTGGAGCAGCAAGGACAAGCCGACCGAGCCGCAATTTCGCACCGAGGCCGTGGAGCGCGGCGACATTAGCGCCCAGGTGTCGGCCAACGGCACGCTCAACCCGGTCACGCTGGTCAACGTCGGCACCCAGGTTTCGGGTACGGTCAAACGCATCGAAGCCGACTTCAACCAGCAGGTGAAAGCCGGGCAGGTGCTGGCAGAGCTCGATCCGGCGCTGTTTCAGGCTGCGCTGGCGCAAAGCACTGCCAATGTCGCCAACGCGCAGGCCCAGCTGAGCCTGGCGCAGGCCAACGCCGCCCGGATGCAGACCCTGTTCAAGCAGGAATACGTGTCGCGGCTGGAACTCGATCAGGCCGTCGCCGCACAGGCCCAGGCAGCGGCACAATTGCGGCTGGCGCGCGCGCAGCAGGCGCGCGATGAGATCAATCTCGGCTTTACCACGATCCGTTCGCCGGTCGACGGCACCGTGATCGACCGACAGGTGGATGTCGGCCAGACCGTGGCGGCTAGTTTCCAGACGCCGACGCTGTTCCAGATCGGCAAGGACCTGACGCGGATGCAGATCGACTCCACCGTGTCGGAAGCCGACATCGGGCAGGTCAAGATCGGGCAGCCGGTCAAATTTCGCGTCGATGCGTTTCCCGATGCCGATTACAGCGGCGTGGTGCGGCAGGTGCGGCTGAACGCCAAAACCGAGCAGAACGTCGTCACCTACAACGTGGTGGTCGACGTCGCCAACGCCGACCTCGCGCTAATGCCAGGGATGACAGCCAATCTGCGGGTACAGGTGGAAACCCGTCCGAACGTGTTGCGGGTGCCGACCACGGCCTTGCGCTTCCGGCCGGCGGACAGCGCGACCGAGAGCGTCAGCAAGCCGCGCGGTTCGGCGGTGTATGTGCTGGCCGACGGCAAGCCGGTGCGGGTGACGGTCAAGACCGGCATCAGCGACAAGGCCTACACCCAGATCGTCAGCGGCAAATTGAAGCCGGGCGATGCGGTGGTCGTGGCCGACCTGACGGTGAAAAAGGACAACGGCAGCGGGATGCCGCGCGGGCGTTTGTTCTAATGGCTACGCCACTGATCGAGGTGGTCGATCTCGAAAAGGATTACCCGACCGGTGCCGGCGTGTTTCAGGCGCTGCGCGGCGTGAGCCTGGTCATCGCCGAAGGCGAGTTCGTCGCCATCATGGGTGCGTCGGGCTCGGGCAAAAGCACCTTCATGAATCTGCTCGGCTGCCTCGACCGCCCCAGTCGCGGCAGCTACCACCTCAACGGTCAGGATGTCAGCCGCCTGTCGTCGGATCAACTGGCCGCCTTGCGCAACCGTGAAATCGGCTTTGTATTCCAGGGCTTCAACCTGCTGCCCAAACTGACTGCACTCGACAACGTCGCGCTGCCGCTGATGTACGCCGGAATGGCGCGCGAAGCGCGGCGGCAACAGGCACAGGCCATGCTCGAACGGGTGGGGCTGGGCGAACGCTCGCATCACACGCCGCTGCAACTGTCGGGCGGACAGCAGCAGCGGGTGGCGATTGCACGTGCGCTGGCCACGCGCCCGCGCATCATTTTTGCTGACGAGCCGACCGGCAATCTCGATACCGAAACCAGCCGTCAGGTGATGGACTTTTTCAGCCAGCTCAACCGCGAAGAAGGCATCACCCTGGTCCTGGTCACGCACGAAGCCGACATCGCCGCCTATGCGCGGCGACGCATCCGGTTTCAGGATGGTCGCGTGGTGGAAGATCAGACGCGGGAGGCGGTCGCGGCATGATCTTCAGCAGCCTGCTCGAAACCGCCTGGCACGCGCTCACCACCCACCGCATGCGCAGTTTTCTGACCATGCTGGGCATGGTCATTGGCGTCGCGGCGGTCATTCTCATGATGGCGATCGGCGAGGGCGCGCAGGTCATGGTGCGCGACTCGATCAAATCGATGGGCAGCAACCTGTTCATCATCATGTCGGGCGCCAGCACCTCAGGCGGCGCGCGCGTACCCAGCGGCAGTGCGCCCACCCTCACCTTCGACGACGCTGACGCGATCAGTGAGCTGAAAGACGTGCTGGCGGCTGCGCCCGTTTCGTCTGGCAGCGCGCAACTGATTTATAACGGCATCAACTGGAGCACCTCGGTGTTCGGCACCACGCCCGACTATGTGGTGGTGCGCGACTGGCCGATGGAGTCGGGCGGCTTTTTCAACGAGGCCGACGTGCGCAGCGGCGCGCGGGTGGCGGTGATCGGGCAGGTGGTGGTGCGTGAACTGTTCGGCGACGAAGATCCGATCGGCAAGATCATCCGCATCAAGCAGGCGCCGTTCGAGATCATCGGCGTGCTGGCGGCCAAGGGGCAAAGCCTGGACGGCCGCGACCAGGACGATATCGTGATGGTGCCGATCAGCAGCGCGCAGCAAAAAATCCACAGCAATGCCATTCGCAATCGCGCCCGCTTCATCATGGCGCAGGCGGTGTCGGAAAAAAGCATGGAGATCGCTGAATCCACCATCACTGACCTGCTGCGCAGCCGTCACCGCATCGGGGTAGGCCAGGATGACGACTTCAGCGTGCGCAACCTCACCGCCATCGCCGAAACCGCCGCCGCCACCACCCGCATCATGAGCATCCTGCTCGGCACCATCGCCGCCATTTCGCTGGTCGTGGGCGGCATCGGCATCATGAACATCATGCTGGTGTCGGTGACCGAGCGCACCCGCGAAATCGGCATCCGCATGGCGATCGGCGCGCGCCGGCGCGACGTGCTGTGGCAGTTCCTGATCGAGGCGCTGACGCTGTCACTAATCGGCTGCGGCATTGGGCTACTGCTCGGGGTCGGCGGGGCCTTCCTGGTGGGCGGCCTGGCGGGTTTGCCGGTGGCCGTTACGCCAACTTCGGTGCTGCTGGCAGTCGGCGTGTCCTTTCTTATCGGGGTGTTTTTTGGCTTTTATCCCGCGCGCCGCGCCGCCGGGCTTGATCCGATCGAGGCCTTGCGTTCGCAATAATGGCGGATCGAATGAACCTTGCTTGCAGGCAGGCCTCGAAAGCTTAGAATCTTGACCAGTAATCCTTCCAACACGGTAATCAGCATGACGTCGTTCAAACTCCTTCCTCTTTACGGCGCCCTGCTGCTGCTCACCGCATGCAGTCAGCCCGCTGTAAAAGCCTCGCAACCGGAAGCGGTTGAGTCGCAGCAGGCCGCTGCAGATGCGGCAGCAGAAGAGGCGGCCAAGGTCGCCAAGGCCAAGGCGGAGGAGGCGTACCCCAAGCAACCGCTGACGCCGGACATCCTGTTCAAATTTCTGGTGGCCGAAGTGGCCGGGCAGCGCGGTGCAATGGGGGTGGCGCAACCGGCTTATATGGATCTGGCGCGACAGACGCGCGACCCGCGTATTGCCCGTCGTGCCACCGAGGTGTCGATGTTTGCACGCAATCAGGCGGGTGCGCTGGAAGCTGCCCAACTGTGGGCAGCGGCTGAGCCGGATTCGGAGCGCGCGCAACAAACCGTGGTGGGCCTGCTGCTGAACGAGGGCAAGCTCGATGAAGCGGAACCTATCCTGCGTAATTTGCTGAAACAAGACCCAGCCAACGTCTTTTTGCAGTTGTCGTCCTTGATGGGCAAGATCCGTGACCATCAGGCTGCGTTGGCCATGACCGAACGCCTGGCGGCGGATTACCCGGCGTTGCCTGAAGCACGCTTTGCGGTGGCGCAGGCGGCGGCTCACGATGGACGCATGGATGTTGCGGTTGCCGCGCTGAAGCAGGCTGACACGTTGCGTCCGGGCTGGGAACCGGCGGCGTTGATGCGTGCGCAGATTCTGGCCAAAAGCTCGTTGACCGATGCGCTGACCTTCATGCGCGAATTTCTGCTGACGTATCCGGATGCACGCGAAGTGCGGCTGGCCTATGCGCGTTCACTGGTCAGCGCCAATCAGATCGCTGAAGCACGCGCCGAGTTCACCCGCCTGGCACAGGAAATGCCACGCAATGCCGAAGTCACCCTGGCGGCAGGCTTGCTGGCGCTGCAAATGGGCGATCTTGAGGCAGCGCGTGGTCTGCTGACGGAGACGCTGGAATACGACCCGCGCGATGCGGACATGGTGTATTACTACCTGGGGCAGGTGGCCGAGCGTGCGAAGCAGCCCGAGGTGGCGGCGGCACGATACGCCGAGGTCAAGACAGGGAATTATCTGGTTCCTGCGCGCGCGCGCCAGGCTGCATTGCTGGTACAGGCAGGCAAGCCGAATGAAGCCCAGGCGCTGCTGGCGTTTACGCATGGAGAAAATGAGGCGCAAAACGTCCGCTTGATTCAGGCGCAGGCCGAGTTGCTGGGCGACAGCAAACAATACGCGCAGGCATTCGAAACGCTGTCGGCGGGCATCAAGCGCTTCCCGAACGCGGCTGATCTGTATTACGACCGCGCCATGGTGGCCGAAAAACTGGGCAAGCTGGATGTGCTGGAAACGGATTTGCGCAAGGTCATCGTGCTGCGTCCGGACAATGCGCAGGCCTACAACGCACTGGGATATACGCTGGCGGATCGCACCAGTCGCCTGGCCGAAGCGATCGTCCTGCTGGATAAGGCACTGTCGCTGGCGCCCAACGATGCCTACATTCTGGATAGCGTTGGCTGGGCGCAATTCCGCGCAGGTAATCTGGCCAAAGCGCAGGAATACCTGGATCGCGCCTACAAACTGCGTCCCGACCCTGAAATCGCCGCCCATCTGGGCGAAGTGCTATGGGCACGCGGGCAGCGCGACGAGGCCGGCAAGCTGTGGCAGACCAGTCTGCAGACCCACCCCCAAAATGAAGTGCTGCTGGAAACCCTGCATCGGCTGAAACCCTGATGACGCGGAGGATTGTGGCATTGTGGCTGGCGCTGGCACTAAGCGGGTGTGCCACGACGGTTCCGGTTCCGTCTGCGCCAGTGGGCGCGCAGCTATCGGCCAGCTGGATCCTGCAGGGGCGGATTGGGATTCAAACCGATGAGCAGAGCGTATCGGGGACGCTTCACTGGCAACACCGTGAGCAATCGGACGAGTTGCTGCTGACCTCGCCGCTGGGGCAGGGCGTCGCCCGCATCGTGATCAATGCTGAGGGCGCGGTGCTCGACATGCCCAATCAGCCTGCGCGGCACGCGGTGGACGTTGAAACCTTGACGCGTGAAGCCTTGGGCTATTCGCTGCCGGTTTCCGGGCTGGTTTGGTGGGTGCAGGCGTTGCCCGCACCCGACCGGTTTTTTGAAAGCAGGCGTGACGGCGCTGGACGGCTGGCGCAACTTAAACAGGATGGCTGGGTGATCGATTATCAATATGCCGCTGACACGCCTGCGCGCCCGCGCAAGTTGGTGGTGGCGCGCGAAGGGCTGGAAATTCGCCTGGTCGCCGATAGCTGGACAACCGAATGAGCCACGCCTACCCTGCCCCCGCCAAACTCAACCTGTTTTTGCACGTGGTGGGCCGTCGCGCAGACGGCTACCACTTGTTGCAAAGCGTATTCCGCTTGATCGATCGCGCCGACACGGTACATCTGGAATTGCGTGACGATGGCCGGATAGTGCGCGAGCGCGACTTGCCCGGCGTGGCTGAAGACAATGACCTGACGGTACGTGCTGCGCGGCTGCTGCAAACCTATGCTCCGGAAGGCGCCGGCGTGAATATCCGGCTTGAAAAAATCCTGCCGATGGGCGGCGGGCTCGGTGGCGGCAGCTCGGATGCGGCCACCGTCCTGCTGGCGCTGAATCGTCTGTGGCAGATCAACCTGTCGCGTGAAGACTTGCAAACGCTTGCGCTGCAACTGGGCGCTGATGTGCCGGTGTTCGTGTTTGGCCAGACTGCGTTTGCTGAGGGGGTGGGCGAGGTGCTGTGCCCGTTGAGCGTGCCGCCAGCGTGGTATGTGGTGTTGATGCCACCGGTACAGGTGCCGACAGCTGCAATTTTTGCTGCGCCGGAATTGACGCGCAACACGCCTGCCCTTAAAATAGCGCGCTTTTCCGCAGGCATGGGTCGAAATGACCTGCAGCCAGTGGTTGTAAGCCGCTACCCCGAAGTCTCCCGTGCACTTGCATGGCTGGCGCAGTTCGGCGAGGCGCAAATGACCGGTTCAGGTGCCTGTGTGTTTGCATCATTCGGGACGGAAGAGGCAGCGTGGAACGCGTTGCGTCAATTGCCCGAAACGATGCAGGGTTTTGTGGCGCAGGGACTCGACAGGCACCCGCTGTATGAGTATTGCGCCTGAGTCGTACCGGTTTACTCGTTTATTAGTAGTACCCGTTGGGGAGTCGCCAAGTGGTAAGGCATCGGATTTTGATTCCGACATTCGTAGGTTCGATCCCTACCTCCCCAGCCAGGATTATGTGAACAGCCGCCCGTGGCGGCTGTTTTTGTTTTGGTGTTTGAGTCCAATCGCCGGAGACGCGCGTGTCCATAGACAACTTGATGGTGTTTAGTGGCAATGCCAACCCCCGCCTAGCCAACGATGTGGTGCGCCATCTCAACATTCGCCTTGGCCGCGCGACGGTGTCGCGCTTTTCCGATGGCGAGGTGATGGTCGAAATCCTCGAGAACGTGCGCGGCAAGGACGTGTTCGTGCTGCAATCGACCTGCCAGCCGACCAATGACACCTTGATGGAGGTGATGGTGATGGTGGATGCGTTAAAGCGCGCGTCTGCCGGCCGCATTACTGCCGCTATCCCTTATTACGGCTATGCGCGCCAGGACCGCCGAACCCGTTCGGCGCGGGTGGCGATCACGGCCAAGGTGGTGGCCAACATGTTGCAGGGCGCGGGCATCGATCGCGTGCTGACGATGGATCTGCACTCGGACCAGATTCAGGGCTTTTTCGACGTCCCGGTTGACAACATTTATTCCAGCCCGATCCTGCTAGGCGACATCTGGAAACGCAATCATCCGAATCTGATGGTGGTGTCGCCTGATGTGGGCGGTGTGGTGCGGGCGCGGGCGATTGCCAAACGCCTCGAGTGCGAGTTGGCGATTATCGACAAGCGCCGTCCCCGGCCCAACGTCGCCAAGGTGATGAATATCATCGGTGACGTGAGAGGTCGCACCTGCATCATCATGGATGACATGGTCGATACCGCAAACACGCTGTGTGAGGCGGCCAACGCGCTGAAAGAGCATGGCGCGAAGCAGGTGATGGCGTATTGCACCCATGCGGTGTTGTCGGGCACTGCGGCCGAGCGCGTGACGAACTCCGCACTGGATGAACTGGTGGTGACCGACACCATTCCGCTGCGCGATGATGCGCTGGCGTGCAAAAAAATCCGGCAATTGTCGGTGGCTGAATTGCTGGCGGAAACCATCCGCCGCATCAGCAATGAAGATTCTGTCAGCTCGCTCTTTATTGAGTAGCGGGCGTGGAATGCCCCTGGTCGCGGGGGCGGGTTGTATTTACTAATGTTGTGAAAATTGGAGAAACACTATGGAAATCGAAATTATTGCTGCCAAGCGTGAATTGCAAGGTACGGGTGCGAGCCGCCGTCTGCGTCACGCCGGCAAGGTTCCCGGCATCGTCTACGGCGGCACCGCTGCCCCCGTGCAGATCGAGCTGGATCACAACGCTCTGTATCACTCGCTGCGCAAGGAAGCGTTCCACGCTTCCGTGCTGACGATGAATATCGACGGCGCCAAGGAATCCGTTCTGTTGCGCGATGCGCAATGGCACCCCTACAAGCAGCAAGTGCTGCACGTTGACTTCCAGCGCGTCGACAAAACCCACAAAATTCACGTCAAGGTGCCGTTGCATTTCCTCAATGCCGATGTTGCACCTGGCGTTAAAACCGGTGGTGGCAAGGTCAGTCATGTGATGACTGAAATCGACGTAACCTGTCTGCCCGGCAACCTGCCCGAATTCATCGCCGTGGACATGGGCGGTCTGGAGCTGGGGCATTCAATTCATGTGGCCGAGCTCAAATTGCCTGAGGGTGTAGAACTCGTTGCACATGTTCTGCATGAGAATCCTGCTGTGGCATCGATCACGCTGCCAAAAGGCATGAAATCCGACGAGCCTGCGCCTGGGGCTGCTGCACCCGCAGCCTGAGTAATTGCAGCCGTCTGTCGTTGCGTTCTGAATCGCCATGACGGCGCCTCGCCTGATTGTCGGCCTCGGTAACCCGGGGCGCGACTACGAAGAAACCCGGCATAACGCCGGGTTTTGGTTTTGCGCGCGGCTCGCGCAAATGTGGGGGGCGTCGCTTGCGATGGAATCGCGTTTCCATGGCATCGTTGGTAAAAGCGCCAGCAATGTGTGGATGCTGTTGCCGCAGACCTTCATGAATCGTTCCGGCCAGGCGGTTGGCGCGCTTGCGCGCTTCCATCGCATCGAGCCAGCCGAGATTTTGGTGGTGCACGACGAGCTCGACATTCCGCCCGGCCAGTTGCGCCTCAAGTTTGGCGGCGGCATGGGCGGCCACAACGGCCTCAAGGACATAACGTCGCATCTGGGCACGCAGGATTACTGGCGGCTGCGTATAGGCATTGGGCACCCCGGTGACCGCAATGAGGTGGTGAACTATGTGTTGAAGCCGCCGCGCCGCGAAGAGCAGGCCGACATCGATATTGCGATTGAGCGAGCGCTCGACCTGATGCCCCTGATTGAAAAAGATGACTGGAACGCGGCCATCCAGCGTGCCAATACCAAACCCGCCCCACCCAAAATCCAGGAAAAATCATGAGCCTAAAATGCGGCATTGTTGGCTTGCCCAACGTCGGAAAATCCACGCTTTTTAATGCGCTGACCCAGGCGGGCATCGCAGCGGAAAACTACCCTTTTTGCACCATTGAGCCCAATACAGGCGTGGTCGAGGTGCCCGATCCACGCCTGAAGCAGCTTGCCGACATCATTAAGCCGCAGAGAGTCGTTCCGGCGATTGTGGAATTTGTCGATATCGCCGGCCTGGTAGCGGGCGCTTCAAAAGGCGAGGGGCTGGGTAACCAGTTTCTGGCCACCATTCGCGAAACCGACGCGATCTGCCATGTGGTGCGCTGTTTCCACGACGAAAACGTGATTCACGTCGCTGGCAAGGTCGATCCGCTGTCGGATATCGAAACCATTGCGACCGAGTTGGCGCTGGCTGACTTGGCGAGTGCCGAAAAAGCCTTGATACGCTATGAAAAAGCGGCGCGTGGGGGCGACAAGGACGCGAAAGTAATCGCGGACGCCTTGAAGCCGGTGCTCGCTGCGCTCAACGAGGGTCGCCCGGCACGCGCCGCCGGACTTGATGCAGAGGGGCTGGAGGCGATCAAGCCGCTATGCCTGTTGACGGTCAAGCCCACTCTGTATGTCGCCAACGTCAGTGAAGACGGCTTTCACGACAACCCCATGCTCGATGCGCTGAAAGCGTTCGCCGAAAAGGAAGGCGCGCCGGTGGTCCCGGTGTGCGCGGCGCTGGAGGCCGAATTGCAGGAGTTGTCGGAAGATGAGCGCGTTGAATACCTGAAGGAGCTGGGCTGGGACGAGCCGGGCCTGAATCGACTGATTCGCGCTGCCTACGACCTGCTTGGTCTGCAAACCTATTTCACGGCCGGGGTGAAAGAAGTGCGTGCCTGGACGATTCATAAAGGCGACACCGGCCCGCAGGCCGCCGGCGTCATCCATACTGACTTCGAGCGGGGTTTCATCCGTGCGCAGACCATCGCTTTCGAGGATTTCATCGCCTGCAAGGGTGAGCAGGGTGCCAAGGAGGCGGGCAAGATGCGCGCCGAGGGCAAGGAATACGTTGTGAAGGATGGCGATGTCATGAATTTCCTGTTCAACGTCTGAGCAGGAGGTTGGCGCAAGTGATAATTGCGGGGAGTGTTTGACAGCGGATTCTGAAAGCCACTATAATCTCGGGCTTCGTTTGGGTGGGGTTCCCGAGCGGTCAAAGGGATCAGACTGTAAATCTGACGGCTCTGCCTTCGAAGGTTCGAATCCTTCCCCCACCACCAGATTTTTTAACTGCCTGAGGTGACTTGGGCGGTGCGCAGCGGGTGTAGCTCAATGGTAGAGCAGAAGTTTTCCAAACTTATGACGAGGGTTCGATTCCCTTCTCCCGCTCCAGTTTGTAAGGGTTTGTGTGTTTTGATTGTGTGACTGTCAAAACCATTTGCCCGCGTAGCTCAGAGGTAGAGCACTCCCTTGGTAAGGGAGAGGTCGACAGTTCGATTCTGTCCGCGGGCACCAATTTTTGTGTAGTGGCCTAGGCTGCTCATGGGTGTTGATAGTCGGGATGTGGGTCGTATTGATCGCATCGTTCTTCTTGTGCAAATTTGAGGGGTACTTGAAATGGCTAAGGAAAAATTCGAGCGGACCAAACCGCACGTAAACGTTGGCACGATTGGACACGTTGACCACGGCAAGACCACCTTGACCGCGGCGATCACCACCATTCTGTCGAAGAAGTTTGGTGGCGCTGCCAAGAAGTATGACGAGATTGACA
>Ga0115026_10000377_pt1 | contig 11837 bp, 12 predicted proteins | sample Mud_0915_D1_FD_83878 | JGI IMG/M metagenome (GOLD analysis project Ga0115026, IMG submission 83878) | Wetland microbial communities from Old Woman Creek Reserve in Ohio, USA - Mud_0915_D1 | ecosystem: Environmental > Aquatic > Freshwater > Wetlands > Sediment ...
GAAAAGCAGGATATTCGGGGCTGGGATCACGAACAACCTGGTGGTGGGGTTCCTCTGCGCCGGGCTCCTCCTCCTGGCCCTGGGAGCGGTGGGATTCTCGGGAGGAGCCGCCATCCATGGAGTCTATCAGGGCTATCCCGCCCAGGAGGCAGGGGTGCCCCTGGACTCCTTCCTCCGGACCGTGAACGGGCAGGACGTGCACTCCGTGGAGGAGGTGGCGGCCCTCATGAACCTGACCCGCCCCGGTGACCGGGTCACCATCGGCGTCGAAAAGGACGGGATCGTGGGATCCTACGACCTCACGCTGGCTGCCTGGCCGAAAAATGTCTCGGATTCACCGTCGGGATTCATGGGCGTCACGTACTATCAGGGGAAGGAAGTGGCTGCGTCCCTGCAGCAGCTGGACCGGCCTGCAGGCTTCCTCTACCTGATGGTCCTCCCCTTCGATCTCGGGGGTCACCTCCGCATGGTGGCCTTCGAGTCCCCCGAGCAGGCATTCTTCCAGGTCCCGTTCCCCGGTTACTGGGAGCTCATCCACCTGCTCTTCTGGTGCGCCTGGATCAATATCAATGTCGGGATCTTCAATGCCCTCCCCATGGTTCCCCTGGACGGCGGGTACATCATGAAGGAAGGGATCCGCTCCCTCCTGCGGCGCCGGGGCCAGGAAGCCTACACCGACAGGATCGTGGTCCTCTTCTCCACCGTGATCCTGGCCATGATTCTCGCCATCATCGCAGTCCCCTACGTCTGCCGTCTCCCCCAGGTGCTCAGCACCGTTTCCCCCCTCTTCCTTCCCTGACATACCGGGTGGAAGTGGAGGATCCGGGAAGGGGTCCCAGGACGGAAAGGATATCCCTCCCCCCGTCCGGTGGGACGTGAACGGGAGGGGGAAGGGAACGGATATAACAGAGGCCATGAATAGAGATACTTAGACTTGGCCGGCAATGGGAATCGCAGGGCTCCACGTCCCCCTGCAGGCGATATGAAGGACATCCCCAAGAGCAAGAGGTACGCACTGGGGTGGTACCATGAGGGTATCACCCACCTCTCCATCAACGAGTACGAGGAGGCCATCACTTTCTTTGACAAGGCCCTCACCGTCATTCCCGATCACCCCGATTTCCTCATCGGAAAGGGCGATGTCCACTACGCCATGGGACAGTATGACGAGGCATACCGGCTCTACCAGCAGGCCGCCACGGTGGATCCCGAAAACTACCGTGCCTGGCTCCAGTCCGGTATCGCGCTCCTGAAGATGGGCCGCCACGAGGAAGCGCTGGAGATCTTCATCCGGATCCGGCCCATGAACGAGTATGACGGCGAGCGGTGGCTGGCCCAGGGCATCGCCCAGTTCCACCTGGGGAGGAAGGAAGAGGCCAGTGAGGCCCTCCGGAACGCCATGCGCCTCAGGCCCAACCAGCCCTCCCTGTGGTACTACCTCTCCCTCCTGGAGCCCGACCACGAGCAGGCCCTCCGCCACCTGCTCCGGGGATACCGGATCGATGCCACGAACCTGGATATCATCCTGGAGATCGCCCGGCGCCTGATGGAGACCGGCCATCACGACGACGCCCGGGCATTCTGCGAGAAGGCGATCTCCCTGGATCCGGAGAACAGAAAGGCGATCAGCCTGCTCAGCCAGTGCCGGAAGTGACGGAGACCGCATCCGCCCCTTCCAGGGCGGCAACCGCGGCCCCAACCGGTGCACCGATACTCTCCGCCACGGTCTCGCACTTGACGGTCAGCAGGTAGGCCACCGGAGGGAGCTGGGAGGCATACTCTGTCAGTGATTCGTAGTTGGCCATCCCCTTCGCAATGACGAGGGATGCATCAGCCAGCGCCCCGGCCAGGTCCCCGGGCATCTTATCCCAGGAGACCCCGATATCCCCGCTCCCGGTGGTGGTGAGGAGGTCCACCTCCCCCTCCATTCCCAGCTGGCGGGCTTCCTCCACGGTCGCGTCGTTTAACACCGGTGCACCCTTCACGGCAAGGGTGACCCGGGCACCCTGCGCTTTCAGGAACCGGACCAGCAGGAGGTCAAAGACGATCTCCCCGGCATTATCGGTGAAGTAGACCACCCGCCGGGCGAGGCGTCCGATCCGGGGCGTGTCGTCCCTGAACAGACCGAGAGGAAACCGGCTCCGGAAGAACGCGGGAAAATCGCCGGTGACGTGGTGGACGGAGATGCCATAGTCGTAGGTGTTGGCCAGTACGGCGGCAAGGACCAGGTCCCGGAAGGTGTGGAGATCCCCGCGGACCTCCCGGCACGCCGCCAGGGCCTCGGCGCTGGACTGTTCCTTCAGCTCCCGGTAGGGATCCGGATCCGAGAGAAGCCGGTAGGCCAGGTGATGGATCTCGGAGGCGACTAGGGGCGCCGGGTGGACCCCTTTCCGGTAGGGAGCAATCCGGTTACGGCACGCTTCCTCCACACTCCGGATCTTCTCCGGGTCACGGGTGGACAGGCGGGCTTCGTACCTGACCCGGTCCATGAGGCAATCGATGCAGCGGGGATGGATCTTCACGGGAACACTCCGATATCTGCCATGGAAAAAGGGAAGAACGCAAATGGGGCCACTGCGATTTGAACGCAGGTCAGAAGACCCCCAGTCTCCTAGGATGGCCAGGCTACCCTATGGCCCCCCTACGAATTTGGTGCAGATGCCTTATGTACCTTCGCTTATCGAGGCCCGGCTCCTATATTTTCAGCCGTTTGAAGGCTTCCACGTTGCGGGTAAGGGCTTCCAGCTCAATGTCCGAGAGGTCCACCCGGCTGGATGAATCCTCCAGCTCCCTCTGCAGCTGCTGCATGCGGACCCGCATCAGGTACATGATGAAGAGCTCCACCATCACCACGACGCCCAGGAGCACGATCAGGATCTCCTCGATGGTCATTTCTTCCCCCTGAACAGTATCTTCACAAACCGGGAGACGAACCCGTCCGTTGACATCTCGGCACCCTCGTCGAGTGCGATACCGGCGAGGTTTGCGGCAATACGGCGGAATGCCCTGGAGGCCTCGGTTCCCGGGAACTTCATGACCACCGGTGTCTTGTATACCGCTGCGACCCGGACGTTGGGATCCTCGGGTACCACCCCCACCAGCTTCACCCCCAGCGTCTTCTCCAGCTTGGACTGGATGAGAGCGGTGTGCTCGGTACCCGCCCGGTTCAGGATGGCACAGCAGACATGGCCCCCCACCACCTCGGTGAGCACCTTGGTCTTCAGGGCATCCACGATGGAGGAGACCTCCGGGTTCACGACGAGGATGACCTCGTCGGCGATGGCCAGCGGGATTACCCCGTCCCTGCTGATGCCTGCGGGGGCATCGATGAGGAGGTAGTCACACCGGTTCACGAGTTCTGCAAGAATATCACGGAACCGGTCGGGATTGGCATGCTGGAATCCCTGCAGCGAGATACCGCTGGGAAGAACCTTGACGCCATTGGGGCCGTCATAGATCGCCTCGTCGAGGCTGGCTTTGCCTGCCAGCACTTCGTGGATCGTGACCTGGGCTTCTTCCAGCCCCAGGAGGAGACCGATATTGGCCATCCCGATATCCGCATCCATGATATAGGTCTCGAGGCCCAGCTTGGCGAGCGCTGCCCCCAGATTGATGGTGACGGTGGTCTTTCCGGTACCCCCTTTCCCGGAGGCGATGGTGTATGCCCGGATCATTGAACCCCTTCTCTCATCCATTGATGGACATCAGGCCATAAATATTTGCTCATCTGCCTCATTCTCCCCGTTAAAGCCACCAGTTCAGGATCTGTGCCACATCCTTTTCTATCGCCAGTCTCTCGGCATCGTCCAGGGTTCTCCCGGCCCACAGGATCACCAGCAGCTTGTCGCCCCGATGGGTTACGGGGAGGAAGTGCAGATCCCTGTCCCCGGTCTTCCCGCCCCGCAGGTGGATCCCGGTCAGCCGCGCGGCCTCTTCGGCCACCTCCGGGGACCGGGATACCACGACGAGCCCGTCCAGGGTGGTGATGATCATGTCCCGGAGACCAAACTTTTCACAGATCGCCTGGAGGGATCCCCGGATATCCCGCCGGTCATCCAGGATCTCGACGACAGACGAAGATTTTCCCGCGGACCGGGCGGGGCTCCTGGGCACCGGGGGCGGGGATGCGGGGGCAGGTTCAGGAACGGGGAGAGGACGGATCTTCGGGGGTTGATCCCTGACTGGGGCGGGGCTCCTCACCTGATCCAGGATCTTGGTCAGGTGATAGAGCACGATCATCATGATGACGACCTGGAGGGAACTCACGAGAACAAGGACCTGCAGGAGCAGGATGGTCAGTGATTCAAACTCGGTGGCCATGACGGTGCTCCTCACTCATCCTTCTCGGTCATCAGGTGGCCCAGGTGGAGTTTCTTGACAATCCCCCGGGCATTTTTCCGGACCTTGTTCGCGATGTGGTCCACGTCCACGTCGTCCAGGGCTTCCATCTCAAGGCTGGCCAGGGTGGCAGGATCCATTCCCTGCGGCCGGGGTCCCGGACCGGGATCGGTTCCCCCTTCCAGATGGTCAGCGGACAGCGCAGCCATCGGCCGTGCCATCGCCGCTCCTTCCGGGGCGGGCATGGCGGTACCGGTCTGCCTTGGCGGGATGCCGGGAGTACGGCCGGACTGAAAGGATACGGCTCCGGCAGCTGCAATAGGCTGTGCTGCCTTTGCCGGTTCCTGCCGGATCGACGGGGCGCCCCGTGGCGGGAACAACCCCGGCTCAGGGGGCTGGACAGGGGCGCCTGTGGCCGGCACCGGTTCTGACATCCGTGGCGGCACGGGGGCTCCCGCCGGAGCCGGTCCCTTCCCCGGCCCCGCCAATCCCTTCCCTGGCGTGGCCGGGACCGCGAGGAGGAAGGGGCCGTTGAACTCGATGACCAGCCTCATCTGGACGGCGTCGAGATCCGAGAGGATGCCCCCCACCGACCGGTTCCCGAGGCGGGTGATCGCCTCCCATGCAGCATCGCCGGCATACGGGGGATATTCGGCCAGGATGACGAGGCCGTTCTGGAAGACGAGGGTGCCCGTGGAGGTATCCCAGGTGGTCTTCAGGATACCGGTGTACTGGACCTCGTTCAGCTCCAGGAGAAGGGGGCCGAGGGGGACGCCCCGGACAATTTCCCGAAATTTCCCCCGTGGAAGTTGCATTATAAATAGCTGGTGTTTTTTCATAAGATAATAATATTGGTTTCCATATGGAATCCCGGGCAATCTGGGCAGATGGAGGGATCCGGCCGGCGGAAGCTGCGTAAACACCCCGCGGCGGGTCCGGGCGGGGGTTCAGGATGCGGCATGCGCAGGGAACCGCCCGGCAAAATCGGCCGGGCGGATTCGGCCGGAAGACGCTCTAAACTGCAGGGAAGCCCTGAGGGAGGAGAAAGGATAAATTTATAGGAGGAAAATAGTTATCAGTCAATGGAGTGTGAGATGCGGGCCTGTTTCCGAATCCACCGGGGAAAGATCCTTCTCCAGCTCCGCCGGAAGAGTGTCGCGTTGCCGTGGTTCCCCCAACCCGTGTCTCCTGCCATCCCTGCACCGGGCAGATCCCTCCGGGCACAGAGAATCGGGGGGAGTGACTGATGTATACCATACTCGTCGTGGATGACAGCCCTTTTATCGTCGATGTTTTTGTGACCATGCTGGAGAGGGGCGGATACCGGGCTGTGGCCGCCTACAGCGGCCTGGAATGCCTGGATATCCTGAAGAACATCACTCCTGACCTGATCCTCCTGGACATCATGATGGAGCCTATCGACGGCTGGGAGACCCTGGAACAGGTCAAGCGGAACCAGACAACGAAGGATATCCCTGTGCTCATGCTCACGGCGAAGCAGCTCTCACCGGAAGAAGCCCAGCTCTACGGGATGTACATCGAGGATTACGTGCTCAAGCCCATCACCCACCGGGAGCTCTACGACACCATCGAGCATGTCCTCAAGCGCCGGTCCACCATCAAGCTGGACATCGAGGAGGCAAAGAAGGCCGGCTTTGACCAGAAGCTCATTGATGAGTACTCCCGGCTCGCAAAGAGTGTGGACGTGAACACCCGTCTCCTGAAGATCCTGGAGACCACCTACAACATCCATGATACGAACCAGCAGGTCTCGTCCAAGATCTCCCAGGCCATGAAATCCATGAGCGAGTCCATCAAGGTCCAGGAAGACCGGCTCCAGCACCTCCGGACCGAGCTCACCAAGGTCCTGAACGATAAGTAGGATGCGGAATATCCCTGCTTTTCATTTCCTGTCGCCCCCTTCTGCGATCTCCGCAAATAGTTTATTCATCTGCCCGTATCGGATAATCCAACGTTGTGTGTTCTAGTGAGACGCTCTCGGGGGCTCCGCACCGGCTCCGCCTCCCCCGCGTGGGCACCCCCCGCCGGTACTCCGGGAACCGGTGATCTCTCCGGTTTCACGCACCAACATGGGGGTTTTTCCTCATCGGGGGAGGAACCGGGAGGGGGGCTCCCCCCTCCCGCAACATGTCCGTTATCCTGCGGGCTGCTGAGTTCCGGAAAAACGACAGGACCACCATCCCCCCGACAGCGGTTGCCGCTTTTCGAATCATGGTCGGGAGATAAAGGGGTTTGTACCCCCATCACGGGGGGGATGTTTCGCCCTTGGCCTCCGTCTCCCCTTCCTCCTTTCCGACGTAGATGATCGCGGCGGTGAGGACCCCGATCACGACCGCAATGGCCAGCAGGTCCACCGCATTGAAGGACTCGACGCCCATGGTGATGACCTTCCGGACCATGGCGGTGATGCCTGCAATGAGGATGGGACGCACCAGGATCCGGCTGGTGCGGAAGTAGACGAGGACCGTCTCCAGGATCTCCACGATGATGATGGTGAACAGAATCGCCTGGAGGACCACCTGGAGTCCCGTGGACGGCGCGGGGGAGCCGGGGATCGCGATGAGGAGCTTTGCCGCATCCACGAGGGTGAACAGGGCAAGGATGGAGAGGACGATGGCGATACCCAGATAGATGGCAAAGGTGACCACCGTGATGGGAAAGACCATCCATCGGGCCCCTTTGATGATACGATCGCGATCCATCCCGGTTCCTGCCTCTGCAGGGATCTGGGATCTCCATCCCAGATAGCAGTTTCGAGATGGTGTCAGGGCCAATCTCCAGAGATTCCCCGCGCGGTCCCCCTCCACGCCGTCCCCCGGGCTCAGGAAATGGGGGTATCCGGACCTGCGGGCACGGAGAGGATGTTTCGCCTATCGGCGGGATATACGCCGGTTGTTTGCCGGGATCGGAGAAGAGCTTTATTCATTAAGGTGAGAATGTTTATATAGTTTTCTTGCGTTTATCTAATGCCAGATGGTGTTGGGGTGGCGGGGGCTCGTAGCTCAGCCAGGTAGAGCGCCTGGCTTTTAACCAGGTGGCCGAGGGTTCAAATCCCTCCGAGCCCGCTCCCACGGCAAACGGTCTCCCGGCAACGGGAGAGGGCATTGGAGACCATCCCTCCCGGGCAGCGGGGAGGGTCAGATTTCCCGGTACGCGGGAAGACAAATTCCCGGTCGGCGGGAAGCCATTCACAACAGGGGTAGGGTATGACATTTCAACTGCTGGACCATGTCATGGTACCGGACCACCGGATCATGACCGATGAGGAGATCGGGACACTCCTCTCCACCTATCATCTCTCACTGGAACAACTCCCAAAGATTTTTCATGACGATCCTGCGGTGAAGACCGTGAAAGCAAAACCGGGGAACGTCATCCGGATCATCCGTTCAAGCCAGACCGCCGGCAGGGCCGAATCGTACCGCCTTGTCGTGAAGAGGCCGAAAAAATAACTTCGGGGCTGATAACTCTGATCGACAGAACCGGACTCTCGAGAGTCTACTTTTCCAAGGAGCATGTGGCGCGCCACCAGCTCGATTCCTTCAACCACTTCCTCACCCACAACCTCCAGAAGGTGGTGAACGAGCAGAAGGTGATCGAGACCGACATCGATGCCCGGGGCAAATCCCGGGAGCCTGTCTGGGTGGAGCTGGGAACCATCACCGTCGAAAAACCCGTCGTGCGGGAGGCAGACGGGTCCCAGGGGAACCTCTTCCCCAGCGAAGCCCGGCTCAGGAACCTGACCTACGCCGCCCCCATCAACCTGACCATGACCCTCATGCAGGGGGAGGCGCGGCAGGAGCCGTTCATCGCGAACATCGGCCAGCTTCCCATCATGGTGGGTTCCCGGAAGTGCAACCTCCACGGCCTCTCGGACGCGGAAAGGGTGGCCCACGGCGAGGACCCGCTGGATCCCGGCGGCTACTTCATCATCAACGGCACCGAGCGGGTGCTGATGACGCTCGAAGACCTCGCGTCCAACAAGATCATGACCGAGTTCACCGAGCGCTACAACGAGCGGATCTACGTGGCCAAGGTCTTCTCCCAGTACCGGGGCTACCGGGCGCTGGTCGTTGTCGAGCGGAACCGGAAGAACCTGCTGGAGGTCTCCTTCCCGTCCGTTGCCGGCCACCTCCGGTTCGTGGACCTGATGCGGGGCCTGGGCCTTGTCTCGGACCATGACATTGTCGAGGCGGTCTCCACGGACGAGGAGATCCTGACCTTCATGATGCAGAACCTGGAGGAGTCGGAGTGCGACTCGGTGGAGAGCGGGATCATGTACGTGGGCAAGAAGCTGGCCCCCAACCAGACCCGGGACTACCAGAAGAAGCGGGCCGAGTTCGTGGTGGACAACTACCTGCTCCCCCACCTGAACTACCTGATGCCCCAGAACCTGAAGGAGGAGGACGAGGGCTACCGCCAGGCGGTGGAGTCGGTGCGCCTCGCAAAAGCCCACTTCCTGGGGCGGATGGCCGAGTCCTGCTTTGACCTCGTGCTCCAGCGGCGCCGGATCGATGACAAGGACCACTACGCCAACAAGCGCCTGAAGCTGGCCGGCGACCTGATGGAGGACCTCTTCCGGATCTCCCTGAACCGCCTGACCCGTGATATCAAGTACCAGCTGGAGCGGGCCAGCATGCGGCACCGGGACCTCTCCATCTCCACCGCCGTCAGGGCCGACGTGCTCACCGAGCGGCTCCTCCACCCCCTCGCGACGGGGAACTGGGTAGGCGGGAGGACGGGTGTCTCCCAGCTCCTGGACCGGGTGGACCACATGTCAGTCCTCTCCCACCTGCGCCGGGTCATCTCCCCCCTCTCCCGTTCCCAGCCCCACTTCGAAGCCCGGGACCTGCACCCCACCCAGTGGGGCCGGATCTGCCCCAGCGAGACCCCTGAAGGTCCCAACTGCGGCCTTGTGAAGAACTTCGCCCAGATGGTGGAGATCTCCCGGGGTGTGGATGACGAGACCGAGGTGAAGCGCATCCTCTATGAGATGGGTGTGGAGCAGCTGAAGAAGGAGGAGGCAGCATGAAACGGTCACGCGTCTTTGTGGACGGGGCCCTCATCGGTCTCGTGGACAATCCGAAGGACCTGATCGCCCGGGTCCGGAGCATGCGGCGCAGGGGAGAGATCTCCACCGAGATCAACGTCTCCTTCAAGGAGTACAACGGGGACGTGGTGATCCACACCGACCGCGGCCGGGCCCGCCGCCCCCTGATCGTGCTGGATGGGGGAAAACCCCTGATTACCAACGACGAGATCGGCAAGCTCTCGGAGGGCAAGATCCATTTCGAGGACCTGATCAAGGCCGGGTTCATTGAGCTGATCGATGCCGAGGAGGAGGAGGACCTCTTCATCGCCATCCACGAGAGGGAGATCACGCCGGATCACACCCACCTGGAGATCGAACCCTCGCTGATCCTGGGGATCGCCGCGGCCCACGTGCCCTTCCCGGAGCACAACGCCTCCCCGCGGGTCACCATGGGGGCCGGGATGGTGAAGCAGGCGCTCGGGTTCGCCACCGCCAACATGAAACTCAGGCCCGATACCCGGGGCCACCTGCTCCACTACGTGCAGAAACCCCTGGTGCACACCACCACCTCCGAGTCCATCGGGTCCGACGACCGGCCCGCGGGCCAGAACTTTGTCGTCGCCATCCTCTCGTATGAAGGTTACAACATCGAGGATGCCCTGATCTTCAACAAAGCGGCCATCGACCGGGGCCTGGGCCGGTCCCACTTCTTCCGGACCTATGAGGGCGAGGAGCGGCGGTACCCCGGCGGCCAGGTGGACAAGATCCAGATCCCGGACGAGGAGGTGACGGGAGCCCACGGTGCCGAGTTCTACAAGCACCTGGATACCGACGGGATCATCAACCCGGAGACGGTGGTCGTGGAGAAGGACGTCCTCATCGGAAAGACCTCCCCGCCCCGGTTCCTGGAGGAGCCCTCCGGCGAGCTGATCGCCGTCGAGAAGCGGCGGGATACGTCCGTCACCATGCGGTCCAACGAGCATGGGATCATCGACACGGTGATCATCACCGAAGGGGAGAACAGCGCCCGCCTGGTGAAGGTCCGGACCCGGGACCTGCGGGTGCCCGAGGTGGGGGACAAGTTCGCCTCCCGCCACGGCCAGAAAGGGGTCATCGGCCTCATCGCACCCCAGGAGGACATGCCCTTCACCGAGTCCGGAATCACCCCTGATCTGGTCATCAACCCCCATGCCATCCCCAGCCGGATGACCATCGGCCACATGCTGGAGATGCTGGGCGGGAAGGTGGGGTCGCTGGAAGGCCGCCGGATTGACGGCACCGCGTTCTCGGGTGAGTCCGAGAGCGACCTGCGGAGTTCCCTCAGGAATCTCGGGTTCTCCCACACCGGCCGCGAGGTGATGTACGACGGTATCACGGGCCGGGTCTTCAAGGCCGACGTGTACGTCGGGGTCATCTACTACCAGAAGCTGTACCACATGGTCTCCTCGAAGATGCATGCCCGGTCCCGGGGCCCTGTCCAGGTCCTGACCCGGCAGCCCACCGAGGGTCGTGCCCGGGAGGGCGGCCTCCGGTTCGGGGAGATGGAGCGGGATGTGATGATCGGGCACGGGGCCGCCATGGCCCTCAAGGAGCGCCTGCTGGACGAGTCGGACAAGGTGACCCAGTACGTCTGCGGCCACTGCGGCATGATAGCCATGCTGGACCGGAAGAGGAACCTGACCCGCTGCCTGGGATGCGGCGGGGAGACAGACATCTATCCCGTGGAGATGAGCTATGCCTTCAAGCTCCTCCTGGACGAGATGAAGTCCATGGGGATCGCACCGAGACTCAAACTCCAGGACATGGTGTAGGAGGGGAGAGAGCATGCCAAGCCCAAAACGAATCGGTAAGATCGAGTTCGGTCTCCTCTCGCCCAAGGAGATCCGGAAGATGAGTGTCCGGAAGATCATCTGGGCGGATACCTACGACGAGGACGGTTACCCCTATCCCCAGGGACTCATGGATCTGAACCTGGGCGTCATCGACCCGGGGCTCCGGTGCAAGACCTGCGACCAGAAGGCCAGCGACTGCCCGGGCCACTTCGGACACATTGAACTGGCCAAACCCGTGATCCACGTCGGCTATACCCGCCTGATCCGGAAACTCCTCCGGGCAACCTGCCGCAACTGCGGCCGGCTGCTCCTGGAATCCGCGGAGATCGAGCGGGTCATCGGCACCGAGGAAGAGGCCACCGGGGATGTCCTGAAGGAGAAGGACATCAAGAAGGAGCGGGCCTGCCCCCACTGCGGGGAGCAGCAGCTGAAGATCAACTTCGAGAAGCCCACCACGTTCTCGGAGATGTGGACCGAGGACGGGAAGAAGATGGAGCACAAGCTGACTCCCGCTGACATCCGGGCACGTCTGGAGAAGATCCCGGACGACGACCTGAAGCACCTGGGGATCAACCCGGAGGTGGCCCGGCCGGAGTGGACTGTCCTCACCGTGC
>Ga0115026_10000378_pt1 | contig 11827 bp, 8 predicted proteins | sample Mud_0915_D1_FD_83878 | JGI IMG/M metagenome (GOLD analysis project Ga0115026, IMG submission 83878) | Wetland microbial communities from Old Woman Creek Reserve in Ohio, USA - Mud_0915_D1 | ecosystem: Environmental > Aquatic > Freshwater > Wetlands > Sediment ...
ATATTCAATAGGGTCTTCAGCCGTGATAATATTCTCAGATTCCTTATTCAGTTCGGACAAAGCAGAATAAAGGGTGGTTGTCTTTCCACTTCCGGTAGGGCCGGTCACCAGGATCATGCCAACAGGCCTGTGAATCGCCGCCTTGAGATCAGCCAGAGAAGAATCTTCAAATCCTAGTTTTGTCATGTCCAATTGAAGGGCAGACTTGTCCAGAAGACGAAGGACAACCTTTTCACCATAAAGGACAGGAATGCTGGAAACCCGAAAGTCCATTTCCCGTCCTTTTCCCATCCGCAACTTGATCCTCCCATCTTGAGGGAGTCGTTTTTCAGCAATATCCAATTTCGCCATGATTTTTAGGCGTGACGTCATTGCGTTCTTGATCTGGATAGGGAGCGCCATATCCCGCCTCAGCACCCCATCAATTCTGTATCTCACCCGAAACGTCCTCTCATAGGGTTCAAAATGGATATCGCTTGCTCCCAGTTTTATGGCTTTGATCAGGATTCCATTGACGATCTTGATGATCGGACCCTGCATATCGATGGACTCATCCGAACCCTGGTCAGCTTCGACCACCTCCACATTATCCACGGCCCCATGAACCAGCTTGTCAAAATCATCCACATCCACGACATCGTCGTCAAGCATGATGCCTTCATTGGCGGTGTTGTTCTTGTCGTCATCCAGATCAAAATCATTGGATTGGAAGTTGACGGTTCCCAGTCCGGCAACACTTCCGCCCCCTCCGTAATATTTCTTGACCGCATCGATAATTTCCGTCTCTGAAGCCACAACCGGTTCGACGTTGAAGCCGGTCATAAATTTAATTTCATCGATCACGACGATATTGCTCGGATCAGCCATTGCCAGCGTCAGTTTAGGACCTACCCGATTGATGGGGATGATAAAATACTTCTTTGAAACGCTTGAGGGAACTAATTTGATGACATTGGGATTGATCTCCATCTTTGAAATCTTGACTGAAGGGACCCTGTATTGCGCACTGAGAAAGGATAGTAATTCGTCCTCTTTGATATATCCCAGCCTGACCAGGTTTGATTCCAAACGGCCCCCTTTTAATTTTTGCTCGTCTGAAGCTTTCTTAAGCTGTTCAGGGGTAATGTAGTTTCTTTTTATGAGGAGTTCACCTAAACGTTCTGCCAATTTTTGGTCCCTCCTAAGCTTTTGGAATAATTTAAAATATTAAAAAATATAAATTCTTGTCAAGAGTAAAATCACTATGTAGCAAAATGAGTGCCAATTTTTGCCTATTTTTAATTGGTCGAATTTTAAGAAGTTTATTTTTTCTTACAATTTTTTGTTTACAAAATAGTGCAGAAAAAAGGCCATAGGTGGGAAATAATTAACCAATCTTAATTCGTCAGTTTAGAGGATGAGGGGGTAATTTAACGATGAAGGAACTTCCTTTTCCTAACTCGCTTTCTACTTCGATCTCGCCTTGATGGGCCTCAACAATCCACTTGCAGATGCTGAGACCAAGTCCGCTCCCGCCCTGCTCTCTTGACCGGGCTTTATCCACTCGGAAAAACCGGTTAAATATTTTTTGCTGGTCCTCCTTAGAAATTCCAATTCCAGTATCGGACACAATGATTTTGATGAACCTTTCTCTTTCTTTCTCCAACCCGTCGGATTGGTATCGCGCCGCGGGTGGAAATTCTTTTTGGAGGCGGATATGGACAGAACCTCCCGCTTCGGTATATTTAATCCCGTTTTCGATTAAATTGATAAGCAGTTCTCTAATTCGCAAAGCATCCCCAAAAATATGCATATCATGATGGTTGCCCGACGCAGAGAGATTAAGCCCCTTGGACCCCGCGAGCATGTCCATTTGAGCGACAACCTCACTGAGCATTTCCGTCAAATTAATATCTCCCTTATTCAACTCGATCTGTCCGGTGTCCGCTTTTGAAAGGAGTAGGAGGTCTTCAACGATTTGTGACATGCGATTAATTTCTTCTAAGTTGCTTTTCAGGGTCTGTTGATATTCTTGCTGGGTCCGTTCTTTTCGGAGCATCACTTCTACTTCTCCTTTTAAAATGGTCAAGGGAGTTTTAAGTTCATGGGAAGCGTCCGAGCTGAATTGTTTGATTTGCCGGAAGGATTGGTCAAGGCGTGAAATCATCCCATTGAACGTTTCAATCAACCTTGATATCTCATCTTTCACCTTGGGGGGGGTAATCCTTTGGTTCAAATTTTGAGAGGTGATTATCCGTGCCGTTTGGGTAATATCATCAACAGGTTTTAAGGCCTTATGTGCAAGAAATTGCCCCCCCAAGCTAGCCACCATCAGAGCTAAAGGAACAGTGATGATCAGGATGATGAACAAGGTGTTAAGGACGTCCTCCACCTCTTCTAGCGATGAGGCGATTTGAACAATTTTTGTTACATGATTATTTTCAACGACCGGGAAGGTGATGATTCTCAAGGGCGTATTTGCAATAGATCGATTCGTTTCAAAGGTGATCAGGCCTTTGGAGGCATTTTTCAAGGCGCTCAAACCGATGGGGAGCTGGACATTTTTCAAATTTTCAGATTTCCGACCGATGTTTCCCGATTCGTCTAAGACTTGAATGAATTTTCCTATCGGCTTCAGGTTCATGGAGGTTTCAAGGGCTTGGTCAATATTTCCGAAGCCAAATTTCGAAAGGGGAGACGAGGACTCTGAAGAGACGAGCTCAGCCAGAGATCTCAGTTTATTATCCACATCTCGATGAAGGCTGTTCGAGAGGGTGAAATATAAAAAGGTGCTGAAGGAAATCAACAGAATTCCTAATATTAAGACATACCAAAGTGTCAGTTTAAATCGAAGACTTCTGAAATGCATTCAGGCCCTTTTCGTATCCTGTCGGGTGGCGGACAGGAGATACCCGACTCCTCGAATCGTATGGATCAGTTTGATTTCAAATCCCTTATCAATTTTTTTTCGAAGATAGTTCACATAGACATCGACCAAATTCGTCATCGAGTCAAAATGGTAATCCCAGACATGTTCGGAGATCATCGTTCGAGTCAGGATCTTGTCTGGGTTTCTCATGAAATACTCTAAAAGGGAGTATTCCTTGGCTGTGAGATCAATCTCTCTCCCATTTCGCATGACTTTATGGGTCACCAGAGATAAAGTCAAATCGTCAATTCTCAGGATGGGTTCTTTGTCTGTCTTTTCCCGGCGCAGAAGAGCGCGGATTCGAGCTAAGAATTCCAAGAATTCGAATGGTTTTGTCAGATAATCATCACAGCCGGCATCTAAACCCCTCACAATATCCTCCACGCTGCCCCTGGCGGTCAGCACCAATATAGGGACATTGTTTCGATCCCCCCGGACTCTTCTGAGCACCTCCAATCCATCGATCTTCGGAATCATCAAATCAAGAACGATTAAATCGTATTCATTCACTTCTGCCATGTAAAGTCCCGATTCCCCATCATAGGCATTGTCCACCGCATAGTGTTCCTCTTCCAGTCCTTTTTTAATGAAATTGGCGACTTTTTTCTCGTCTTCGACAACTAATATTCTCATCCCTGTCCCTGATCAGGTTCGAGTAGTGAAAGACTGGACCCGATGTTCCGTTAACGAGTTCATATTATAAATTTATTCCTAGAAAAATCAATAACGAAATAATAGCCTAATACCTTGACACGTCATCAGAACTCTGTTAGCATTTTCAAAATTTTTCATGCACCAGGGAGAAGAGAACGTTGATCAAATTGGCCGGAATTCAAATAACCTGTTCTGAGGAAAAAGAAAGAAATATTGCAAAAGCGGTTCGATTTATAAAAATCGCGATAGAGAAGGGTGCTCACATCATTTGTTTGCAAGAGTTATTCACGACCCATTGGTTTCCGAGAGAAATGAACAAGCGTTTCTTTTCTCTTGCTGAAAAGGCCGATGGTCTTACCATCGGAACGATGCGTAGGCTGGCAAAAGAATATGGAGTGGTTTTAATCTGCCCTATTTTCGAAACCGAAGAGAATTCTTTCTATAATTCGGCGTTCGTTGTCGATGCGGACGGAGAAGTTCTGGGAAGCTATAGGAAAATTCATGTCCCTCAAATTCCTCTTTGGGAGGAGAAATACTACTTTTCCTCTGGAAACCATGGGTTTCCTGTTTTTAAGACCAAGTTTGCACCGATTGGCATCCAGATCTGTTGGGACAACTTTTTCCCGGAGGGATCAAGAATACTTGCATTGAAAGGCGCCAAGATTCTTTTTTCCCCTACTGCCGCCGCTTTCGCTCCACAAAGAAGGTGGGAAACGGTGATATCGAGTAATGCCATTGCCAACGGCGTCTACATTTTCAGAGTCAATCGAGTCGGAAGTGAAGAAAAACAGGATTTTTATGGGAGGTCCTTTTGTATCTCCCCAGAGGGGGAATTGCTGGATAAGCCGACCGGATTGAAAGATAGCATTGCTTTGATCGAAGTCGATTTAAAGAATATTGATAAGACGAGGAAGGAGTGGCCTTTTTTGAGAGATAGAAGACCGGAACTGTATCGAGAAATCGCAGAGAGCATGGAGCAAAACGGATCGCGTGTCAGATTGGAATAGTGGAAGGGTAGAATAAGGCAGAAACAAACTATCATCCCAAATCGAAGAGAGAAGAACGCCATGTGCGTTGCCCTCTGCGCTCCGCGTCTCTTGATAGGAATGAGGAAGTTATGTGGAAGAACAAGTTCTTTAAGGAATATGTAGAACCCATTGTCATCGCTATCTTGATTGCACTTTTCATCCGCGCTTTTGTCGTCCAGGCCTTTAAAATTCCGTCGAGCTCAATGGAAGATACGTTACTCGTAGGAGATTACATTCTCGTCAACAAATTCATTTATGGAATTAGAATTCCTTATTCGGATAAAATCTTTGGCGAAAGCAAAAAGTTTTTTGAATGGAAAAAACCGGAGCGCGGGAATGTAATCGTATTCATATTTCCAAAAGACAGAACGAAGGATTTTATCAAACGGGTGATTGGAACAGAAGGAGAAAAAATCGAAATCATTCACAATAAAATCTATGTCAATGACAAGTTAGTCAATGACCCGTGGGGCCAGTTTAAGATGCCAAGATCCTCGATCGAAGATTATGGTCCGGTGAAAGTGCCGGAAGCTTCGTTATTTGTCATGGGAGACAACCGTGACAATAGCCAGGACAGCCGTTTTTGGGGGTTCGTCAAAATCAACGAAGTCAAGGGGAAAGCCTTCATTATCTACTTTTCTTGGGACGGCTATGCGCAGAACCTCCTGAATAAGATCCGGTGGTCCCGATTGGGCAAGTTGATTCGTTAGTTGGGTGGCTTTCATTCTCGAAATACATTGTCCTGCGCCCACTGGATGTCTTTCTTGATTTGCTCGATAAGAAGGGAAGGCGATTCGAACCGGACTTCATCTCGGATTCTTCTTCTAAAATTGACCTGTATTTCTTCGCCATAGATGTTTCGGCTGAAATTCAGAATAAAGACTTCTATGGAAACCGGATTGCCTCTTCCGTTCTGTTCAGAGAAGAAAGTCGGATTAGACCCGACGCTAGCAAGAGCGTTGAGGCGTTGTTGGCAGCATTCCACTTCGACAGCATAAACCCCGGATTTCGGATAGAGTTCATCCGAGATTTCTAAATTTGCTGTGGGAAAACCCAAAGTCTGTCCTCTTTTTGCCCCTTCTACTACTTTCCCAATTATGGGATAATCCCTCCCTAATAATCTTGAGGCCTCTTCAATCTCTCCTCCTTGGATGAGATCCCTAATTTTTGAACTGCTCACGACGGTTTGTCCAATTCTGAATGGTTCCACGACCGCGACTTCAAAATTAAAAACCTTTCCCCCATCAATGAGCGTTTGAGCATCCCCTTTTTGTCCTTTACCAAAATGATAGTTATATCCAATGATGACCTCTTTTACTTTAATCTTTTCCACCAGAATGCTTTTAATAAATTCGGAAGGGGAGATCTCTGAGAATTCTAATGAAAAATCAATGCAGAGCACGGTTTCAATTCCCGATTTTTGAATCAACATCATTTTTTTTCTAAAAGGCGTAAGCAGGGGTAAGAACTTATCACGGGCAAGCACTTTGAGTGGGTGGGGTTCAAAGGTAATGACCATTCCCTCTCCATGGACCTTCGATGCTTCCTCCCTCACCCTTTTGAAGATTTCTTGGTGCCCCAGATGAACCCCATCAAAATTCCCCAATGTTACAACAGGGTTCCTGAAGGTTTCTTTAAAGTTCTCAATTCCCTTGATGATTTTCATAATCAATTCTCTACTTGACTTTTTACGAAGAAATATAAAATAATAGGTTATTATTTTCAATCGACTTGAAGAAAAAGCCGAAGTGGCGGAATTGGTAGACGCGCTAGATTCAGGGTCTAGTGGGGTCACACCTGTAGGGGTTCGAGTCCCCTCTTCGGCACCAAGACGCAGAATCGGAATGATGGAACGATGGAAGAGGGGTGAGCATTGAATCCTTTCAAAAAACTAGACTGCTCCACTTTACCATTGTTCCACTGTTCAACGTTCCAGCATTTCAATTCAGGGCTTACTTGGCTTTGTTGGAAGGTTGAAGTCGAATTTGAAGAAATCTGTCGAGGTCTTTGATGCAGTAGGGTCTGTCTGTGTAGGTTTTGTTCCCTCTTTGAAACATTCAAGAATCCCTTCTTTTCCTAAACTGACATAACCTGTCTTCGGGTCAATCATCGTAAACTCTAGGCCTTCCGGGACAGAGAACTCTTTCTTAGGCTTATCTTTCAAAATTTTTGACATGAAAGCCACCCAAATGGGTGAGGCTGCCCGAGCGCCTGTTTCATTCTCTCCGAGAGATCTTTCTTCATCAAAACCTACCCACACTCCAGTGATCAATTCCGGGGTATAACCGATGAACCATGCATCCATGAACTGGTCCGTTGTTCCTGTTTTGGCAGCTACGGGCCTTCCAAGAGATTTGGCTCTCCAGCCTGTTCCGTGCTCGACAACACCTTCTAACAAATAAGTCATTAAAAACGATGTCTGAGGGGTAATGACTTGGTCCTCCGCACGAAATTCTTCAAAATAAGAAGAAGGAAGGTTTTCTTCCAATAGATTTCCGTCCCTGTCCAGTATCCTTTTGATAAAAATAGGCTTGAAGTGATTCCCTTGATTGGCAAATACGGAATAAGCCTTTGTCAGTTCATAAAGCGTCACACTCGAAGTGCCGAGAGCCATGGAAAGCGTCTGATGGAGAGGAGAGGATATTCCCAACTTTTGCGCATAATCCCTGATATATTGAACGCCGACTTCTTGTGCGATCTTCACCGTCACAATATTGACGGAGTGTGCGAGGGCATTTCTCAGGGTAGTTGGACCGGAGAATTTCCCTTCATAATTCTTGGGCTTCCACTTGTTGTCTCCCCATTCAAAGACGACTGGAGAATCCACGATGACGGACGCGGGGGTAAAACCTTTGTCCAGGGCAGACGCATAAACGATGGGCTTAAAGGCGGACCCGGTTTGCCTCCTGGCTTGGGTTACCCGATTAAATTGACTTCTTCTAAAATCCCGCCCTCCTACCATCGCCTTAACATATCCCGTTTCCAAATCGAAGCAAATCAGTGCGCCTTCAGGGACCAAAGACACGCCCGTTGACGAATATTTTTCCCGTTTTTCGATCTCTTTCAATCCAGCTTCTACTGACTCTTGAGCTGTCTCTTGGAAACGAAGATCAATGGAAGAAAAGACCTGGAGCCCCTCTTTGTAAAGCGCGTCTTTCCCATATTTTTCTTCTACATAGCGTCTTATGTATTCAACAACATGAAGCGCCTTTTCCGTAAGAGGTTTTTCATTGCTACGAATGAGATACGAGGCTTGGGCAGCTTTGGAGGCTTCACTCGGTGAGATAAAGCCTTCCTCGGCCATCCGATTTAGAATATAGACTTGCCTCTTCTTTGCCTGTTGGGGGTGGTGATAAGGAGAGTACTTACTGGGTGCTTGAGGAAGTCCTGCCAGAACCGCAGACTCTGCCAAATCCAAGTCCTCAATGGTCTTCGCAAAATAACTCTCCGCTGCAGCCGCCACCCCATATGCTCCATGACCTAAGTAGATCTGGTTTAGATACAAGAAAAGAATTTCCTCTTTGGTGAGATGCTTCTCAATCCGATAGGCCAATATGGCCTCCCGGATTTTTCTCGCAAAGCTCTTTTCAGGGGAGAGCAGAAGGGATTTTACCACCTGTTGAGTGATGGTACTCCCTCCTTGAACAATCTCTCCAGAGAAAATATTTCTAAAAAACGCCCTCAGGATGGCCAGATAATCCAGGCCTTTATGTTGGAAGAATCTCGCATCCTCTCCTGCGACAAAAGCCTGAATCAAATGATTAGGGATTCTGTCCAGGGAGATCACCTCCCTTTTTTCGTAGGAAAACTCCCCGATGACCTCCCCGTCTTCCGAAAATATTTTTGTAATAGTGGAGGGCTTGTAATTCCTTAAAGTTTCCATACTCGGAAGATCATGAGTGAAATAGAAATAAGAGACCACTCCGAACACCGTCGGAACGGCGATGAGGATCATCATTGCAGCAATCGACATCTTTGTGGCCTTCTCAAATGAAACAGATTTTAGCGTTTTCATTCCTAACAAGAATGACCATCCTCTTATTAAGCTCTTGACTTCTCTCTTGAAAGGATATAATAATTAAGCAAATTTTTCAACAAATGCAGGGAATTGGATAAAAAGAGGCGAAATCATTCTATGGCGGGCAAATCAGAAGAAACCGTTTCAGTCCTCATTCCCATCTATAATGAGGAGGGAAATCTCCCCTTGTTATATGAGAAGCTTGATGCGGCATTGCGAAAAATAGGGCGGGCTTATGAAATAATCTTTGTCGATGATGGAAGCTCTGACGGATCAATGGAAATTTTGCTTGACCTCAGGGAGAAAAATCCAAACGTGAAGATCGTTAGTTTTTCACGGAATTTCGGACAAACAGCTGCCCTCAGTGCGGGGATTGACTCTTCCAAAGGGGATATCATCATCCCGATGGATGGGGACCTTCAGAATGACCCGGAAGATATTCTATTTCTTCTTCAAAAGATCGAAGAAGGAAATGACGTGGTCAGCGGGTGGCGAAAACATCGAAAAGATCCCTTTTTGACCCGTCGTTTGCCATCGATCATTGCCAACAGAATCATCTCTTGGATCGGCGGTGTTTATCTTCACGACTACGGATGCACGCTTAAAGCCTACCGTAGAGACATCTTGAAAAATATTCGACTCTACGGCGAAATGCATCGGTTCATCCCGATCTACGCGCAGTGGATTGGAGCCCGCGTCGCAGAGATTCCGGTTCGCCATTTCCCAAGGGGATCAGGATCGTCGAAGTACGGGATGAGCAGGGTCTTCAAAGTCGTCTTGGATTTAATGGTAGTCAAATTTCTTCTTTCCTACTCCCAGAAACCCATTTACGTTTTTGGTGGAATGGGACTCCTCATGATCATGGGAGCGTTTCTGGCCGGGATCGGCGCTATCTATTTAAAATATTTTGAAGGAACTTCATTCATCTTGACTCCTCTTCCGTTGCTGTGCGTCTTTCTCATCCTGTCAGGATTTCTATCAATCCTCATGGGCTTTTTGGCTGAAATCCTGACTCGAACGTACTACGAATCGCAGGGAAAACCTACCTACCAAATCAAGGAGACGATCCCATAAACTTTTATGTGTGGTATTGTCGGATTTCTCACCTCGAAGGCGTCTGATATTCCAGAACGTGACATTCTAAGAGAGATGCGGGACGTTCTTATTCATCGAGGCCCAGATGACAAGGGAGAATACGTTCGTTCAATAGATGAAAAAGGCCCGTTTGTATTCTTCGGGCACCGTCGATTGAGCATTATCGATTTGGGGACTGGACACCAGCCTCTGTCGAATGAGGATGAATCGGTATGGGTAGTTTTTAATGGTGAAATTTACAATTTCCGGGAGTTGAAAAACCGACTGGAAACCCTCGGACATCAGTTTAAAACCCGCTCAGATACAGAGGTCATTGTTCATGCTTATGAGACGTATGGAGAAAATTGTTTCCGGTATTTCAACGGAATGTTTGCCATCGCGATCTGGGATGAAAAAAGAAAGCAGCTGGTATTAGCGAGGGATCGTCTGGGGAAGAAACCCCTCTACTATTGCTTTCTAAATGGAACCTTTCTCTTCGCCTCTGAATTGAAGGCAATGATGCTTTATCCCGCCTTTCCACAAAAAGTGGACCCTGTTTCCTTGACGAAGTATTTATTTTTTGAGTTTATCCCATCTCCTCATACCATCTTCAGGGACGCAAAGAAAATTCCAGCTGCCTCCTATCTCGTCTGGGATAATAAGGCGATACAGGTCACGCAATACTGGTCCCCTTTTGAATCTGAGAAGCGCAGAAACGATCTTTCAGAAGCCGAGGCGGAATTGAGGATGATGGAACTTCTCACAGAGTCTGTGAAACGACGTCTTATCAGTGATGTGCCGTTGGGAGTCTTTCTGAGCGGCGGAATTGACTCAAGTACCATAGCAGCCTTGGCTCAAAGAGAGGTGCCAGGAAGGATAAAAACCTTTTCTATCGGGTTTGAAGATCCTTCTTTTGATGAATCAAAATATGCTTCTTTGGTATCAAAATATATCGGAACCGAGCACCATGAACAGACGATGACACCCGCTGATTTACTCGATATCGTCCCCCGGCTCCCTGACATTCTAGATGAACCGATGGCAGATGCATCTATTTTACCGACGTATCTCCTTTCTAAATTCACCCGTGGATACGTCACCGTTGCCCTAGGCGGAGATGGAGGGGACGAGCTGTTCGCCGGGTATCCAACCTATCTGGCTCATAAGTTAGCAGACCAATATGGACGCTATTTAAAATTTCTTCACCGGCCCCTGAACTTCTTTGGGAATTTATTGCCTGTATCCGATGACAATATTAGCTTTGATTTTAAGGTAAAGAAGTTTCTTTCTGGAATAGGTTATCCGGAAGGGATAAGAAATTCGGTCTGGCTGGGATCTTTTCCTTTTTCCGAAAATCAAAAGGTATTATCACCGGAGGTCCTTTCACAATCCAGTCAAGACCGATTGGCTGAAGACATTTATCTCCATGAAGAAGAATACCCTTACAATGACAGAATAACAAAGCTGCAATATCTCGACCTGAAGCTTTATTTCCAAGAATCCATCCTTGTGAAAGTGGATCGTGCCAGTATGGCTTGCTCGCTCGAGATCAGGGCTCCTTTCCTTGACCACGAGCTGGTAGAATTTGTCATGGGACTTCCTTCGGAATGGAAGTTAAAAGGGTTTACTTCGAAATACATTCTGAAAAGAGCAGTGAAAAAGTGGCTCCCCGACGAGATAATTAAGAGACCAAAGAAAGGGTTTGGCGTCCCTATTGCAAAATGGGTGAAGGGACCACTCAAGGAATTGTTTGAGGATTTACTTTCATCCGATCGAATAAGACGTGAAGGATTCTTCAATCACGAATATGTAAACGAACTTCTTCAAGATCATCTTTCCAACAAGAGGGATAACCGAAAGCAACTCTGGACTCTGCTCGTGTGGGAACTCTGGGTCGGGTACCATCATCCCACCCTTTGATTCTGTCGTAAAGTCTGAATGTTTCCTCTTGTAAAGCCAGTAGGATTCACTCGATCGGCACTTCGATCCCTTTATCCTCGGGCGATTCAGGATCCCAGAGAAAAAGATACATTGAGGCATCATCTGGAAACCTGCTGAAATTGAGAAAACTTCCATCAAAGTATCCTTTGAGAATGCAAGGAGAGGCTCCTTTAATGTTTCTCGCCCCCCATTTTGATGTGACGA
>Ga0115026_10000380_pt1 | contig 11789 bp, 13 predicted proteins | sample Mud_0915_D1_FD_83878 | JGI IMG/M metagenome (GOLD analysis project Ga0115026, IMG submission 83878) | Wetland microbial communities from Old Woman Creek Reserve in Ohio, USA - Mud_0915_D1 | ecosystem: Environmental > Aquatic > Freshwater > Wetlands > Sediment ...
ATGCCCTCCATCATGCGGCGCGTGGTGGGATCCTGGTCGCCAAGGTACTGGATGATGTCGCGGTAGCTGTCGATCGCGATTCGTTCCGCCACCAGATCTTCCTTGATCATGCTCACCAGCGTGTCGCCTTCGACATATTCCGCGTGGCTTCGGCGGGCGAGGCCCTCAGGGGCGAAGTCCGGCGCTCCGCCCAACTGCACGATGCGCTCCGCGATCTGGTCGGCATGGCCCTGTTCTTCATTCGAGTGATCGAGAAACTCTTGGGCCACGCTCTGCGAATGTATGCCGCGCGCCATGAAGTGATGACGCCGATAACGCAGGACGCACACGAGTTCCGTCGCAAGGGAGGCATTGAGAAGCTTCAGCACCACTTCGCGGTCGGCCGAATAGCCGGCGGTGACAGAGCCGTCATCGATGTGCTGGCGGGCGCGCTTGCGCAGGGTACTGACGTCGGTGAGTGATGAAGACTTCCGCATGGTGTGATTCCCTGTTCTGTGATTGCCGCTGATCGGTAACTGCAACCCATTGGAGGGTTGCCAATATCCGATGGGTACGTTTCACGCTGGCATGCCATTCGACGACCTGCAGGCAGCGCCGGTCATGCAACGTTGAAGTGGCGCTTCGTTGCGGGAACAGAGCGCTGCGGCCACTAGCCTTACTTCTTGTTCTCGCCGCCTTGCTGTCCACCCTTGGCGCCGCCCTTGTCCTGCCCTTGGCTGGACTGCGACGGAGGCCCCTTGCCTTGTGAGCCCCTGTTCTGGCCCGTTGATTGAGATGGCTGCTGGTCGTAACGGGGCGCCCCCTGCTGTGCCTGATCCTGGCGCTGAGCTTTCGATCCGCCGTGCTGCCCATTCGCAGGAGCGCCCTGCATGCGCTGCGACTGATAGTGCTGCTGCACTACAGGGTCATGCGGCTGGTACTTGTATTTCTGGCCTTGAAGTACGGGTTGCTGCTCCACAGGCGGATATCGATTGCCGGAGTATTGCCGCTGGTACGTCGGCAGCGGCGCACGGGGCGGTGCAGCGCGATGATCCGATTGGTTCCAATCGCTTCGACGTTGCTTCCATTCGTTGCCCCAGTGGTCGTCCCAGCGCGGAGGCGCATCGGCCTTCCAGCCATGGAAATACGGAGGCGGTCGGCGGTAGTAGCGAACCGGGACACGCAGTACATAAAGCGGAACGACTTCAGGGGCGACGAGTCCCCACGGTCCGTTGTACCAGGAGCTCGCGTACCAGTTGTCCGACTGGTAAACCCAGTACATGCCGTCGTAGAAGAAATAGTTGGAATTCACTTGAGGTGCGTAGTAGACGGGGTAGCCAGGCACCGGAACGAGTTGCGGGTAAACGGGCAGGTTGATCCCGATGGAGACTCCGGGCAGCCCGATGCCGATGCTCACCTGGGCCGTCGCCGCGGTGACCGACCCGATCACCAACACCAACGCCAGAAGTCCGCTACGAAGTACGTATCTCATATTCATGCTCTCGATTGGTCACCGGGATCAGGACATCCCTGACAAGTGCCTTTTGAAAGCGGTGTGGCAGGCTGCCAGCAACCGTTCTCTACAGGCGCGATCGGTGAACTCTGAATTCGCAGGTTAGGCGCGGGGCTCACTGCCGTCGGTGCGGCAGCGCACACACCAACGCCAAGACCCCAATGGTTGCCAATCAAGGACGGTGTTCACGGAACTGCACGTGGTGTGCCAGAAGTTACGATCGGTGCGCTGTCACCCGTCCGCGCGGACCGAAACCGCATGTATCAAGGCGAAAAATTTAACGCGGTGTCTCACCTGGTCGGAACCGTTATGGCCCTCGCGGGGGCGATCGTGCTGGTAGTGCTGGCGGCGATAGGGGGCGATCCGTGGAAAGTGGTCAGCGTCGCGATATATGGCGTGACCCTCCTCGCCATGTACAGCTCATCGACGCTGTATCACAGCGTGCGTGGGCGGGCCAAGGACTTCCTGCGCAAGATGGATCATCAGAGCATCTATCTGCTCATCGCCGGCAGTTACACCCCGTTCTGCCTTGTTACCCTGCGTGGTCCGTGGGGCTGGTCACTGTTCGGTGTCGTGTGGGGCCTCGCCGTCATTGGCAGCTTGCAGGAGTTTCGGCAGAAGAGCGACGCTCGGATCCTGTCGGTGGTGATCTATCTGCTGATGGGCTGGGTTGCCCTTGTCGCCCTGGTCCCGCTGCTGCAAGTACTGGGCGTTGCGGGCTTCGCGTGGCTGGCGGCTGGCGGGTTGTTCTACACCGTCGGCATCGTCTTCTATGCGCTCGACACCCGCCTGGCCCATGCGCACGGGGTCTGGCACCTGTTTGTGCTCGCCGGCAGCGCCGCACACTACATTGCGATTCTGAAGTTCGTCATTTGACGGTGCGATTGTGTGCACGCGGCTGCGTGCGCTAACGCACCGACACCCCTCGGCGCACCGGCCAGAATGTTCTACGTCGCGCGATTACGCGTCTGCCGTTCCGTTGTCTTGAACTCGTGCGCTGCAAGCGCCTCGCACCGCGGTTGCTCGACATCGCGGAGACGGCGAGGTGCATTGCCGCCATTTCAGACGCGCCGCGGCTCCATTCAATCAGAAATCAAGGAAAGCCAATGAAAACGATTCCTACAGCAGTGCTGGCCCTCACAGTTTTGCTCTCGGCAGCCGGCGCATCAGGTCAAGTCGCCAAGGCAACACCCACTGTGGTTCCTGTAGCGCAAACCACGTCTGCGAACTCCGCACATATGAGCCAGATGGACGCGCACATGAAACGCATGCAAGAACTGCACGTCAAACTGACCGACGCCAAAACGCCGGAAGAACGCCAGAAACTGATGGATGAACAGCGCCGCGAGATGCACCAGGGAATGGCGACGATGCAGGCGATGCCACACGATGGCTCGACGATAGGCGGCGCAGGAGCCGGCATGAAGGGGCATGCGGGCAAGCCTGTCGATCAGAAAATGCAGATGCAGATGATGGAGCGACGCATTGACATGATGCAGGCAATGATGCAGACCATGCTGGATCAGCAAGGCGCTCCTGCCAGCGGTCCGATGCCGGCACCAGTTAAGTAATGTGCCTTGCCGGATTGCGCCCGCTGAAGCAAGTCCAGCGGTTTGCGCAGGCCGCGCCAAGCGCCTTGAAGAGTCCGGAAAGGCTGCATTAGCCGTGATCGGAACGGCTTCGGACGAGCTGAAGAGGCCCCGATCAAGACGATAGTCGCAGGCTCATTTCAATCTGGACGAGCCGGACAATTCGCGCCGCCCCGCAGGCGGCGTTTCTTTGTGACGACACACTTGACTGACACCCAGGACACCCATTGAGTTCCAACACATCAATCTCTGAAGCACAACGCCGCCGAATCATTCACGGCGTCGTCTCGGAACTCGCTTCGACTGACCCCGACAGCGAGGCTTACGAAAGCAAGCTCGCTGAACTCGAAAGTCACCTTGCGCAATTGGCTGACAGTAAGCCACGGGTTAATCCGCAGCCACACCTTGGCCCGGCCGGCTCCGCCGCGCCTGGCGCAGGCGCGGCCCTTTGGCGCGCTCGCTGGGCAAAGCAGAAGGGGCGAATCGCACAGGCCGGTGGTGCATTGTTGCGTGCCTTTCGTCAATCCGTTTCACGGCGCAAGAGTCTTCCAGGGCAGGCCTTGCCCTTGGGCCACTCAGACCAGGCGGCCACCGCGCCGATGGGACGTTTCACCGAAGGCAGTCTTGTTGACGGACCGTCTAGTCAGCACCACCCGCGAAGGTACATGCTGTACGAGCCCGCGAATCGAAGTCGCGCTCCGGCGCCGTTGCTCGTGCTCCTGCACGGCTGCAAGCAAGGCGCTGCCGATTTCGCGGCCGGCACGCGCATGAACGAAGCTGCCGAGGCCGCAGGTGTGGTCGTGTTGTATCCCGAGCAGTCGCTCGCGGCCAATCTCTTGCGCTGCTGGAACTGGTATGCGCTCCACGACCGCTCGAACAAGGACGGCGACGCTGCAGTGATTGCCGCCATGACCCGCCAGGTGATGCGAGATCATGAGATCGACGCAACGCGCGTCTACGTTGCGGGAATGTCGGCTGGCGGTGGCATGGCCGCGGTGCTGGTGCGGGACTATCCAGAGCTGTACGCCGCGCTGGGCGTCCACTCGGGCGTCCCTGCCGGACTCGCACATGACGTTTACTCGGCCATGCGTCTGATGTCCGACGGACCGGTTCCTTCCGACGTGGATGCAGCGCCGCATGCTGTCGACGGCGCTGGCGCAGATGTGGCCAGCATCGTCTTTCACGGCGATGAAGACACGGTCGTTCATCTTTCCAATGGAGTGGCCGTACATGAGGGCGCTGGCGGCTCCGAAGATCACCCTCCCCTCGACACGCGGCAGACGACCACGCAGCCCCGCCCTGGACATCGAGGGTTCACGCGATCGGTCGAGTACGGGCCGAGCGGCGTGACGGCGCGCGAGTTGTGGATCGTTCACGGCGCCGGACACGCCTGGGCAGGCGGCAGCAGCGCGCAACCCGATACAGATTCCAGTGGTCCGGATGCATCGCGGGAGATGTTGCGTTTCTTCCTGCAACATCAACTCAGTGCCTAGTGGGAGCGCCAGGAAGCTGACGACATGTCTCTAGCCGAATGGTCGTTGTTCGTCGGTGCTCTTCTGGTCACGATGGTGCTGGCGGGCACGCTGCTGGGGCGGCTGCCGCTGAGCAGCGCGATGGTCTACCTGGCACTGGGCTGGCTCCTGGGTCCCGACGTCGCCAATGTCCTGCGGCCCGATCCGTATCTGCATTCCGGTCTGCTCGAACGCCTCGCCGAAGTTGCGTTGCTGATTTCTCTGTTTGCCGTCGGCCTGCGGCTCGGCGTGCCTCTGCGCGACCGTCGCTGGCGGCTGCCGCTGCGCCTGGCGTTCGTGTCGATGGCAATCATGGTGGCGTTGGTAACCGCAGTCGGTGTCTGGGTGCTGGGTCTGCCGGTCGGTGCGGCCGTGCTGCTCGGCGCGGTCCTGGCGCCCACCGATCCGGTGCTGGCGTCGGGCGTGCAGTCCGACCCAGGTTCGCATCCCGAGCGCCTCGGATTCAGCCTGGCCGGTGAAGGCGGGCTGAATGATGGCGCCGCGTTCCCGTTCGTCTTGCTTGGCTTCGGGCTGCTGGGCATGCATGAACTTGGGCCTGGTCTCGCCCGCTGGTGGAGCGTCGATCTCGTGTGGGCCACCCTCGGCGGGCTCGCGATCGGCGGGTTGCTGGGCGCCGCGACCGGCCGGCTGGTTGTCTATCTGCGCAGTCGCCACGAAGAAGCGGTGGGACTGGACGAATTCCTCGGACTCGGATTGGTCGCCATGGCCTACGGGATCGCTCAACTCGCGCTCGCCTCCGGGTTCCTCGCAGTGTTCGCCGCCGGACTCGCGTTGCAGCGCGTGCGGGAGCGGCCACGCTCACACACCCGCCCACTTGCTGCGGCCACCAGTTCGGAAGGGCATTCCTACGAAACGCTGGCGACGCACTCCCACCATGCGAGCGCCACCATGCGGGATTCCGTCCAGGGCTTCAATGAGCAACTGGAACGCCTGGCCGAGATGGCGGTGGTACTGATGGTGGGGGCGATGTTGGCCTACGCCAGACCATTGCCGGCCGTGTGGTGGTTTGTTCCGCTGCTGCTTCTGGTGTTGCGTCCGCTGTCGGTCGTTGCTTCGACGGTGGGTGAGCGCCTGACTGCACCGCAGTTCGCCATGATCGGCTGGTTCGGCATACGCGGGATTGGTTCGGTGTTCTACTTGTTAGTGGCACTACGCCATGGCGTGGAAGGAAGCATTGCCAACATCCTGGTGTCGCTGACTCTCTGGACCGTAGCGGCGTCGATCATTGCCCATGGATTGACCGCCCAGCCGCTGATGCATCTGTATCTCATGTGGCGGAAGCGGGTGTCGAACAGAACGGCCCTGCGACGAACCCAACAGTGAAGGCGATGCGCCGGCTTGCCGTCCCGGTGAATTGAGGCTGGCGTCAGCGCGTTGTCACGGTGCGCGGTTTGGCTTGCGCAGTCCGGGTTTTCTTACTCGGCGTCGCGGCGTGACCGACGACTTCAGCGGGAGTGACTGTCAATGTTTTCGCGTCATCGGTTGCGAGAATGTTCCCGCCTTCGGCCACCAAGTCGCTCACGGCCGGGGGGAGACTCTTGGGCGCGCGCTTGCGTGAAGTTGTCTTCATAGCTGCCTCGCAGGTTTGGTGAAATTTCCGCTCGACTGACTCAGGTGACGCGGAGCCCACGGAGGCTCGGCGACTCCCTGACCGGAACAAGTGAGCGTGCACATCGTTCGGTCATGTTGCGCGCCGAAGAGTTTGAGCGTCTGTGCGCTAGTGCACCAAGCGAGAATTCGCGGCTCTATACTGGTTCTACGATGTCGACTCGCTTGGCGGTTTCACCCGGTACCAGACCCGCAGCCCATAGCGTTCGGGAGCGGCCATTGATCCAAGCTGCAAATCCTCGTCAAAACCACCTGCTGGCAGCGCTGCCCGAGGCTGAGTTCGGGCGCTGGCAACCCCATCTTGAGCTGGTCAATATGCCGCTCGGGAAGGTTCTGTACGAGTCCGGCGGCAAGCTGAGTCACGTGTACTTTCCGACAACCGCGATCGTGTCTCTGCTGTACGTCATGGAAGACGGAGCCTCGGCCGAGATTGCAGTCGTCGGGCACGACGGCGTCGTCGGCGTTTCACTCTTCATGGGCGGCGAGTCGACGACGAGCCGCGCGGTTGTGCAAAGTGCCGGCCGTGGGTATCGACTGAAATCCAACCTGATGATGCAGGAGTTCAACCGGGGTGGGCCGGCCCTGCACCTGCTATTGCGCTACACGCAGGCCCTAATTACCCAGATGGCACAGACGGCGGTGTGCAACCGCCACCACTCGCTGGATCAGCAACTGTGCCGCTGGCTGCTGCTGAGCCTCGATCGCTTGCGCTCCAATGAACTCGTGATGACCCAGGAGCTAATCGCCAACATGCTGGGTGTGCGCCGGGAAGGCGTAACCGAGGCGGCTGGCAATCTGCAAAAAGACGGTCTGATCCGATATCGACGCGGCCACATCACCGTGCTTGACCGCGCAGCACTCGAACAGCGCACCTGCGAATGCTATGCCGTGGTCAGGAAGGAATACGAGCGGCTGCTGCCGCCGGCGAAGGCAACTTGAGCCCGCTCACCGTGGCCTGAGAGCGGGCTTCCGCAGGCGCCTATCCGATCGGTATCCCCCGGATGCGTGACGCTCTGGGTTCACCCTGTGCCGATGAGACGCACAGCCGTTCATCTTTGTGGCAATTACCATCGGCGGCATTGGCGCAAAGATACGAGTCCGTCCCCGGCGCTGTCCTCTTCCCCGAGGTGTCAAGCGTTGAGGTTAGTGTCAATCGAAAGGACATCATGAAGCGCCTTGTACTTGCCAGCTTGCTCACCGCCGCAGCCTCCGGCGCATTGGCCACGGACGTCGGCGTCTCAATCAGCATCGGCCAGCCCGGCTTCTATGGCCAGATCGATATCGGCAATGCCCCGCGCCCGGTGCTGATCTACCCGCAACCGGTGGTGATCCAACGTGTGCAGGTGGTGCAACCGGTGCAACCGATCTACCTGCACGTGCCGCCCGGGCACGCCAAGGACTGGAAGAAGCATTGCCAGAAGTACGACGCCTGCGCCCGTCCTGTCTATTTCGTAAAGGATGACTGGTACAACAACGTCTACGTGCCGCACTACGAGCAGGAGCACGGCAAGGGCAAAAGTAAGGGCAAGGGCAACGGCAACGGCAAGGGGCAAGGCAAAGGCAAGTAGTCCGCCGGCTTCGATCGACCGTCGTGGACGCCCGTGATCACTGACGAAAAACTGACGATCTACCAGCGGTATGGCGGTGACATCGACGGCTGGGTCCGTTCAGCTGTTCCGCTCGAGAAGGCGCTCATGACCGATGAGGACTGGGCCGTCATTGCCGAACTTCTGCAGCGTCTCGCCATTGTGAAATCGGGGCGCGCCGCTGACACCTACGAGGCAGAGACAAATCGGCTGATCGCCGCGAAGGTGACGGACGAAAGGGTCTTGAAACGCCTGCTGGAATACGCCTAGAGTAGGTGCACCGGTCCGCGCTCTGCCCGCAACTCGCCAACGCGTTGATGAGTCACCCCTCACGACAACGGATGTCGCCGTCGCATGAAGACGAATGACCCCGGAAAGCTGGACCGCGTCGTGGCGGAAGCGCGACGCCACGCGGACGAGCGTGCGCAGGGCTATCGGGAAAAGGCGTTGAAGATCTACCCCTGGATCTGTGGCCGTTGCGCTCGGGAGTTCACACACAAAAATGTGCGCGAGCTGACCGTGCACCACAGGGACCACGACCACGACAACAATCCGCCCGATGGCAGCAACTGGGAGCTACTGTGCCTGTACTGCCACGACAACGAACATCAGCGACAGCTCGAGGCAACTGGCGTGGACGGCGGCGGCTCAGGTTCCGGCCCGGCGGCGACCTTTGCGCCGTTTGTGGGCCTGAAGGACATGCTGGGAAAGAAGCCAATACCGAAGTAGTTCGAGCGCTGGCCCTATAGCAGCGATAAGAATGCTCTGTGGGTTGGCCCGAGCCGGAGAGCCGGATCGAACGGCTTATTCGGACCCCATCGGGCAGTCCCCAGTGGACCGGGGTGCTACTTCCAGAGATCGACAACCTTGCCTCTGTGGCGCATCGCATCGGCCCGCGCCTGCAGGTAGCGCTGGAAACTCGCTTCCTGCAAATAGGCGGAACTGCCGATGTAGTCGAGGGCGGAGGCCAGATGAAAAGGCCGGACGTAGCCGTCGACGCGGAAGACTTCCTTGCCGGCGCGATCAAAGAAAACCAGCGTTGGCGCATAGCTGACACCGAGCGTGTTCACCCAGTTGGCCACGCTGATGGAGCGGCCGTCCGGGGACGTTATCGCGCTCCCATCGCGCGGCTGCAGTCGCACCACATCGAACGAGCGCAGCAACCGCACGACCTCGGGTCGTGTGAACGCATCGCGATGCAATTCATCACAGCTCGCACAGTGCGTTCGCTCAATGAGGACCAGCAAGGGCTTCGATGCGGGAGTTCGCTGCAAGCGGTAAGGAGGCTTCAGGAAGAACGGCTGCTCGTTCAACTCGGCTTTCGCGGGCTCCTGTGCTGCCTTGTCCATGTATTCCGGATAGGACCGCTTGGTCTCGAGTCGCTGACTGACGTAGTCAAGGGTCGCGTCCATGCGATGCGGAGGCTGATAACCGTTCAGTCGCACGATCACTTCCGACTTTTCATTGAGGAACAGCAGGGTCGGCGTGAACTGCACTCCCAGTGCGCGGCCCAATTCCTTCTCGGTCATCTTCCTGCCGTCGACCCAGGTCACCTCGCGATCTCCCCACAGGTTGAGCGCAACCGCGACCAGAGCGCGCTGCGCCTTGTCGACGATGCGCGTCTCGGTGAACGTCGTCTGCATCAGCAGCTTGCAGTACGGGCAGCCGTTCTGCCCGAAATAGATCATCAGCCGCTTGCCGTCGCGGGCAGCGTCGGCAGCGTCTTCACGAAAGTCGAGAAACGTCTCCGTGAACCACGGCGGGGTGTCGAAGGCGTTCGGCGTCGTCTGGGCAACGCTGGTCGTGGCAAACACGAGCAGGGCCGCGGCCAACGCCGAACACCACTTCGCAAGGGCGTTCATCGTCCCTCCAGTCAACACCCATTCACCATACCGCTTGGAGCGGACGCCTGCGTGCACCGTTCGCGATACCCATATGAACGTTGAGGCTGAGACGCCGCCATCGTGAGCCCCGGGCCGGCGCGCGCAGGTGCGCGCGAGAGGGAGAACTTTGCCTCGCCGCGATCTCTGAAATGCATTGATGCACCTCAATGCGGCGCGTTAGCCCCTTCCCATATTGAAGACAAGGGTTTTGCAGGCGATCGTCTCGCGGTTTATGCCGGGGTTGGCTGTCGCGCGCTCGATCGCGTTCTCGGGAGACATGTATGCATAGCGCCTTCTCACTTCGTGGAGCGCCTGGCCTTTTTACGGCCATAGTGATCTCGGTTTTCCTCGCAGCATGTGGTGGCGGTGGTGACGACGCCGTTGACATTGAAGACACGAAGCAGCAGATGCCGACGACGGTCAACTTCAACATCGGAACCAAGGACTCCGCCCGGCTGACCTTCTCGGTCGACGGTGTCAGCATCGCTTATCCACTACTCAGGTACAGCGGCACCTGGAACCGGACTGCGCAGGCCTGGACCCTCAGAGGCAGTACGGGCGTTGACAGCGGCCCGATGCTCTTCGGGGCGTTCTCGGTGCAGGTCATCGAGGCGTTGAACTGGGCCGGCGACAGCGCACCCAGCAGCGGCAAGATGGAATTTGTCACTCCGGCCGGCAACAGCTTCTTTCCCGGCCAGACGGTGCAGGCGACGATCGACAGCAATCCGCAGCCGATCCTGCTGACCTTCGGCACCACGACCATCCGTTACGACTGGGATAGCTACCTCCTGGTCTGGCCCGACGACACGCAACCCGACCAGTGGCGACTTGCTTCTTTCGGCGGCACGGCCAGCGCGCTTGCGGCGGAAAGCGGCAGGATGGTCCTCGAGCTGATGGCCTTCATCAATGCCAACGATCTCCGTATTGCGACGGCTGGTGCCGCGGGCCTCGATACGGCCTGCTCGCCACGATCAGGCGCTGCGACCGGCACGCGCAAGATCGCGCTCGCCAACCCGGATGGCGAACTCAATCCGGGTGATGGACTGATCGTGACTTACTCCAACTGCTGGATCGATGATCCAGCCGACAACATCGATCTGCTGTTCACTGGTTCCATCACTTTGACCGGCTATATCGAGAACCGGAGCCCATTTGCGACGGGCTTCGACCAGATCACGTTCAATTCGCTGAACGAGAATGAAACGGAGACGGCAGGACAGGTCGTGACCGTGGTCCAGCCGCCCGTCGTCACGACCGGGACCATGACCCTGTTCGTTACGCCTTGAAGGGCATCGAGCAGTTGCGAATTCAGCACCGTCACACGAGCGGCCGCCGCAGGCACCGCCAGCGGCGGCCGATCCGTTTCGTGGGCCGGCGACTGCAGGACTTGCTTGCCCCGCCCAGGGGCGCGGGTAACTGAAGACGCTTAGAACGGTGCCCGCAGAAGCGCTCGGACGCTTTCACTGCGGTAGGTGCCGCTGCTTCCCGTATAGCTGTAGTCGATGCCGATTGACGCTTCACCGACCATGCGCAGCACGAGGCCCAGACCTCCCAGCATCTGCGTATCGGACACGCTGCCGTCGGCGATGACATAGGTCATCGTCGGCAGGTCCGCGTACCACAGGGTCTGATCGGCTGACGAGCCGCGCGCTCGCCGCGCCTCGAGGCGCAGATTAGGCTCGAGGATCGCGCGACCCAGCGGAATCCGGTAGCTGGCAAACAGGCCGGCGGCGAAGACGTCCTCGATCGCAGTGACATCGGCATAGCTGAGCGCTGAGCTGCTCGGCCCGCTCTCGGTGTAGCCATCGAGCCGGCTGCGCACGCGGTCGAAGCGGCCATACGGCGCCAGCTTCAGGCGCCCGATGTCAACGATGCCGCTGATGCCTACGGAGCCGAATGTCTGCGAGCCGTTGCGACCGCCCAGCAGCATGGCGCTGCTGTTGAACCGTGTGGCGTCGAAGCTCAGGTCGCCGTAACCCAGCAGGAAGTCGATGTAGAGGGACTTGATCGGCTCGTATGAGCCGTAGACGGTCGCATTGACGCCTTGCGCGTGACTTTCGCTCTCATTCGTTCCGACATCGGTGGAATCGCGTCCGTAG
>Ga0115026_10000381_pt1 | contig 11771 bp, 11 predicted proteins | sample Mud_0915_D1_FD_83878 | JGI IMG/M metagenome (GOLD analysis project Ga0115026, IMG submission 83878) | Wetland microbial communities from Old Woman Creek Reserve in Ohio, USA - Mud_0915_D1 | ecosystem: Environmental > Aquatic > Freshwater > Wetlands > Sediment ...
GTGAGATGGGGCAGACTGCGGAAGTTGCTCTCAGCATCATCCGGATCCTCGAGGCCTTGCGTCGCCGGGCCCCAATCTCGTGGGATGAGGCGCGAGAGGTGCTCGATATGGAAGGCCTCGCGGCCTACCTTGCCAGGAATAACCCGGCTCTAACCCGGGCAAATGCGGAAGCCGGGTAGAATCGTGACTCGGATCTCCGCCCGGTCCTGTCTCCTGCCGGCCGCATCCGCGGCCGCGATGTCACTCGACGGTCACTTTCGTGCCCTTGTGCTCAGTGCCCGAGAGGTGCTCTATGCGCTCATCGATGATGCTTCGTACCGCCTTCAGCATCTCGACTCGGGCGTTGCGCACGTGATTCCAGGTCTCGTCCGACCCGATTCCGAACATCGCCGTCAGGTGAGCGCCAAGTTCCCTGCAGATACAGGTTTCATGTTGCGTCTGACTTCCGGTCGCTTTGTCTTCCATGGTACCGCAACTCCTTCCGGAGGCCGAGAGGTCAGGCTACGGCTTTCCCCGGATCATATCTTACCCTTTGAGAAGTACGTCTTTCATCTCCACGGTCAGAATCTTGTTCTCGAGCCTTGCATGTACCGGCTGCATTGACGCCATCGAGGTGGGAAGGCCGATATGGCGGCGCACACTGCCTACCTCGACGACGAGTTCATCGTCCTTCTTGAAAAGCCCGATCTCGCCCTTGGTCGCGAACGGGAGCTGCAACCGGATCGAGTAGCCGCCATCCTGCTTCGCAAAGGAATAGGGACGCTCTTCGCGCACGATCGCAGCCGGATTCTCACCTTCCCTGTACAGAGCCTCGGCCAGCTCTTCCAGCCGTTGCCGCCCCATGACCTCATGTGTGAAGAGCGGCGTTTCCCTCACGGGGACGGGGGCGAAGTACTCGTGAATCTCGTCCAGGATCTTCCTCTGCGACTGGCGCCATTCCGCGAAGAAGGGATCGCTCACCTCCGCCGGCAGGACACGGTTCACTATCACCGTGTCTACGGTCAGGCCGTGGAGAGAGAAATAAACAAAGGCCCGCTGCGTCTCCCGCAGCACCATCTTCTCCGGGTTCGTCACGAGGCGGACACTCGTCGTTTGCGGATCCTCGAGCAACTGGTCCACGCCTTCCAGGCGTTCGAAGAGTCGCTGGATATTGGCAAAATAGGTGTCTGTGGGGAGCTCGATAGGGGCCACGCGGTTGGCGATCGGCCTCACGGCCTTCAGCAGGCTGCGTTGGAACGAGAATATGTGTTTCATGTACCAATCGAGCGTGGTGGGCATGCTCACGAACCGCATCGATTCGGCTGTCGGCGCACAGTCCAGAACGATTACGTCAAATCGCTCCTCTCGCCGGAACTGGTTGACGTACATCATCGCGCTGAGTTCTTCCATGCCCGGGAGAATAGCGAGTTCCTCAGCTTCGACCTCGCTTATCCCTGTCGTACGCAGGACCGAAATAACGTAGGCGGAGATCTCCTGCCAGTGCCGCCTGATTTCCCTCTGGATATTGACCTCGTGGATCCACAGCTTTTCGCCGACGGGATAGGGGTCCGCGGTCTGAGCGCCGAACAGGTCGATATCGAGATCGAACGCATCCGCAAGACTGTGGGCCGGGTCGACACTCATCACCAGCGTCCGGTAGCCCATCCGCGACAGCTTGACCCCTGTCGCCGCGGCGAGGCTGCTCTTCCCGACACCTCCCTTACCGCTGAACAGCAGCATCCTCATATCGACATGACCTCGCAACGCGCACCGGGCACACCCGCATCAATAAGCATAGGCGATGGTGGACCGGTCTTCAATAAACAGATGCACAGGGCACGCGCAACTGTGCTGTTGCGTTAAGGAGCCGTCAGCCTTCAGCACTCAACGAAACCTGACGGCTGATTGCTGATGGCTGTCGTGGGTCATTTTCTCTTCCCTGCGATACGACCGTTGATGCACACTATTCTGCAACGCCGGATACGGGAGACTGCCCATGGATGCTTCACGGCGCGAGTTCTTTAAGCAGTCGCTGGCCGTAGCGACACCTCTGGCTCTCAGTGCGCCGAGGGGGGGCATGGCATCAGAAAACACGTTGCCGGGCATGCCCGCCAAATCTTCCAGTTTCGAGCCGGCCTACCTCAAGTCCGAGCGCGAAGGTCGACTCGCAACTGTAGAAAAGCAGCTGTGGGAGATTTTCAGCGCCTGTCGCCTCTGCCCGCGGGCTTGCGGGGCGAACCGGCTCAGGGGAGAGACCGGGTTCTGCAGCTCCACGTCGCGACTCAAGGTTTATTCCTGCGGTCCGCATTTCGGGGAGGAGAAACCCCTGGTCGGCCGCGGGGGCTCAGGAACGATCTTTTTCTCCAACTGCAACCTGCTCTGCTGCTTCTGCCAGAACTGGGAGATCAATCACCGTGGCGACGGCAGTTACATAACACACAAAGAACTCGCGGAGATGATGATCGGCCTTGAGCGTCGCGGTTGCCACAATATCAACTTTGTGACCCCGACTCACGTGGTACCGCACCTCGTCAGGTCGCTGCGCATCGCCGTTCGAAAGGGTTTCCGTCTTCCCCTGGTGTACAACAACGGGGGCTATGACAGCCCGGACGTGATCCGGATGCTGGATGGGATCTTCGACATCTATTTGCCCGACTTCAAGTACCAGGACGGAACGTTGGCCGCCAAGTACTCCAGCGGTGCCGCCGACTACCCGCAGTTCGCGGCGGCGACGATCAAGGAGATGCACAGGCAGGTGGGAGAACTTGCGGTCGACGCGCGAGGCGTGGCCCGGCGCGGGTTGATCATCCGGCACCTGGTGATGCCCGGCAACATCGCAGGCACTGACCGTTTCGTGCGCTGGGTGGCCGGTGAGTTGACTCCGACGACCCGGGTCAACCTGATGGCCCAGTATCGCCCGGAGCACAAGGCCTTCACGTACTCCGAAATCTCCAGGCGCATCACCGCAGAGGAGTGGCATCAGGCGCTTCTCTGGGCAAAGGAAGCAGGCCTGAAGAACCTCGACCTTTAGTGCCGGTGCGGCAGTGAGCGAATCTCCGGAGGAGGGATCAAGCAGGCGGAGCTGCCGGGCGCCCGGCCCGGCAGCTCGGTTTTCGAGGGAACTTGCGAGACCCGCGGGACTTCGCAGCCCTATTCCGCGATCACTTCGATGCCGTTGATCTCTGGATTCTGCTCGAGGGCGATGAACTTGACCTCGAGCGTGCCGTTGGTGACCTCGACTCCCTTGAACTCCTTGATGAGCGCCTTCTGGACGCCGGCGGCCTCTTTCTGCACGTTGAAGTCCTTGAGAGCCGGCTTGCCCTGGATGTTGACGTTAAACACGCGGGGGCCGTCCGTATCGATATTCTCGTAGGTCTCGGCGAAGTGCAGGCGAACGGTGTACTTCCCGTTCGGAACCTCGGCGACGAACGAGCTCAGGTTGTAGCGCTCGGTCTGGTAGATCTTGGGATCGTTTGTCCCCTGGATCTTCATGGTGTTGCCGCGATCAATCGTGTCACCGTCGACGAAGCCGTACTTGCCGCCCTTCTTGTACAGCTTGTCGGGCTGCCACGCATCGCCGGCCTTGTCCGTGTAGACGGCTGTGTCACCCGCGTTGACCCGGATCACGAACTTACCCTGGGCAACAAGGTACCCGGAGAGTGCCACTGCCACCAGCGATGCCACCAGGGCCAGAACAAAATAATGCCGTTTCATGTTGTCAAGTCTCCTTTTTCTCGTGTTTACTATGAGCAGTCATATTTTGCCGGTGCTCATCACCGCAATCAAGGGATTTGCATCCCGAGTGCGGAATGGTTAATTCGGCCGCTGCCCCGGCAATCTGCCGGGCCGGAGCTGAGGTTTCCTGCGTGAGATCGATATCCACAGAGATAGAGAGGGTGGATCCGCAATCGAAGTTTCAGGTAAATCGTTTCATCGAGATTCCCTTTCGTCTCTACGCCGGTCATCCGCAATGGGTCCCCCCTCTGAGAAGCGAGGTCGCGAAGTCCTTCGATCGCAGGCGCCATCCTTTCTATGAGAGCTCCGATGCCGCGTTCTTCATCGCCGTGCGCGGCGGTCGGGACGTCGGCAGGGTGGCCGGCCTCGAGAACAGGCCCTTTAACGAACATCATGGCACCAGGCATGCCAACTTCTACTTCTTCGACTGCGAAGACGACCCTGACGCGGCGGCTGCCCTCCTGGACTGTGTCTCCGAATGGGCGAAGACCCGGGGGTTGGATACCCTTGTCGGCCCGAAGGGATTGTCGGCGCTCGATGGATTCGGCGTGCTCGTGGAGGGATTCGAGCATCGTCAGATGATGACGATGACGAACTACAACTACCCCTACGTTTCGCGCCTGCTGGAAGGTCTCGGGTTTGTGAAGGAGATCGATTTCGTTTCGTCGCTCCTGTGCAAGCACTCATTCCGGATGTCGGAGCGGCTCATTCGCGTTGCTGCGAGGGCCGAGCAGCGAGGCTTCCTGAAGATCAAGCGTTTCGCCACCAAGCGGGAACTGGTCAAGTGGGCCCCGAGGATCGGTACCGCCTATAACCGGGCGTTTGTCCGCAACTGGGAATACCATCCGCTGAGTCAACACGAGATCGACTACATACTCGGCAATTTTCTCCTCGTTGCCGATCCGCGGCTGATCAGGCTCATTTTGCGCGGAGACGACGTAGTCGGGTTCATGCTGGCGTTCCCCGATCTCTCGGCGGCCCTCCAGCAGGCGCATGGACGCCTTACCCCACTCTCACTGCTCCGTCTCCTCAGGGAAAAGAGGCGAACCAGGTGGGTGTGCATGAACGGGGCAGGCATCCTCCCGGAGTTTCACGGCTACGGCGGCAACGCCATGTTGTACGCCGAAATCGTGCGGACACTCCTGCAGGCCGGATATGAGCATGCCGATCTGCCTCAGGTTGCCGATACTGCCGTCCAAATGCGGCGCGATCTCGAAGAGCTTGGCGCGCGTCCGTACAAGGTGCACCGGGTCTACAGGCGCGGGGTTTAGCAGGAACTCGCACAGCCCCACAAGCATGCGATCGGGATCGGTATCGGAATCGGGGTCGCACTCGGTATCGCTATCGACCCGGAGTCAGCGCCGATCGCCAGATCCGTTGGCCGGCCATCTGGAATGCCGATGCCGACTGCGACCCCGATTCCGACACCGAGGATCCCTGGCGCCTGGACCGCTGCTTCAAGACTGTTCCCGGCCCGTATAGATAGAAAGCACCGCGGCGCCCTGGATTCTGCCTGCCCGGAGGCGATCCAGCGCTTCATTGGCCCGCTCCAGCGTGAAGACCTGGACTTCAGTCCTCACCGGGATCCGCGGCGCGATGCGCAGCAGGTCCTCGCCGTCCTGGCGGGTGAGGTTGGCCACAGACCGCAGCACGCGCTCGCCCCACAGCAGTCGGTAAGGAAAGGAGGGGATGTCGCTCATGTGGATGCCCCCGCAGACAACAGTCCCTCCCATTACGGTGGCGCGCAGCGCCAGGGGAACGAGGGGGCCCACGGGCGCAAAGATGATCGCGGCGTCCAGCTCCTCCGGAGGAGCGACAGTCGAATCTCCGGCCCATACTGCCCCGAGCCGACGGGCGAAGTCCTGCGCTTCGACGTCTCCCGGCGATGTGAAAGCGAAGACGCGTTTCCCCTGGTGAACTGCGATCTGGGCGACGATGTGCGCTGCGCCTCCGAACCCGTAGATCCCCAGCCGCTCAACGTCGTCACCGGCCATCCGGTACGACCGATACCCGATCAGGCCGGCGCAAAGGAGCGGGGCGGCCTCGGCATCATCGGGATAGCCGGTGATGGGGAAGCAGTATCGTTGGTGCGCAACCTTGTATTCGGCGTAGCCCCCGTCGAGCGTGTACCCGGTGAAGAGTGCGTTTTCGCACAGGTTCTCCTGGTCACGGAGGCAGAATCGGCAATGACCGCATGAGTAACCCAGCCACGGCACGCCGATGCGGTCACCGAGCGAGAATCGTGCAACCCGCTCGCCCGTTTCGGCAACGGTTCCGACGATCTCGTGCCCGGGTATCAGAGGGAATTTCGGATCCGGGAGTTCACCATCGACAACGTGCAGGTCCGTGCGGCAAACGCCGCATGCGCGCACACGGACGAGGACCTCTTCCGGTCCCGGTTGAGGCACCTCCAGCTCCGCTTCACGCAACCGGCGGGCGCCGGCCTCCAGCACCATCGCCTTCATCCGATTCTTGACGGCCATGCGGAACCTCCCGGCTAGTCCCTAATTGATACCACGCGATGGCGTCAGAGATGCTTGTTCTCGAGCGTGATGTAGCGCTTCACCCCCTCCATCAGATCGCCAAATTCCGGGATCGTGAGCGATTGGGCTCCGTCGGACCATGCCTCCTCGGGGTTCGGATGAACCTCGATCAGCAGGCCATCCGCCCCAGCCGCTATCGCGCTCTTTGCCATGGGGCTGACAAGCGAACGCTTGCCGGTCCCATGACTGGGGTCGACGACCACCGGCAGGTGAGAGAGTTCGTGCAGAAGCGGGACAGCGGAAAGGTCCAGGGTGTTGCGAGTCATTACTTCGAACGTCCGGATTCCCCTCTCACAGAGGATGACCCGCGGATTACCTTCCGAAACCACGTACTCCGCCGACATCAGGAACTCCCTGATCGTTGCCGAGAGGCCCCGTTTGAGGAGAATCACTCTGGAAGTCTTGCCGACACGCTTCAGCAGTGCGAAATTCTGCATGTTCCTGGCGCCGATCTGGAGGATGTCGGCATAGTCGGCCACGAGGTCGACATGTTCGGGAGTCAGCACCTCGGTGCAGACCTTCATCCCGGTCTCAGCCCTGGCCTCGGCCAGTAGCTTCAGGCCCTCTTCCTCCAATCCCTGAAAGTCGTACGGGGAGGTTCGCGGCTTGAAGGCGCCGCCACGCAGGATCCTGGCGCCGACGCTGCAGACCGCCCTGGCCGTCTCCAGGAGTTGAGCGCGCCCCTCCACGGAGCAGGGCCCGGCCATGACGACGAACTGGTCCCCGCCAACGGTGACGTCACCCACGTCGATGCAGGTCCGGTCGGGTTTGAGTTCCCTGCCCACCAGCTTGAACGGTTCCCGGATCGGTACGACGCTCTCGACCCCGGGAGCCCCTTCGAGCGCAAAAATGGCCACGCGGTTATTGCCGCTTCCGACCGCCCCGATGACGGCCCTGGTGGCCCCGATAATTGGGTGCGGCGTGTAACCGGCTGCGCGAACCTTCTCGCACACGTGGTCAATCTGGGCCCTGCTCGCCCCTGGCTTCATCGATATGATCATCGCGACGACTCCCCAAACAAAAAGGCCCGCAAACCATCCGGCTGCGGGCCCCTGTAACAGCTCGTGTCAGTAAGAGCTAGCCCACAGCACCGTGGCGTGAGCTGCTAAAGTAAAACCAGAAGAATGCGGATTGGTGCCGGAATTCGACTTGAGCAGGATCAGAGCGGATAGAGCTGAGCTGGCACATGAGCATTTCCGGCACCGCGGCCTATCTTACGGATAGCACTGAAATTGTCAATAGTCATCAGTGGCGATAGTAACGCCGCGGCACGTAGACGCCGTGGCGCCCGCCTTTGCCGGGTTTCACGTAATACGGCCGGTACACGGGCACGGCGCGATAGCCGTAAGGAGGATAGTAGTAGTAGGGCCGAACTACCGGTGCCGCGTATACAACCGGCGGCCCGTAGGCCCGGTAGACATAGGGGGGCGGAGCGGATGAATATCCGAGATACCCGTATGCCGGGTAACCGGGATAGCCAAAGCCGACTCCGAAGGACCACTGTCCCGCTGCGGCCGGGATTGCGCCGGCCAGGATCACCAGCGTGGCTGTGCAGAAAAGGGTAAGCGGTTTCACTTTCATGGCGGCCCTCCTTTTTGTGCCTTCCACTGATGAAGATGCGGCCCTGGAGGAAAAGGTTCACAGCCGCGGGAGGGGGCAGATGGCGCGGCGCCTGCAGGATCATTTTCGCCGCGGGGCGCCTGCGGGCCTTTCGCTTTGGGAATGCTGCAGCATTTGGATGAACTTGCCGGCAGCCGGCGACAGCGCGTGCCGGCGCCTGACAATGATCCCAAGGGGGCGCAGGAAGTTGCGGCGCGCAAATTGCAGCTCGACCAGCGTTCCGGATTGGACTTCCCTGCGCACGCTCAGTTGCGGGACCACCGAAATCCCGGCGCCGATCTCGACGCTGCGCTTGATGGTCTCGATGTTGTCGAACTCCATCACCACCCGGACCCGGACACCGTGCTCCCGGAAGATTTCGTCGATCGCGACGCGGCTGGGGATGTCCTTTTCGAAGGCGATGAAGTCCTGCCCGTCGAGTTGCCGGATGTCCACCCTGCGGCGCCGGGCGAAGGCATGATCCGGCGAGCAGATCAGGATGAGGCGGTCCGAGGGCAGCGCGATGACCTCCAGCCCCCTGCGTGGCTTCGGGTAGGGAACGATGCCGAAATCGACGCTTCCGGCAAGGCAATCCTCGTAGACCCTGTTTGCGCGGCTGAACTCGATGTGCAGGTTGACCTTGGGATACGTCTTGAGAAAGGTCTTGATGACCTCCGACATCTCATAGATGCCGACGCTGTAGATCGTCGCGACGCGCAGCGAGCCGGCCATCTGCTCACCGACCGATTTCATCTCGAGCTGGACCTGGCCGAGCCGTTCCAGGATGACGCGGGCGCCCTCGTACAGGATGCGGCCCGCAGGGGTCAACGATATCGCCCTGCCCTCGCGCACGAACAGCGGCGTCTCAAACCGGGCTTCCAGGCCCCTGATCTGCTGGCTCACGGCAGACTGCGTGATGAAATTGCGGACTGCGGCCTGGGAAAAGCTATGGCTCTCCACCAGGTCACAAAAGACCTTCAGGGTTTCGATCTGCATGGCTCGGTATCTCGCGGCATCCGCCCGCGTGCCTGCCACCCGACGCGGGAGAAGGCCCGGGCTGGTTTCCGATCCCGGCTGGAATATTAGTCTACCTGATTCTATGTATCAAACTTATTCATTTCACTTATCGGATCCGGGTCCTGTATCTATTTGTCCCCGAGGGTCACGCATTCATAACGCAGGAGCCTCGAATTCATCTCATTCATCTTCAGAGGCATCAAGTGAGACCCGGCGAAACCGCCGGGTCTCGCGCTTTCAGCCCATGCGCCTGCCCTCCTGTTTCAAACGCTTTTCCGCATCCGCCCCGGAGGTCCGCAGTCGGACTGAATATGGTTGTGTCCTTCCGGGACTCGGTCTTGCCTGCAGCATGGCCCCCGGTACATACTACCCTGGCCTCAGCTCGATCGCGGCTAAGCGGTCCCATCCCCTGCCTGCCGGTCAGGGGCTGGGCCTCCAGCCGGTGCCCCGGGCCCTGGGCGCGTGTACCCGCCCGCCGCCCGGGGGCGCAATGGTTGATCGCGCCGGGTACGGCCCGATGTTCCTCTCCGCCGCTCTGTCGATGGCCGCGGGCACTTGCATGTTTCTGTTCTCGAGTACGGCTCGAGATCAATTCCCGGCCTGACAACGGCAGGAGCATCCCGCAGGGAGGAATCTCCCTGAATCGACGTGGACAGATGGGGTGACCGCGATGGCAGCGGTGCTGCAAGTGATCTGCATCATCACATGGTTGTCGGCGCTGTGCGTGGACCAGCCGGCGCACCGGGGCGAACCTGCGCCGGAGCCCGGCGCCCCTTTCGCCCCCTCTGTGCCGGCCGCCCTGAGAACGTTCTGGCTCGACTTCCACGGAAACCGCTTGTGCCAGGATATCGATGCCGTTTTTGTTTTTCACGGGAACGGATTGGAGGTCTGGTGCCTGACAGACAATCTGAAGAGCCTTGACCGGTTGAAGCGCATGGCCGGACCGCTCTCACCTTCGTACCGGGTGGACTTCTATGTAACCCGCCCGCAGCCGGAGCGAGACAAAGGGGAGGACCGCGGACCGCCTCCCGGTCTCTGGAACAACCAGGAGTTGCGCTCATTCCTGGGTGACATGATCCAGGAACATCAGGGTTCCGCGCCCAGGACCCTGTCCGGCTTCGATGATGCACTATTTACTCTGACGAACCGGATGCAGATGTTCGCAGACCAGCTGCTGGAGCATAGCCAGCGGCTGGAGAGATACACGATGGATCTCGAGGCTCTTTCGGCTGTGGCATTTGACCCTGCCCACACCGCCGCGGATCGCGCCAGGGCCCGCACTCTCTGCGCGCAGCACGCCGCCGGTATCGATGAGTGCGCGTCGAAGCTCGATGAGAACCTCCGGCAGGCTCTGCCACCGCCGACAAAGCGTGTGAAGTCCAGGAGTGCCGGGGGTGAGATCCGGTCGGCAGCTTCGCCCCGGGACGTGGCCACAGAAATCGCCCGCCAGGGACACAGGGTGGCCCAGAGGATCTACCGGTTCATTTATCCTGACAACTTCACCGTCGGGATTGCTGACCTGCGCGAACCCGGCCTCCTGGATTCGCTGGCCGGACTCCGCCGGATGACGGCTGATTTCCAGCACAGGCTGAAGAAGGACTGAGACGCCGCCTTCGCAACGCCGGGCTCGCAATCTACCGTACCCGGCCGCGACCCGCGACGGGCCAGCGTTCGACGATCTCCTCGCTCCGGACTCCCCAGACCTCATCGTGCATGTTGACCGTCGTGCACACATGGTTGGGGATGAAGCGCAGCCTGTCGCCTACCTTCAATTCTCCCGGGCAGGCGTCCACGTTGAGATGACCATGCTCTTCCGACATGGATTCGAGGATGACACCGGGGCGCTCGACGGACAGGCCGAATCCTCGCCCCTCGCCGCCGCGCAGCAGGTCGCTCGAAAATGTCTTGGAGCCGCCGTCGATGACCGCCCGGCCTTTGACGGCGACACTCACGACCGTGACATGCACCGTCACGGCGCAACGTGACAGCTCCGTGGCGCCGATGGTTACGGTATTCATGTCGTTGTACACATAAGTGCCGGGACGGATTTCCGTGACGGTCTTCATCAGGTGGCTCTGATATGCCGTCGGCGTGGAACCGCCGCTCACGACCCGCACCTGGATGCCAGAACGGTACAGCTTTTCCTGCGCTTCCTGCAGCCTGGCATCGATCCGGCCGAGCACGGGAGCCTGCTCTGCCGGCGGCAACCTGACCTGGCCCGGGAAGAACATGAATCCAAGGAACTCGATGCTGGGAAGCCGGTTCATGTACTGAGCCAGGGCGACAAGGTCGTCGGGCGTCTGGACCCCGCATCGGCGAAGGCCGGCGTCCATTTCCGCCAGGAGCCTGATAGTCACACCTGCGCCTCGCGCGGCATCGGATATGCCCAGAGCGACCTCGGCCGAGTCGGTGGACACGGTCAGGCGCCCCCGTCGGGCCAGGTCCACGAGTCGATCGAGCTTCCCTGACCCTACAATCGGATATGCCACAAAGATGTCATCGAGGCCTTCCCGCGCCATGATCTCCGCCTCGCCCAGCTTTGCCACCGTGATGCCGCGCGCACCGGCACGAATCTGCATGCGGGCGATCTCCGGGATCTTGTGGGTCTTTGTGTGGGGCCGCAGGCTGAGGCCGTGCTGCGCGCAGTAGGCGGCCATTTCACTCAGGTTCCTGTCCAGAATGTCCAGATCGACTACCACCGCAGGCGTGTCAAGCTCGGATACGTGCATGTCGGTTACTCCCTCCGGTAAGCGGCACGGACCACGCTGAATCTATCACGGAGCCGCCGCGCCCGGGTCATTGTTCCGGCCGGACGGACGCCCCCGCGGCTTCATGCGGCCGCGGAGCAGCGCCTGTCGAAGCAGAAACTCGCTCTGGCCGTTGAGGCTGCGGAACTCA
>Ga0115026_10000383_pt1 | contig 11762 bp, 9 predicted proteins | sample Mud_0915_D1_FD_83878 | JGI IMG/M metagenome (GOLD analysis project Ga0115026, IMG submission 83878) | Wetland microbial communities from Old Woman Creek Reserve in Ohio, USA - Mud_0915_D1 | ecosystem: Environmental > Aquatic > Freshwater > Wetlands > Sediment ...
AAAGCTATAACAAGAAGCTGTTGAAGCAGTTGTTTCAATAGGCGGGGGGAGTGTTCTTGATGCCGGAAAAGCAATATCTGCAATGATGTGCATGCCGGGTTCTGTAAGGGAATACCTTGAAGTAATCGGTACAAAGGAGCCCACAGGGAAAAAACTTCCTTTCATTGCAGTACCTACTACATCCGGGACCGGCAGTGAAGCCACAAAAAATGCAGTAATCTCACAAACAGGTATAAATGGATTCAAGAAATCATTACGCCACGATAATTTCGTTCCCGATATTGCCATTGTTGATCCGGAGCTTACTTACAGCTGCCCTAAGGAAATCTCAGCAGCAAGTGGTATGGATTGTTTTACACAGCTGACTGAGTCTTACCTTTCGGATAAAGCATGCGAATACACCGATGCACTTGCATGGGCAGGGCTTAAGGCAATAAAATCATCACTTGTTAAAAGCTATATTGACGGGCAGGATGCTGAAGCCAGGAGCGGCATGTCGTTCGCCGCACTTACATCAGGGATCTGTCTTGCCAACGCCGGACTCGGTGTCGTTCATGGTTTTGCATCATCGATAGGAGGATTGTTCAATATCCCTCACGGAGTTATCTGTGGCACACTGATGGCACCGGCAAATGCAATAACAATAAGGGAACTAGGGAATCGTCACGATAATCCTGAAGCCTGGAATAAGTATGTCAGACTGGGCAGGCTTTTTCTGGACAGCGCAGGGAAATCAGATGACTATTATATTAATGGTTTCATGGAATATCTCATGGAACTCTCTGAGGAAATGCAGCTTCCGGGACTGGGCCAATATGGGATTAAAGAAAAAGATATTGAAACCATCTGCAAGATTACAGAAATAAAAAATAATCCTGTAAAATTAAGCCCCGGGGATCTGGAGGAGATTATAAGAAAAAGACTTTAAAATCCCGGAAAATGTTTTAAAGCAACCAGCCAAAAAGGGTCATAAATGAATGAAAATCAAGTCTGGTTCAGGTTTTATGAGGAATTGAATGATTTTCTTCCTTCTGTCAAAAGAAAAACCTCTTTCCCATATGCATATAAAGGAAACCAGGCTGTGAAAGATGCTATCGAAGCCCTGGGTGTTCCGCATGTAGAGGTCGATATGATAATTGTCAACGGGAAACCAGTGGACTTCTCATATAAACTAAGAAATAAGGATAAGATATCCGTTTATCCTGTCTTTGAGAGTTTCGATATTTCCGGAGTTTTACCTTTGCGTGCAAAACCTCTCAGGGATACGAAGTTCATTCTTGATGTACATCTGGGACGCCTGTCAAAGTACCTTAGATTATGCGGTTTTGACACGCTTTTTGAACATCATCTTACTGACGGTGAAATAATCAATCTGTCATTAGAAGATCATAGAATTATCCTCACCCGCGACAAAGGACTTCTTAAAAACAAGAGAGTAACGCATGGATACTGGATCCGTTCAACAAAAGCTGATGAGCAGTTAAGGGAGGTGCTGAATAAGTTTGATTTGAAGAATAGTCTGCATCCGTTCACACGTTGCCTCGAATGTAACGGAATACTTGCAGATGTTCAAAAGGAAGAGATTATCGACAAGCTACTCCCAAAAACAAAAGACTTTTATAACGGTTTTAAAAAATGCCAGGTTTGCAGTAAGATCTACTGGGAAGGTTCCCATTATGAAAGAATGAAAAGTTTTATAGGATCACTAATCATAAATAACTCTTAACATGAAAAACAGAAATTTTACAATCACTATCCTGATGGCCTGTCTGTTAATGATTTCGCAGATAACGCCTGCTCAGCTGCCGAAGGAGACCGAGGCTCAGAAAGCTCAAAGGATGAAATGGTGGACCGATGCCCGCTTCGGGATGTTCATACACTGGGGATTATATGCATTACCTGCCCGTCATGAATGGGTCAAGAACAGGGAGCGTATAACCAATGAGCAGTATCAAAAGTACTTCGAGAACTTCAATCCCGACCTTTACAATCCGAAGGAGTGGGCAAGGATGGCAAAGGAAGCAGGAATGAAATATGTGGTTCTGACAGCCAAGCACCATGAGGGATTTTGTCTGTGGGACTCAAAATTCACCGACTACAAATCCACGAACACACCTGTCGGAAAGGATCTTATTAAAGAGTATGTTGAAGCCTTCAGGGGTGAGGGGCTCAAGGTAGGTTTTTACTATTCCCTGATTGACTGGCACCATCCTGACTACACGATTGACAGAAACCATCCTCAGAGGCAGGATTATGACACTGCTTACTCCAGGCTCAATAAGGGCAGGGATATGAATAAATACAGGGAGTATATGAAGAACCAGGTCAGGGAACTGCTCACCAATTACGGTGAAATCAGTATCATCTGGTTCGATTTCTCATTTCCCGGCAAAAATGGCAAAGGTCATACGGACTGGGATTCGGAGAATCTTCTGAAACTTGCCCGGTCGCTTCAGCCGGGGATCATCGTTGATGACCGGCTCGACCTGAAAGATGTTGAGGGCGGATGGGATTTCACCACACCGGAACAGGTTAAGGTGACAAAGTGGCCTGAGGTCAACGGCAGAAGGGTACCATGGGAGACCTGCCAGACATTCTCAGGTTCATGGGGTTATTACCGCGACGAGACATCCTGGAAAAGTCCTGCTCAACTTCTTGAATTACTTATTGAATCTGTAAGTAAGGGAGGGAACCTTTTATTGAATGTGGGACCTACTGCCAGGGGAGTTTTTGATAACAGGGCTCAGGAAAGGTTAAAAGTGATGGGAGAGTGGATGAAATATAACGGACGTTCGGTTTACAATTGCACCGAGGCTCCGGTGGAATTTACAGCGCCAGCCAACACATTGTTGACCTACAATCCTGCTACAAGGAGGTTGTATGTGCATCTGCTGGCATATCCGATGGGATCAGTAACACTGGTAAATATGGCTGATAAGGTCAAATACATTCAATTCCTGCACGATGCCTCAGAGATCAGATTCAGCACAGGAAGCAACGAAACAAAAAACAATCTGAATCTGCAGCTACCAGTATTGAAGCCGACGGTTGAGATTCCGGTGCTGGAGGTCTATTTGAAGCAGTAAAATAAATTCCCCCCTTGAGGGGGGTAGGGGATGTATAAATTGTTTTTAAAAAACATCCCCCCATCCCCCTTCAAAGGGGGAATTCAATGTTAATCCCTCCAATGAGTTGGGGGCTAAATCTCCATTACCAACACTGTATCTGTCTCATCCAGAATTTCAGCAGGAACCGATATTGCAATACCAAATGTATCCTGCTTGAATTTAAGTTTGATCCCGGTAGTGAACAAAGTGATGTTTTTCACTTTTTTTCCAAAATCCGGAATAAGGAGGTTATTATCTTCAGCATTAAGTATATGGACATAAACCTTGTTCGCTTTCTGAGTTGTTACTCCCCAGGTCTTCGGGCTGACCGGTCCGCCACGGGTTCCATAAATTGTCTCCCCGTATTTATCGGTCCACCTGCCAATCTCCTTAAGAGTATTGACAAATTCGGGCTGGATCTTTCCGTTTGGCATCGGGCCGACATTCAGGAGGAAGTTTGAGTTATAACCTGCTGCCTTTACCAGATACTGAATAAGTGTTTTGGCTGATTTGTAGTTCTTATCCTGTAGGTTGAATCCCCATGCATTGTTCATGGTTTCACAAGTCTCAAACGGCAGTTCCCCTATCTTCTGTTCGGGATTGAATCCAGTGGTCTTCTGCCCGGGAAGATCCTTCTCAAACATCTGGAAATCCTCTCCGGGGAAAGGTGCCAGGTGGTGATTATTGCCCACCAGACAGGCCGGCTGGAGGCGGTGAATAAGGCTGTAGGTTTTATCAAGTCTCCAGTCGGAGTCCTTTTTATCCCAGTGCCCGTCAAACCAGATACCACCGATATCTCCGTAACTGGTCAGGAGTTCAGACAGCTGGCCATCCATATAATCAAGATATTTGTACCAGTCTCCGCTATCCGGCCTTCCAGCGGTCTGGCCGGTATTCCCCCTTGGAAAATAATTTTCCTGGAACCAGTCTAAATGTGAATGATAAAAGAATAGTTTTATGCCCTGCTTTTTACATTCTTCAGAGAGCATCCTGAGTACATCTTTGCCGTAAGGGGTCCGGTCAACTATATCCCAGTCGGTAAGCTTTGAATCCCACATTGCAAAACCATCATGGTGCTTACTTGTGATTGTGATGTACTTCATCCCGGCAGCTTTTGCCAGGGCAACCCACTCTTTCGGGTCATAATTGATGGGATTAAAAAAAGCCGGCAGTTTCTGGTAAGTCTGCCTGTCAATCCTCTGGTTGTTCATAACCCATTCTCCATCACCAAGTACGCTGTAGACACCCCAGTGGATGAACATTCCGAATTTGGAATCCTGAAACCATTCACGGGCTTTCAGGTTTTCGGGGGTTGGCGTATATACTACTGTTTGAGCGTTAGCGCTTAATGACAGTAAAAACAGTACTGAAAAAAGAAGTTTTCGAAACATAATGGTTTATTTTAAGAAAAGGTTTATAAAAAACTTACACAGAGATACACAGAGAAGGCACTGATATCCACAGAGTTAAACGTATTGCATCTCTGTGTCACTCTGTGGTTCTCTGTGTCCCTCTGTGTAACTAAGAAAAACATATATAATAACTGATCCTATTTCTCAGGTTTGAATTTTTCAGTTACCAGGGGAGGCCATTTCAGATCCAGTTCCCCGAGAGCCTTAAGCACAACATCGGCAATGTAATATAGCTTCTGCCAGTTTTTGTCTGATGGAACGATATGCCATGGAATCGTGTCGCATGTATTTAGTATCTTTTCATATACTTCCATGTACTGATCCCATTTTTCACGTGTTTCCCAGTCTCCATCCTTGTGCTTCCAGTGTTTCTCCTTAAGTTCAATCCGCTCCATAAGCCTTTCTTTCTGAGCTTCTTTTGAAACATTCATAAAGCATTTCAGGATAATGGTATTATTGTTTTCAAGTAGCTTTTCGAAATCATTTATGACCTTGTAGCGCTTTTCGATTATCTCGGCTGGGATGAATTTCTCTACTGATGGAACCAGGATATCCTCGTAATGCGACCTTATGAAGATCTTCATCTCCCCTTTGCGGGGGACCACCTGGTGAACACGCCACAGAAAATCATGAGCATATTCTTCCTCAGACGGCTTTTTAAAACTATGAATTTTAATACCTAGGGGATTGCAGTATTTCAGCAGACTTTTTGTTACTCCGTCCTTCCCTGATGCATCAGTTCCCTGGAGAACAAGCAATAAACTGAATTTATTCTGGGCAAACATCTTGTTTTGGAGCTTACCGATTTTTTTCAGCATCTCCTTGGTTTTCTCTTCGGTTTTTTCCCTGTCCCATTCTTTGTTGAACGTAGGGTAATCTGCGATCTTGATTTTCATAACCAGATAATTAATTGTAGAATAAATTTATTTCAAATCTGCGCTAATCTGCGAAATCTGCGGGAAACAAAAGAAATATTTCCCGCTGATCACGCAGATTGTCGCGGATCAAATTAGTTATTTCAAAACTTCATCCAGTGCATTAAGAATTGGTTGTGCCGAGATCTTTGAACCAACAGCACCCATCATCCATTGCTGGGGAGTAAGGCGTCCCTGCTTGAAGATGCGGTCGATCTCATCAGTCAGTTTTTTGCCTTTCAGGAATTCTTCAATCTGGAACTGAACTATATGTCCGTATGAATAATTCGGAAGGTAAAGAGGAACTTCAACCATATGCGAATATATTGCAAGAATGGGTGAATCCTTTATTCCTATTACCGGTGCAAAATACTTATTCCATGTACTGACAGCAATGCTTATAATGCTCTCTTTCAATTGAGAAGGAGTGGCAGCGGGGTTCTCATACAACCACTTCCATGCTTTCATTTCAACCATTCCCACTCCCATTATCTCCATCAGCGCCCATGCAGCATCGAGTGTCTCCATTTTATCCTTTTCAGGATTATTGTCCTTCATGTCCAGCAGGAAGAGATCGCGGTCCTGGAAAACATATGCCAGAGCCTCCGTAATTGCAGTGTTTGGCACCCCTGACATCATATAGTTGTCAACGTCATACAGCGAAATGGTCTGCTCAACATTGTGACCGAGCTCATGGACGGCAATGCTGTACCCTTTATAGTCCATCCCTTTTTCACCAATGCGTGTACGAAGGTGAGCAACCGAGCCTTTCATGGCTGCACCGGCTGCATGCCCTGAACCCCGGGCCGGATCCACAACGATCTTGTCGGAAAGGTATTGCGCCCTTTCCGGACTCCAGCCAAGCTTTTTCAGCATAACCGGCATCTGAGCCTTGAAAGCTTCAGGATCGGGATAAAGTGACGATGTTTTTGTTGTAAGCTGGTCCTCCGGGATACTGCTTCGGGTCTTGAAACCGTCATACCATATATCGTATGGTTTCAGATCGCGTCCGAGCCTTTCCTTTATCAAGGCACCAAGTTTCACCAGCTGAGGTGAGCTCATGTATGAATCAAAAAGAGTTTCCACCTCCTCCTGCGAGATCTCCATCTCACCTGAGAACTTGCGCAGGATAGCTGTATTCATTTCAGGATTGTAAGGATCAATATTTTTCATTGCCCTGAAGATGTTTGCTATATGCTCATAACGCTTATCGGGTTCTGCAGCAGCATCAACCTGAGCTCCACCCTTTGTTACCTTGTTGGAGAACGGAGCCCATTCATATTCAGGATTATTAACGATAACCTCTGGTATGTCTTGATTAATAATGTGTTCCATGACCTTATAGATCATTTCCTGTTTCTCCATACCTTTATCCCCTCCCGTATAATTTGCTTTCAGCTCATCCCGGAGGTTCCAGTGCGACAGCAAGACCATATCGTCGGGGAACAGCTGGCGGCCATCTTCGGTACGCAGATGTCCCATGCATATGTTATATTCTGCAATATACATCTCAGCATTGCCGGTGGCTGTATTGAGAGCCTGGTTAAGTTGTGCAGGTACTCTCGAAACAAAATAATCGCCAAGCCGTGCCATGGCCCATTCATCACGGTTCCAGCCGGGTCCCAGTTTTTCTTTTTCCCCGAGAGTATAATAGGGAAAATTGAGAGCAACGAAAAAAGCTATTTTATTCGCATAGAAATCGTCTGACAGATGCGAACTGACCGAAAAAGTACCAAACATACGGTCGATATCATCAATATCTCCTGTCGCTTCATCAAGATTCTTTTTAAGGTCGAGTGTTATCTCGTTATAGTTCCCCAAAAGAGATTCAAAATATCCGCTTACTTTCCTGAATACAGCTTTCCGTTTTTCAGGATCCGCGATGTAATTGTTCTTCACAAAGTTTGAAAAATCGAAGATTGTGCCATCCTCCTCTCTCCAAAGTGAAGCGGCATGCTTAACACCTTTTTCCAGCAATATATCATCCACAGACGGATTCAAAGCTCTGGCACTATCAATTGTTGAATTAATAACTGTCTCTTTGATAAAGGCAGAATCAGAAACCGCTTCTTTTTTTGGCTGCGGAGATGAACAGGCAGCGACAAGGATCAGGATCAGGAATAGATTTTTTTTCATGGTGATCATGGTTTTTTCTAACCACGGAGTTACACAGTCCCGGAAGTTATCGGGATTCACGGAGTTTCTCGGAGTGTTTTAAACCGTGCAACGCCGTGTGACTCCTTGTTACTCTGTGGTTAAAGGATTTATTAAGCTATTGTACAAACTGTCTGGCATAATATTTTGCTGTCAGCTTTTCACCGGTCGATCTTTCGATCATATCATTCCAGTAGTATCTCGAACCGGGCAGAAACACCTTTTCTCTAAGGTAATCTCCTACTGCCTTGTCTCCCACAAAAGATGGATTTCTGGAAACATTGGCAGTAATATAACTATACCATTGTGATGCCAGAACTTCACCCAGCAGGTAATTATGATAATAGCATGGGTACAGGGCAACATGGATCTTTGTAGCCCAGTCAGGCATATTACGTCCTTCAGGTTTGGCAAGCATCTGGTACTGTTCAACCATATTCCACCATTGCTGATTCAAATCCTGGTCGGGATTTTCGTACATTGATTTTTCAAAACGGTACATAACCTGCGCCCACCGGCTGAAGACCAGCATCTCAAGCCTTAATGCCTTACGGCTTACGTCAGCGATCTTTTTGCTTTCGGCAGAGTCAATTAATCCCATATTCTGCATCCACAGAGGATCCTTGGCCAGCCGCCCAAACATATTGGCAATCGCCTCCGTAGTGAAAGCATGAGCTGCATCCCTCAGCACGAACGGGAGACTCATATCATTATAGTAAGAATATACTCCGTGACCCAGTTCATGGAGCATTGTATTCATCCAGTACGAATCGGGTTTAACATTGTCCAGTGTCCTGACATCTCCTGAACGGTCGATATCGGTACTGAAAGCATGCTGATTTTTTCCCGGCTTTTCGTAGAGATCGCTTTTAGCCAGAATGGCATCCACATTGAGTCCGATCCCGTCGTAAAATTCTGCAACAAGTTTTACCGGATCCTGGTTCTCATAGTATTTGTCAAAATCGATAAAATATATTTCAGGAGCTTCCTGGAAATATCTGTTCTGGTAATGCCATGGTTTCAGATCGGAAGTTTTTATTTTATAATGTTTTGCAAAGTAGTTATCAATCTCACTCTTTAGCAGTGCAAAATTATCCCTTGTCAGATTATCGAGTTCGTCGAAGATAGAAGTAACTTCGGCAGGCTCCTGGCCTGAGAGCTTAAGACTCATTTCATGGTAGTTGGCAAACCCTATCTTTCGAGCGATCATATTACGATGTTTTACCAGCATGATTATTTCCTGAGCAACAACCGGACCGATCATCTTATGACCTTCCCAGGCTGCCTGAAGATCCTTGTTGCTGGTGGAATTCCTTAAAATTTCCTCAATCTGGTTATCTGACAACTCTTTTCCATTCAGATTGACCCTGAAATTGGAGTACTTTTTGCTGATCTCAGTTTCCATTTTGATTTGTTCAGCCAGAAGTGCAGGATCCACCTGTCCTCCCAGATATGCATTATAGAGAAGTTCAAGCTGACGGGCAAGAAGTGAATCTGTTACTAATCCGGATAGTTTAAGCTCTTTCAGTTCAGCAAAGGCTGTACTGTCAGTGAAAATCCTGGCCAGTTCAAAAGAGGCTTTTTCACTTTTTGCCCAATCTGCATCCGTCCCGGTAATATTTGCATTCCACGAAGCCAGGTTTGCCTCTTTATACAGAGGTATGATCTTAGCCTCATAACCGGAAATGAACTGTTTCATCCTGTTCTCCATTTTTTCATGCTTTGGGGTGCACAACATTAAGAAAATAATTGCAATGGTACAAATGACCAGAAGAATTGATTTTTTCATACGCGATTGTTTGATTTATACAAAGATAGTCTGTTTTTATTCAAGGGAACCTGTAACCTTTTCAACTTCATGCAAAATTTCGCACGACCTGACCAGTTCCTTCATTTTTGTGTGATCGGGATACAGGGGTCTGTCAATATCAAGAAATTCAACATGTTTTCTTATAACATCCTTGGCTTTCTGGACTCCGGCTCCAAATTTATATTCTTCTTTCCTGAAATCCAGTGCTTGTGCTGCTGCCATGAACTCAATACCAAGAATTCCGTAAGCACAGTCGAGTATCTGATTGTTTTTAATAGACGTATTCATACCCATTGAAACAAAATCTTCCTGGTCGGCTGCTGCCGGTATCGACTGTATTGAAGCAGGAACAGACAGGATTCTCTGTTCCACAATAAGTGTATCGGCGGTGTACTGGCTCAGCATCATGCCGGAAAACATTCCTGCACCTTTGGTAAGGAAATCGGGCAATCCCACGCTCAGTGCCTGGTTGTTAAGACGGTTCATCCTTCTTTCCGACATTACGCTAACCATTGTAATGCATGCTCCCGCCATATCCATAGGTACGCATACTGGTGATCCCTGAAAATTTGCTCCGGAAAGCTGAATATTCTTATCGGGGAAAAAAATGGGGTTATCGCCAACGCCATTCAGTTCAATTTCAACCTGCGATCTGGCGTAGGCCAGCATATCATGTGCAGATCCTATAACCTGTGGTGTTGACCTCATTGAATAAGCATCCTGGACCTTCGATTTTACCCTTCCTTCCTTTAAGTCGCCTCCCGAAATGCATTTATTGATGGCATTAGCACTTCTGACAGCACCTTTAAATCCTCTTACTTCATGAAGCAGCGGAGTGTAAGGCTTCATATTTGCTTTAAGTGCTTCAAGCGACATTGATGCGGCTATCTCAGCCTGCTTCAGCCAGTTATTGGCATCCACCAGCCATATTGCACTCATGGCGGTAAGCATATTCGACCCGTTGATTGCAGCCAGCCCATCGCGTGCCTGCAGTCCCGGAACAGGGATCCCCGCTCTTTTCAAAGCCTCAGCTCCGTCAAGCAGCTCCCCGTTATAAAATGCTTTCCCTTCACCCAGAAGAAGCAAAGCTATCTGTGACATAGGTGCAAGATCGCCTGAAGCTCCGACAGAACCTTTCTGGCAGACATATGGAGTAACTCCCTTGTTTAGCATATCAACCAGTGTCTCGGTAATTTCCAGCCGGTTACCGGAATTGCCGTGTGAGTGGACATTGATCCTGCCAAGCATGGCTCCCCTGACAATCTCAATGGAAGCCGGCTCTCCAATACCTGCCGCATGATTATATACAAGGTACCTCTGAAAATCCTTTATCTGATCATCATCAAGTACTATTTCAGAGAACTCGCCGATGCCGGTGTTTACTCCATACATAATTTCATGGGCAACAATTTTCTTCTCGAGCATTGCACGGCATTCATTTATCCGGTTCCTGGCCCCGGGATGAAGTTCCACCTTCTGACCATGGCGGGCAACATTCACTACATCCTGTACAGTCAGACCATTACCGGTTATAATAAGTTTTTCCATAAGAATTATTTTGAAATTAATTTGATATTACATTACAATTAAGACAGTATCAATATGATTTTTCTGAACGGCAAGAATAAACAGAGGGATATTTTCCCGGAGAGGGATCAGCAGAGGCCGGACCGGTTGACTTTAATCTTGTATTCAAGAATCCAGGAATACTGCATGGTTTTGAATTGATTATTCAAAATTAGTACAATTTGTGTTATTTCCTATCTTTATGTGAAAATCAAATTTCAAATAATGCGTTATCAATAAGATGATGAAGAGAATTATCCCATTCCTGATCCTTTTAGCGGCGATTATCTCCGGATACACTTGCAGATCAAGGGACCAATCTCCGGTAAAATCAGAGATAACTCAAGTCCAGGACAGCAGTTACCTTTTTGACGGTAAGACTCTAGATGGATGGGAAATAACTGATTTTGGCACGCAGGGGCCAGTTTCCGTTTCCGGTGGCAAAATAATAATTGGAATGGGTGATGGCTGTTCAGGCATTACCTGGAAAAGAGATTTTCCTACAGTCGATTATGAGGTTACACTTGAAGCAATGAGGGTGGATGGCCATGACTTTTTCTGTGGAATGACATTCCCTGTCGGCAAAAGCCCGTGCACATTGATTGTTGGAGGCTGGGGCGGAATGGTAGTTGGATTGAGCAGTATCGACGGCATGGATGCGTCAGAGAATGAGACTATGACTCTCAAGCAATTTGATAATGACCGGTGGTACAGGATACGCTTGAGGGTCACTGCTGAAACTATACAGGCCTGGATAGATAACGAGATTGTTGTTGATTTCACAATTGGGGACTGCTTC